>Ga0105044_10004866_pt1 | contig 18479 bp, 12 predicted proteins | sample MAT01_FD_78092 | JGI IMG/M metagenome (GOLD analysis project Ga0105044, IMG submission 78092) | Freshwater microbial communities from Lake Fryxell liftoff mats and glacier meltwater in Antarctica - MAT-01 | ecosystem: Environmental > Aquatic > Freshwater > Ice > Liftoff microbial mat | place...
CGAAGCGAAAAGCGTCACGATTGCGTATTAATCTGCACGTACATCGAAAAAACAAGCCGTCATAGGCCCGCAAATCTCGCTGCGCGAGGCCGCAATCGGAGCCAGTGCCGCCGCCTGCTCGGCTCGGCACATACCAAACCCCACTCCAATAACCACGCAGCTCAGCAAAGCGAAAAATTGCCACAACAGCGGCCAAGCGGCTTGCCCGCTGGCCGCAATCGCATCGGCCAAAACCGCACCAAAGACCAAGTCCATCAGCGCGCCGACTAAGGAAATCACGGCGCGCTGTAAGCCTATGCTTGGAAAATGAGATCAACCGCGCACACAAATTCATGCCTAAGCGTAGGGACTTGCACCCCACGCTTCGCTGACATTTTGCTAGCGCGTTATTCGAAGCCGTTGCTAAATAACTTGTCGCCTAATCTATAAAGCCTGCAAGCGGAGATTTCGCTCGAGTTCCCCACTCCATCAGTGGCCATTGCGGTGATACCGGAGCCAATCAGCGCATCGCCATCAATCAACGCATTCGTGATGGGGATACGCAATTGCCGCGTGCAATTGGCGACCGCCGTGGCACAGCTGAGTACTATTGCCGCGGCACTACCCACAATTCGTTTGCCTTGACTAAAACCGCCAACGCTCGGAAAACACTCGGAATTGGCATACAGATCAATGGTGTAGTTGCCATTATCGCTACTGAAATCAAGCAACACTTCACCCTGCGTGTTGGAGCCCAGTGCGTCAGTAATCAATGGATAGTTTTGCTGATCGTTCGCGCCGGTTTGCCCAACATCCAAATCAATTGGGTTAACGCCATCTGGGGCTAGATCAATCGCTTGGCGCTGATTGCCATCGAAAGTATTGAGATCGAGTTGATTGAGCCTAGATGTGTTGAGCACAACGATGCCGTCGCTTGCGCTTCTAAAAATTTTGTTTAGTCGAATTCGATTGCTGCTGCCGCTTAGGATGCGCACCGCATTGCCGCCGTTGCCGCTGTCGTTTGAGTTGCCTAAGCTATTGCCAATGAAGTTTGAAAACACCAATGTGCGCTGCGCCGTCCCGCCAATCGTGATCGCATGGGAAGTATTGAAACTGATGATATTGCTGTGAATATCGTCAGCAAAGCTATCTGCAACGCGCACGCCAACACCGTTTGGCAAACCGGTCGTGCCATTGCGATTGATGCCAATCAAATTTTCTTCTACCCGACGCCTCCCGAGCGTGCTGGCCTGTAAATCAATACCGACTACGGCACCACCGCCAATCACGTTTTTATCCGCAGCGCTACTTGTGCCGATCGTGGTGCCCGGCGCATCCAGCACCCGAATCACGGCGTCAGCAAAATTTTGCCCAAAGATCGGTAGCCCGGTGCCAAATATATTGCCACGCACAATGCCTTTGCCCGGCCCACTAATGCGCAGTGCTTCGCTGCTAAAGCCATAGAAGCCTAGGCCGCGCACCGTCATTTCATCGTCCGCAGCTTGTGTTTGTAGATGTAGGCCGGTACTTAGCGCATTGTTGCCGCTTAAAAACACGCAAATAGTGCCGTCGAACTCTAGATTTTGCTGATTCAACACACTGCCCGGCTGGGTGTAGCCCTCAATGCCGACCGGTTGCGTTAGCGCAGGCAAAGCCGATGTCAGACTAATTTGGTGCGGGCAGCTGCCTGGGATGTCAAAGACGATTTTCTTAAAGTTAGCGTTGCTATTTGCGCTGGTAATTGCCGTGCGCAACGAACCCGTACCGCTATTGTTGCTATTGGTAACGGTCAGTGTGGCGCTGTTATCCAACAGGCTTTCAAAAGCACCGATATCCGGGCGTGTGCCGATGAGTCGCGTGCCGCCACCGAAGTCAAATGTCGGAATATCTCCGTACGCCGTTGAGCCGTTGTTGATCAGCTGGGACGTCGGCACAATCGGGCGAAAGCCTGGGCTTGCGGTCAATCCTGGATCGCCGAAAAGATTATTCACCGAAGTAATGGCTAAGCCACCGCCAAATTGAAATTCTTGGGTGTTCCAAAAGTTGCGACTGACCGAAGCGAGTTGCCCAAAAACGCGCAAATCAATCGGATTGCCGTTGATCACATTGTTGAATACGCCCAGGCTAGCAAAGGGCGTGCTGCGGCCATCGAGCAGCAGCCCCGCAGTGGAAGCCATCGCTCCAATCGGGTTGACAATGGTGTTGAACTGCACCAAAACATCCATATCCGTCTCACCCACGGTACTACTTTGGATACGCAGTCCTTCGGCGAAATAGCCGTCGAAAATGGAGTTTTCTACACGCACGTCGAAACGGCGGGTAGAAATGACCAAGCCCCGGGTCTGATTGTTAAAGCGACTGCGAGAAATGCGAAATTCACCGACAGCACCTGCGCTACTAAAAGCGTCATCCAGACGAACTTGACGCCAGCCTGAAAAAACGATCCGATCCAGCACTTGATCACCAAAACGCGGGTTCAGTTCAAAATCCAAATTGGAGGTGGTGCTGATCGTAGAATTGCTGGTCAACGTGCCAAAGCCAGAACAATTGTTGGGATAGCCGCCACGAATAGTGAGCGCGCCGTGCACCGCCAGATCGATTTCGCCCAAGGAGTAGCTCCCTGTTACGAGCCGAATTTCGTCGTCAGCTACACTGGCGCTGGCGGAAATCAAGGCACTATTCAGCTCACTATTGGTGTCCACGCAATAGTTGAAAGCGAGGGTTGCGGGTGCGAAAGCAAGGGCTGCGATCAAGCTCAGCCAACGGAATGCGCTATTGATCGGCGATGGGCGGGCGGCGGGTGCAAATGACATGGTAATTCTCCTTAGCAAGACAACGTGTCCTGGGGATTACGTACTTTATGGACATCGCGGGCCACATTTTTTTGCACGACGTTGGCAACTACAAAAGTTTGGGGTCAAAACGCCTAGAATTTCTCTACAGCCTCATTTCTCAAGCGAATTGTTTAGCTTGGTCTTAACGCCTAAAACGGGGCCCGGCGTCAAGGCCCTTCAAATCTCACTGCGCAAAGCCGCTATCGGATCCAGTGCCGCCGCCTGCTTGGCTGGATACACACCGAATCCCACACCAATAACCACGCAGCTCAGTAGTGCGAAAAACAGCCACCAGAGCGACCAGGCGACTTGCCAGCTGGCGAGCCACGCGATTGCATAGGCCAAAATCGCGCCAAATACCAAGCCCATCAGCGCGCCGACTAAGGAAATCACTAACGCTTCGGCTAAAAACTGCTCGATTAAATTGCGCTTGGTCGCACCCAGCGCGCGCTTGAGGCCGATCTCGCGTTTACGCTCCAACACGCCGGCGAGCATGATATTCATAATGCCGATGCCGCCGACTAGCAGGCTAACGCCGGCAATCGAGGACATCACCAGGGTAAATATGCGTTGGGTTTGCTGATTTTGTTGATACAGCCCGGCCGGCACAATCAGCGTGGTGTCGTCCGCACCACCATGGCGCTGGCGGATTAGCGCAGTTAGCGCGCTTGCGGCGGCTGCAGGCACGGCAGTGGCGCTTAAACGCACGCTGATGCGATCAATTTCGTCTTCCAGCGGCCCAAACTTCAAACGCGCGCGGGCGCTTTCCCAGGGTACGAACATGCGTTCATCGTCAACGCCGAGCGATACGCCTTCAAACTCAGTAGAACTTAATTCGCGCTCTGCTAACACGCCAATCACTGAAAACCAAGCGTGATTGAGCTTGACCATGGCACCCATAGCAGGCGCGTCGCCCAACAGCTTTTGTTTCAGTCGCGCACCCAGCACGCAAACGGGCGCGAGCGTTGCGTTGTCGGCGTCGTTAAACCAGCGGCCTTGCGCAAGTTCCAGCGACGCGTGTTCGGCGTGCGACAAGCTGACCGCAAACGCCTGCGCCTGCAGGCTAACGCCAGCACTACTGATCGCGCTGACTTTGATCGCCTTGGAAACTGCCACCGACTGCGCGCCTGGCACCACGCTCAGCGCGGCATCGGCATCGCTTTGTGAAAGCCCCAAAGAACGCGTGCGCAATTCTTTTAGCTGATCATCGGGCAGCGCTTTGCTTTCCAAAATGACGTTGTTTAAGCCTAGCTTCGCCACCAAGGCCAGTGCTTCCCGGCGCGAGCCCTCGCCTACTGCCAACATCGCAACGATGGCGCCGACACCAAAAATCATGCCCAGCAGCGTCAGCAGCGTGCGCAATTTACGGCGCGCTAGCTCGTCTATGGCTTCAGCAAGCAACGCGAACGGCAAACGCGTGCCGATTTTCCTTGCGCTCATTCACGGCTCCTGCGATCGCGCTGCCCCGGCTTCCCCGCAGCGGCGGGCTCTGACGTATTGCCTTTGTCTGGCGTTAATTTAATTGCCGTGCCCGCTGTAACGCCGGATTTTATTTCACTCATAACCCCGCCCTGTTCGCCCAATTGCACGACCAACCAACTGCCATCGGCCGTTTCAACTTTATAGTCGGTGCTGGGCGGGCTTGCCGATTGTAGCGCGCTGGACGCGTTTGATTTATCCGGTCGTGCTGGCGCGCCGGCGTTTACCGCTTGCATGACCAGCGCCGCATTCGGCACCACCAAAACACTTTGCCGATCAATCAACACCACTTGCGCACTCAGCGCTTGTCCAGGCGTAAGTAGCGCTACTGCCAGCATTTCTGAGGTAATTTCGGCGTCGAAATCAATATATTTGACCGGCGATTCCCGGCTTTTAACGCCTGCACTAGCGCCCACGCGCACCACTCGACTTTCAAACTGGGCGCCGCTGCCGGCCACGCGCAAATGCACCTTCTGATCCTTTTTCAATCCATCTGCCTGCGATTGCGGCAGTGAAAACCGCGCAATCAGCGAACTCAAGTCAGGCAATGCCGCAAAGTCATCACCCGCCCAAACTGAGCTGCCGACCTGCGCCCTTGAGCCGTCCCAATTGGTATTTAAGCGCAACACGCCCTCATGCGGCGCACGCAGCTCCATCTCGGCCAAACTGGCGCGTCTTGAATTGACGGCCGCCGCAATCGTGGCACGCTGCGCGTCGGTGACGGCCAGCTCGACGGCAGCCTTTTTATCGAGCTGCGCCTCGCGCCAGTTGAGCGTGCCGCGCTTATCTTTCAAGTAGCCCAAATCCACCAATTTATCGAGCAACTCGTTTTTGCTAATGCCGGCATTTACGGCGTTAGCATAGCGCTCGCTCAATTCAAGCTCGCCCGTCGTTTGCGCGATTTCCGTACCCAGTTGGGCAGCATTGACCGCACCCGCATCCGAAACGCCAGCACGTATAAGTGCGTTGCGCAGCAGCTCAAGTTCGGCCACGCTCAACTCCTTGGCGGTGCTGCGCGCCTCGAACGTGGCGATCAGTTCGCCCTTCTTGACCCGCGCGCCATCGCTTAGTAATTGCAGCACCTGGCGCTGCTCAAAACCCTGACCGGGCACATTGAGCGAGGTTACTTTCGCACTGACGACTTCACCGCGGGCGCGCACGATCTCGCGCCAGGGCTTCGCCTCAACCACATAAAGTGCGGCTGCGGGTTCAGATTTAGAACACGCGGCGAAGGCAGCCACAAGCACCAGCAGCGTAAAGCCTATAAATAAAAAGCGCTTCATTTCGCCCCCGGCATAATGCTGACCCGAACCGCAGTCCCCGGCTTCAGCGCCCTTTGTTGCTCAGCGCCAAATTGAGCTAAATCAGTCAATTCTACCGTTACATCGCGGACAATCACCGGTTGAGCGCGGGATTTTGAGCGAAATGCCAGCCCTAATCGGCTGACACGCCCACGCAGGGTGCGCGCACCGCTACCAAGCAACACTTGCGCCTGCATGCCAACTTCAACTTGGCTAGAAAGCGCCTCCGGCACCCATGCATTTACCCGCAAACTATTTAAATCTGCCACCTGCGCCACGGCTTGACCCATATAAATCTGCGAACCCGAGGTAAATTTGTCGCCGTTAAAGCCGACGTTGTGAATCACCATGCCCGCAATTGTCGGCTTGACTGACATTTTTGCCAATGCCGCGTTGAGGTCCGCAATTTTGCCTTCTAGCTGCGATCTTTGTAGCTGCAAATCACGCAATTCAGCCGCACGCGCACTCCGCTGGGATTGCAAAAGCGCCGCACTCAACATTTGCTTTTCGCGCGCCGACGCTTTGTCGATGAGTAACTTTTTATACGCAATGCCGCCGACCAACGCTTGCGGTTGCGCCGCTTTACGCGCTGCCTTTTCGGCTTCGGAAACCAGCAAGGCCTGCGCCAACACGTCGGTACGCTCCGCCTGCGCTTGATCTAATTCGAGTTTTTCCAACGCGCGCGCTACTTCTGCCAATCTGCCTTTATTTTCTTCGGTCTGACGCACCAGAGTCTGGCCGTCAAAAATAGCAATGGCCTGATCTGGTGAAACCATGGTGCCTTCCGGAATGAGCGTTTGCAGGGTCAGTTGCCATAGGTCTTTCACCGTCGGCGGGGCAATAATCGAAGTTCGTCCAGCGCTGAGCTCACCTTCAATTTCCAGCGGTATCGCTCGCGATTTTGCGTTATCTAGGGCAATGGGCGAATTCGATGGCGCTGATTTTCGGTGCGCCAATTGCGGATGTAGAGTCAACGCGGCATCGGTTATGCGCACACTCATTCCGGGGACTAGCTTGCCTTGAAATTCTGCGGGTAGCTCAATGTCCACGCGAAAATAACGGCCATCACCCCACGCGGCGCGTGCCTCGGGGGCATTCGAGATTGATCGAATATCCGCGGTTATGACCAAATTTGGCAGCGCGTCGACACTGAGCGAAACGGCTTGCGTTTCCGTCAGATACAGTCGGTCCGCCTCCAAAGCGTAGGCACGCACAAACGTACGATCACCATTTAAGACCTGCCCGACCACCACGCCACTTTGCGCAATTTCGCCTTCATCATAGCGTCGTCCGCCACCGCGACCTTCGCTAAAACCATGCGTCACCATGCCGCTTACCGTAGCTTTGACTTCACTGCGCTCAGCCGTGGCCAAAGCAAAAGCCAGTTCGACTTTCGCCTTGTTCAATTCCAATTGGGCATCCTCGGCTTTGCGTTGAACCGCCGCGCGCGCTGAGCTCAACACTTTGCTTTTTTGCAGAAAATCCTGCGCGCTGCGCGCCGCTTCGGCGGCAAATCGATCAAAATCCAGCGGGCTTAAATAGGTTTTTGGCACTGCAGCGTCTAATTTCGCACGCGCGTTGGCGGCTTTCGCATCAAGCTCGGCAATTTCTGCATTTACCGCCACTACGCGCAAAGTGGCAAGATCCTTGTCAACGCGCGCCTGCGTCAGATCAATTTGCGCCTGCAAGTCGCTGAGTGACGCGAGCGCACCCGCATCAATGCGCAATACCGCCTCGCCGATTTTGACCGTTTGCCCTTCAGCGACAAAATAGCGAATCAGAGTCGGCGAGCTATTCGACGGTGGCATCACAATCGCTACCGCACCACTGGCCTGCACATCACCGGTTAGAATCCAGGGGCGCGCAGTATGATCTTGCGCCGACAACGGCGTACTTATGAACAGTGCAAATGCAATCAAACAAAGGCGCGTTTGCAAACCTAGTAGGCCACTCACAGCCGCATTCCCAACGCCTGGTTTTTTGACGTGCGCACTTCTGAAAGCCTAATTTGATCCGATTCCACGCGGCCGTCGCGCAAATGCACGACCCGGTGCGCGCGCGCCGCAACATCGCTGTCGTGCGTCACTAACACGATCGTTTGGCCTTCGCGATTGAGTTCGTCAAACAAAGAAAGCACATCGCGTGCGCTTTTAGAATCCAAATTACCGGTCGGCTCGTCCGCTAGCAGCAATTTTGGCGCCATCAATAGCGCACGACAAATTGCAACGCGCTGTTGCTGACCACCGGACAGCTCGCCCGGGCGATGATTTAAGCGATCTTCCAGGCCCATACGACTGAGCAACTGGCGCGCGCGTTCTGGGGCTTTAAGTTTGGGCTCGGGGCAATAGCGCAGCGGCAAGAGCGTATTTTCCAACACGCTTAGTCGTGCGAGCAAATGAAAGGACTGAAATACAAAGCCAATCTGACTGTTTCGCACTTTTGAGGCCATGTCATCGTCCAAGCTTGCGACATTGACACCGTCTAAAAAATAGCTGCCGCTGCTGGGCTTATCCAAAAGCCCAAGCACATTCAATAAGGTTGACTTGCCCGAGCCCGACGGCCCCATGATTGCGGCAAATTCGCCCGTTTTAATCGCAAAACTAACGCCTGCAAGTGCGCGCACAACTTGGCCGCCAACCCCGTAGAAGCGTTCGATATTTTCTAACTTTAACATTGATAAATTTTTTTTCGGCTCAGTTTTAGAGGTGACAAATTATTCGAGCTAGCCCTGTTTAAGATAATTTTTTGAACAAACCCTGAGCCTACGAAACTTATAAAGTTCCCGACCGCACAAAAGAATCGCACTTAACAATTTGCTCACACTATTGGCATATTGAGTATTTGCTCAAACTGCAAGTATCCTTGAAGGATGATTAAAAACCGCTCTTGCGTATTAAAAGCATGTTTAATGCTCGTTGCCTGTGGATTAAGCCTTATTAGCTTTTCAGCGCTCGCATTCGATCATAGTGCACACCGAAAGCAATTGACTACGTCGGTATTCACGCCAATACACGCAGACGCGATGGGATCAAATCCGTTGCCGACAGGTCAAGAGAAAATAGCAGCACAAGGCTCAGACCCGCTCAATTTAACTTCAAATTCAAATTTGGCGCTGATTGCAAAAGGCGCGCTAGATTTCACGCCGGCTGGTACTCAGCCGGGCTTGCTGTCAGCCATTGAAGGCAATGAGGCCTGCAGCAATTGCCACACCGGCAATGCGAACGACGCAAATCAAATGGCGTACCCAACTTGGTCGGGCTCGATGATGGCAAACGCGGCGCGTGATCCGATGTTTTGGGCTGCGGTCGACGTTGCTAATCGCGATGTTCCCGGCGTGGGCGATTACTGTATTCGCTGCCATGCGCCAAACGCATGGTTAGGCGGGCGGGTGCGGAAAGACGGCAATGGCGGATTTGTCAATGGTGCCAACGGTTGCTTGCTCGAGGGTGATCACGACAATTTTGACGGCAAGGGTAACGACTACTCCGGCATCGGCTGCCAGTTTTGTCATCGCATTTCACCCACGGGCCCGGCTGGCGAGCCGACAATGACCTTCAATGCCAATATCTGGTTTGATGACACCGTGACCTGCACCGAAAACGGACAAAATACCGCAGGCCCGTGTCGACGCGGCCCCTATCGCTATCCGGACATCACCCCTACAGGCTCCGTGACCGCACCGCACGGTTGGAAACAAGATAGTTCATATGAAGGCAGTGCTTTTTGCGGCACTTGTCATAACGTCAGCACACCCGACACCAGCAACGGGCCACTGAAAACGCTTATATTGAATAACGGCACCGACACGGGCGTGCCATTTCCACTTGATCGTACTTACAGCGAATGGCTGAAAAGCGACTACAGCGATACGCTGTTCCGCGATGGCGTCGAGAATTCTGGCCCCTCTAGCGGCAGCGCGTTCGGCGAGACCTGCCAAAGCTGCCATATGCGAAGCTCGACACAAACGACGGCCCGTGCGTGCTCGCAGACTACTCCGGGCACTCGCACTAATAATTTAGCCGTGCATGAGTTCGCGGGCGCAAACGGCTTTATGGTAAGTGTTTTGAAATCACTTTATGGCACCCAGTTAGATCGAGCCGCAGCGTTTGATCGAACTTTAGGCTTTATTAACGACAATTTGACTAATCGATCAGCGCGAATCGCGGTGACGTTAAATGCACTCGCGCCAAGTGCTACAAGCCTCAACGCTAGCGTCAAAATTACTAATTTGACCGGTCACAAGTTGCCCGCTGGCTACGGCGAAGGCCGGCGCATGTGGATCAATCTAGTTGCACGTGATGCGAACAATGCAATTGTTTTCGAATCAGGGGCTTATGAGCCGATCAGTGCGACTTTGAGCACTGGCAATCAGCTGAAAGTTTATGAAACCTTGCAAGGCGTCTGGGAGCGTTTCGGCAACACCGGCATTTGCGTGCTGCAAGAAAACACTACCAATCGCAAGCTATTTAATATGGTACTTAACAACTGTATCGCGAAAGACAATCGCATTCCGCCGCTTGGCTTTACTGGCGGTAGTGCGGTGGATACGCAGCCGGTGAATTACAGCTACCCTGAAACCGCGCCTGGGTCGGGCAAACTAGTCAATTTCGACGTCACCACCTACAGTATTCCTATTCCGGCAAATGCCGTGCGCCCAATTCAAGTGCAGGCCAGCTTGCGCCACCAAGTGATGAGCAAAGAATACGCGGAATTCTTAAAAGCGGAAGCCATAAACAGCAGCTTCCAAAGCGAGAATGAAATGTGTAACCGAACCTGGACGGTTGGCCCTGCGGAGAAAACGCGCGGCGAATTTATGTTTGACGCCTGGACTAATAACGGCAAAAGCGCGCCGGCCGATATGGTCAGCGCCACGGCAACGAGTATACCTACCCCATGAAAACTCTTAAAAATTTGGCAAAAATTGCATTTTTGATCGCGCTGTTGACTGGCTGCGCACACGAAAACAGTAAGGAGATGGCCAGCGCTGCCATTCCAAGTGCTGCCGTTCCAAGCGCTGCCATTCCAAGTGCTGCCATCGTGCGCCCGAGCGGCTATGTCATGGTGCGCGAGTACGTCGATAGCGTCAAAACCGATCACGGGGATGAGTACCGGAAGGTTCAATATGGCTGGGACTACGCCCAAGGTGTGGCGATACAGCGTATTTCAAGCATGGATGGCAAGCTTATAAGCACGCAATCCCAACCCAATTTGACCTTAGAAACCACACCGAATGAACTTGAGTTCGCGATTGCGTTAGTTCGTCAACATCCAGAGCTTGCCGATATCGCCCAGCAAGCAGACGCGCTCATTTATGGTGGATTTTCACTGACAACTGACCCCAGCGAAGAAAGTTCGGATGCCGCCAATGTCGAATGCGGGGCAAAAAGCCGATGCATTCACATCATTATTTCCGGCGGGCAAGACGGCGAGAAGTCGCTCGGGCACGCGATCGTCAATTTGGCAAGTGGACGTGTTGTTGACGCGCACTATCGCGGCGAGAAGACCTTTGTAAGTAAGGTCAAATAAATGCGTTGTCGTTATCGAAAATGCCAAGTTATTCCCATTTAAATCAACCACCCGCGCTGGAGCGCATAGATATGAACCTTAAATTTTTTGCTCGATTACTGCCGGTTACAGGGTTGTTATGCATGAATATGGCGATGGCACTTTCACCGACATGTTCGTTAGCCGCCGGGGAAAACAAAGTGTCATGGCCTTCTGCGGCAGATCCAACGTGGGAAATGTGTTGGGTTAAGCCAGGGATGTCCTCGGGCCCAAGAGGTTCAGGCCTGGAATTGCGTAATGTGCATTTTCGCGGGGTACTGGTGATGAAGCGTGCACATGCACCCATGCTTTTCGCCGAGTATCGCAATGGCGCGGGCGGCAACTGTTACCGCGACTGGAAAGATGAGGACTCAGCGATTCTCATTGATCCGATCGTGCGAAACGTGCTGGGCACGCCGGCTAACTTTTTAGCAACGACGAATTGCGATGTTTCAAGTTCGCCAACCGCATCGTTCGGAAATTGTCCGTTTGGGCAGGCTGGGCGCACTGCTGCGGATTGCAGCAATGGCATTGCAATTGAAAACCTGCCTGGAAATATGGGATTTAGACTTACCAGTCAGTACGCTGCGGCTTGGTACAAATACACCTCGCGCTACGAATTCCTTACAAATGGGAATATTGATACCCAGTTTGGTTTTGGTAACAACAATGGCACGTACAACAACACGACCCACTGGCATCATAACTACTGGCGCTTCGATTTTGATATCGAAGGCGCTAGTAATGATTCGATCAACGTCGACGGTACCTCGCAAACGACAGAATTTACGGCTGTGCGCGGTGTAAGTGTAGTTTCAGTAACAGACTCCTCGGCAGGTTTTGGCTATATTGTCGCCCCAGGCTCGAATGACAGTACCTTTGCGCCTAATGAGTCAACCAGAAATTTTCACACGGTGGACATCATTGGCAGCGCTTACAAAGCGAACGAATATTCTGATCGAAGCGATAATGTTCTTAGCGATTGCACAATGAATTCGTCCGCAATTGCCAACGGCGAGAACATCGACAAAAAAGACGTTGTGATTTATTACCGTGCATCTGTGCGCGACTCCACAGCAAACAATTGGGCCTTGCCCGGCGGCGGTTTTGCGCCACAGGACTCGATGGTGTGCAAGCGCGTTGGCCCGACTTTACAAATGACCGGCACCTTCCCAGTACCCGAGGGTGATTTCCGCTTTTTTAAAGACGGCGCTGAATAGCATTGTCTTAACTGGCAAACCCTAGTAATTCCCTGTCCCCGCTTCTGCGGGGATAGTCATTTTAGGGCTTAAGCAATTGACGCCCAGAGCAAATCACAACATCCGCGGCGCGGCGCGCAAATAGCCCGACGCACACGACGCCCGGCAATACTTCAAGTTTTGCTTCTAGCCCGACTGGGTCGACAATACGCAAGTCCGCCGCATCCAAAATCCATTGGCCGTTATCTGTGATCAGCGGCTTACCTTCGCTGATTTGGCGCCACGTGGGCGTGGCACCCAACCCCACAAGCTGACGCGCGATCAAACTGCGCGCCATCGGTATGACTTCGAGCGGAAGCGGAAACCGGCCCAAAATATCCACAAGTTTAGTGTCGTCAATCATGCAGACAAAGTTTTTTGCCGCTTCAGCAATAATTTTCTCGCGCGTTAGTGCCGCACCGCCGCCTTTAATCAAGCGAAAATGCGCATCACATTCGTCCGCGCCGTCGATGTAGGTGTCGATGGTGCCAGCTTGATTGAGATCGATCACCTCGATACCCAAAGCACGCAGCCGCTCGGTGCTAGCGACTGAACTGCTGACCGCCGCACGCGGCAAATGTCTTCTTTCTGCCATCACCGCGATTAAGGCATTGACGGTCGAGCCCGTACCCACACCCAAAACTTCGCGTGTGTCGATAAATTCTATAGCCGCTTCAGCGCTGGCGCGTTTTTGTTGTTCCGGTGTCATTGAAGTGTCCCTTATTTTATGTGCTTGGCTTTTCCAGCTTTAATACCGCGCGCCACTCGGCGGCGCTAACTGGCAAAACACTCAAACGGTTGCCGCGATTTAAGAGCGCAAAACCCGGCAAAGTTTCGACATTTGCACGCAAGCGATCCAAGCTTATCGGACGCAGGGTGTGGCGCACATAACCAACCAACACGCTCGACCAACGCGGCGCATCAGCGGTGCTTTTCGCATCAAAATAGTCACCCTCCGCGTCGAACTGGGTCGGATCGGCCTCGGCCACACGCGCAATCTTGCCAATACCCACAACCCCTGGCTCTGCACAGCTAGAATGATAGAAGAAAATTTGATCCCCGAGCTTCATCTCACGCATGAAATTACGCGCCTGATAGTTGCGCACTCCGGTCCATTCTTCGGTTTCGCGCGCTTTCAGTTGATTGATCGAAAACTCATCGGGCTCGCTTTTTAACAGCCAATAGTTCATTACTCGAAACCGTCGCTAAGCAAACCATCCGCTGGCGAATTTACACGCGCCACCTCAATCTCAATTGGCCCGCCAGAAGGCGTTTGCGTCCAGCCTTTAGTAACGGCAAGCGCCCTAAACGCGCGCCGATACAGCACTTTCGCGTCGACATCGACATCTGACAAATTAACACCCGGCGGCAAAGTAAAGCGGTAAACCGAGGTGTCTGTAGTGCCAGAAGGAATTGTCGTGAGCACGAATGATTCTGCGTCTATAAACGGCACCGGCGTCACGGTTGGGCCGACGCCATTAATACGTCCGCTTAAAACTTTTGCATAGCCTTTACCGGGCAAGCCGGAAAAATCACCGAATTGCACGCCCGGCACGTCATCATCGGCCCAATTCGGCACGGTAGGCCCAAACGACTGCACCAACACAGCGCCGCCACGCGTTCTAGCACGCACGATCAACATCGCATTACGAATATCAATACCGGTTGGAAACGCATGCCCAGCGCCTTGGTTTTGCACGTTTGCGGTGACTACAATTTCGCTGCCCGTTTGCATAACAGTTGTACTGAGCTTAATGGCATCCGCAAGCGTGGTTGGCGTGGAGCCAATAAAGGTATGACGATGCCGTTGCGCCGCCGGACGCACAACGCCACCTAGGGCAATTGTGCCGCTCGTTGCCTCTTCTGGCATGTGGCAGTTCTGGCAAGTTTTGAAGCCAGGGCCTGGCACAGCATAAGGTGATGCCAGCCATTCATTGTAAGTATTTTGCGCCTGCGTGCCATTTGTTGGGTTGGCGTATTGATGGCAGCTTGCACATAGCAATGGTTGCTTAAAAAGCGGATTAAAAATATTGCGCATCACATTGGTATTGACATCGGGCAAAGCGCCGAACACTTGAAATGCGGCATTGCTATCATTTGCAAAGTAATAATCAGTTTTACCAAACGTTGCGCCTGCAGCATGTAAGCCGTTGATTTTGCTGGCATCTACATTTGCGATTTGATGGCAAGCGACGCAATTCACGCCGTCTAAACCGGCGGGGGTGCTGACCGAATCAAGCTGTACTGCGCCTGGATTAAATACATCGCGCATGGGTGCGTGGCAGGTTGCGCAAAAACCACTCTCACCCACTCCGTGGCTGGTTTTATAAACATAGCCTGCCCCGCCACCGGGCGTGCCAGTGCCAGAAAATAAATCGAGCACCCAAGTATTGATCGCAGACCCGGCATGACGCGACGTCAGCCATTGTTGGCGCTGATTAGAATGGCAGCCACCACAAGTACTTGCCGTAGGCGGCGTGTAAGCACTCAATTGATGCGCAGGAATAACATCTAAAAAAATGTCCAGCGTATTTGTGGTGGTTACCACGTCCTCGACGTTGGTGGCGTAATTCACCGCACCGGGCGCGTGGTCATACGCTTTGAACGCAGCGATGCCGATTTGGCTCGTCGGCGTGATGCTCAAGTTAAACTGCCCCATCGCATTGGTGGTGACTTCCTGCGAATTCGGATCCGCCTGTACGCGTACCTTTGCTCCGGCAATTGGATTCCCCGAACCCGCCTCGCGTACTGTGCCGCCGACTTGCGCAAACGCGCTCGCACAGCAAATCAGCGCTAACGCAAAGCTTTTGTAACTGAATTTCATCGCTAAACTTCCTAACAAATGTGTCATTTCTTAAAGTTTTATGGATTGATGTCAAAATCTTAGGTACTTACACGTTCAGAAGGCGCGATTTTGACCTTCGCGCGAGTAAGCTATGCGAATCTAACTCAATAGCGGCTTTTTCCGTGCAAATTCAACGGCTAATTTCACCCTTTCACCGCACTTCGTTCGGTTTGACTTTACTCGCTGGCGCGATTTTTTCAGCCACGTTGGCAACGCCCGCACACGCTTTGGATAGCGCTTTGGATAGCAAGAATGCCTCGGCAGACATTGCGTCCAAGGCACCCGCTGCGCCCTGGAGTGCGCGCGGTGGCACGCTAACGGTTAGCTTTAATACTGAGCTATTGCGCGAAATGGGTATTTCGTTGGTTGCGGATCGGCTCACTAAGCGTGACGAGCTAAGTAATGTCCCGCTTACAGTAACCGATGCTGCGACACTCAGTTTTGCGGCACCACAAGGTACGTTGGAACATTTTACTGGCGGCGCACTACGGTCAGCAGGCCGTTTCGAGTGGCACCACAAAGACAAAACTAAAAGCTTCGCTGGTTTTCTGACCCGCCCGAAAGCCGGGACGCTGCGGGATTTAGAAGTGCTCGATAGCGATGGCGTGGCATGGTTTGTTAGTGATCACGTGCACTTTGAAATGCTTGATGATCGAACGCGTTTAAGCATGCGCAATATGGATTTACGACTAACGCGCAGCGCGGCAGAATGGCTTGGCGATGCGTCCTTGACCGGGTTAGCGGTGGGTTCGATGGAATTCAATGCGCTGATCGTAAGCTCAAGGTCGATTAACTTGCCGCTTTCCTGCGCCGCACCAAACTGGCACGGTAATGAGTTGATTCCCGGCCAACCGCAAGCCGGAACCTATCAAAACGATGTATTACTTGATTCAATGACCAGCTTTGACTACAAGCGCTGCGCTGGCACGTGTGATGGCCCGGGCGGCGCAAGCGACGGTTTTGCGGTCTTTGCACCGAATGCCGTTCTAAGCAATAGCGACACCGACACGACCGCCGATGTGCCCTGGCACGGCAAATTTGATGGCTCTTTCCCGCCCTACAATAACGACCAACACCCGTTCCTAACGTGGAATATCTATCGAATCAGCACGGACGGTAAAATTGAACATATTGCCCGTTCAGGTGTTAAACATGCGTTCTTAACAATTAATAGTAATTGCGCCGTCGATTGCGGCAATAACCATGTGCTTGGCCGCCGTTGCGGCGATGTCTACAGTTCGGGGAACAACGACAGTTCAAGCGCGCTTGGGCCGCGCAGCGAAATTGTGCCTGCGCTCGGAATTTGGGCGCGCTGTGGCTCAATCTATGACAGCAATTGCGATGGTGTAAACGACAACCCAAGTTTGAGCATGACCGATAATCGGCTATTAGTGCCCGAATCAAAAATTAGCAACACCAGTGGCTACCGTTACTTTTACGAGGGTTGGTACATCGTGCGCGATGACATCAACATCTACAACACCATGGGCTCGAAAGAGTTCACACCAGCCTACTCTGGCGGGCTTTGGCGTTCGAACAATGAGCAAAGCTTTTTGTCAGGGGCCGCAATCGACCGTTGGGTAGACCCGGCCAATCCAGGCTCGGGAAATATGACGAGCGAAGTCGTGCTAGCCGATGGCCGGCTGAAAGTCGCGGTACGCACCAAGCTGCTCGGCAATGGTCGCACGCATTACGACTACGCAGTCATGAACCTCGACTACGTTTCCGCGCAGCTCGAAATACTCAGCCCACTCAATATTCGCATGCTTGGGCGAGCCGGTATTAGTGGCTTTTCAGTACCCGCGGCCCAAGCTACGGCCGGGAACATTAGCGTTGCCGACGGTTCTCCTAGCATTGCGGATTGGACTATTGCCAACGGCAGCAACATTGTTTTTACCACGCCCAGCCAAGCTGCCGAAATTGGTTGGTCTAGCTTGTATAGCTTCTCTTTTGACGCGAACGCAGCGCCGGTTGCCGGAAAAGTGGCACTAAAAGGCCGTGGTTTGGCAAATGATGTGCTGGTAGATTTGCTCGTTCCAGGTGATTCCGGCGCCCCAGACGAATTTTTTGACGGCTTTGAATGACCTGAGTCTGGCTTCATTAGCCTGTCGCCAAACAGTGCCTTAATTTCTTGTTTAGCCATAGGGCAAACCACCCCCTCAAGGTGATCTGCCCGTCATCCCCGAGCGCTCTTATCGGGGATCCAGCGGTGTCATTTTGTAACCATTGGATTCCCGCCCAAAACATGCTGGAATGACGCGCAATGCACATTGCTCCGTCCGAACATATCGATAGCAACGCTTAAGTTGTGGAAAGCTTGCCAACACAGTTCACTAGCAGAGGCGCACGCACGGCGCAAGGCTGTGCAAAATTCAAATTCAAGGCACTATTCGCGCCACCACGAATAATTATCCCTCGGCAAGGTTTAGCGCTGTTTTTGCAGCGCGACGCCTAAAGTTTTGGAACGCGACTTATTATATGAGTGCAATTGAATTTGAAAACCAGCTGCAACAGCGGATCGGCCAAGTTGTCTTTGGTGCGGATGCGTTAGTGCGTAACTTGAGTGTGGCGCTGATCGCAGGCGGCCATGTGCTTTTGGAAGGGGTGCCGGGCGTTGGCAAAACGCTGCTTGCAAAAACCCTGGCGCAGGCCTTGGGCGGGCATTTTCGCCGGGTGCAGTGCACGGCGGACTTAATGCCCTCGGACATTACCGGGATTCACGTCTATCGGCAAAATAAAGGCGAGTTTGAACTAATTCCAGGGCCAATCTTTGGCAACGTGGTTTTGGTCGATGAAATTAACCGCACTGGGCCAAAAACTCAGTCGGCGCTTCTGGAGGCGATGGAAGAACGGCAAGTCAGCATCGACCGCAAGCGCTACAGTTTGCCGGAGGATTTCTTTCTAATTGCCTCGCAAAACCCGCACGAATTCGAAGGTACTTACCCGTTGCCAGAATCGCAGCTTGATCGGTTCTTGATGAAATTAGAAGTGCCTTACCCTGAAGCCGCTGTCGAGGCACAAATTTTGCGCACGTATGATCAACCCGGCGGTGGCCATGGCGGCAGCGCATTCGCGCCACTTGCAACAGGGGCCTTAGCTGCTGCGCGCGCCAGTGTAAAAGCGGTACAAGTTTCCGAAGCGGTGTATGACTATGCCGTGCGGCTAGCCCGCGCCAGTCGGGAAGACGCGCGGATCGCGTTAGGACTGTCTACCCGCGGATCTTTGGCACTCATGCGCTGTGCGCGCGTGTTGGCGGCGC
>Ga0105044_10004869_pt1 | contig 18474 bp, 15 predicted proteins | sample MAT01_FD_78092 | JGI IMG/M metagenome (GOLD analysis project Ga0105044, IMG submission 78092) | Freshwater microbial communities from Lake Fryxell liftoff mats and glacier meltwater in Antarctica - MAT-01 | ecosystem: Environmental > Aquatic > Freshwater > Ice > Liftoff microbial mat | place...
AGATGGCCGGGTCAGGCTCGGGCTCTTCTTTTCCTGCAATGCGAGATGCCGGGAAGATTCGTAGCAAAAGTCCGCCCAGTTCGTAGAGGATGAAAAGCGGAACCCAGAGCATAATCATTGATCCGATGTCGCCGGGCGTCAGCATCCCCGCGACCACGGCGGTCACCAGCAACGCGTGCTTGCGATATTTCCGCAAAAAGGCTTGGGTGATAAGCCCAACCCAGCCCAGTAGAAGTACAACCACGGGCGTTTGGAATGAGACCGCAAAGGCAAGCAGGAGCGACAGAAGTAAGTTCATGTACTCGGTAACGCGGTAATCCTGACGTATGCCTGTTTCCTTATGAATCGGCGACCCGTAAATTATCGGGGTGGTTCCTACAACCTCAACGCAGTAGCGGGCTTCGTGCAGCGCTCGATTCATCCAATACATCCCGGGCTTGATCGTCTCAGCGGGCGGGTCGCCGTCGAGCACGGGCATGGTGGGCACGACGATCCCTTCGGGCACGGGGGTTTCAACCACAGTCCGGACGCCGATATCGTTACCAAAGGCCAGGAAGAAACTTAACATTGCGGGCATCACGAACCGGTAAAGGAACGAGACGCCGCTTACCGTGAGCACAAACGAAAGCGGCAGTAGAAAGTAAATAAAGCGCCTCTCTCGCCGGAAGAGGCCCGGTGATACAAAGAGCCATAGTTGATAAAAGAGCCAAGGACCACCCACCACCACCGCGGCGATCAGACTTACCTTGATGTACGCGCTGAAAGTCTCCAGCGGGCCGGTCGCCTGCGGGCTGCCTAACCCCGCGCCCTCAAGCGCGTTAAAGAGCGGCCGAAGCAAAAAGGCCAAAATCTCCTTGCCGAAAATAAGACCCACCGCGACGATGGGCGCAAGACCGAAGATTGAATACATGACGCGCGTGCGCAGTTCTTCGAGGTGGGAGCCCAGCGGCATGACCGCCGCCTCGCCCGTCGCAATAAGAGCCTTTTTCGCCATATGTTCGCAATAAGGGTACGAGCGACCGCGGGGTGGAGGTGCCCCGCCAACATGCAGTTCCAGTTGCACGCCCTGAATACATGCTGCCTCTGCCTGCCGCGGCTGGTGAATATGAGACCCAGAGCCCCAGATCGCCGAGACAGACTCTGGCGGCAGCGGCTATGGTGCTGATGTCGCAAGCTGTTCGGTGTCTAACCCCCTTAGTTCTTGTAGCCTAAGCAGGTATGGGTGCTATCATTGGTTCCTCGGTAATGTGATATCCGGTCCTCGCAGCCCGTCGTTTCGGGTGAGTAAGCAGGGTCGTACGCGGCGGAACCGAGCCGACCGCGCACTAAAACATTGGGCCTTCGAGGCTCTGATTTTTGATACGGAAAGGTATTTATGGCTCGTTATACTGGCCCCAAGTTGAAGCAATCCAGGCGCGTTGGATCGCCGATTGTCGATACTCCCAAGCACACTTCCAAGCGTTCACTCGTTTATCCAGGCATGCACGGCTTTCGCGGCCGTCGTCTGCGCGATTATGGCATCCGCCTGAACGAAAAGCAAAAGCTCAAGTTCCACTACGGTGTGCTGGAAAAGCAGTTCCGGCGTTACCTAGAGCACGCGGGTAGTCTGCCGGGTAACACCGGCGACATGCTCATGCAGTTGCTTGAGCGCCGCCTTGACAACGTCCTCCGTCGCTGCGGCTTGGGCCGCACGCACTGGGCGACTCGCCAGTTGGTCGCTCACGGTCACGTGATTGTCAACGGTCGCAAGACTGACCGCCCCTCGTTTAAAGTCTCTGTTGGCGACATCATTACGCTCAAGGTCAAGGCCCAGAAGCTCGGCAAAGAGCAGATGGAATCGATGGCGGGTCTTGATGTTCCCGGCTGGATTGAGTTTAATCCCAGCGAACTGAAAATCAAGATTGTGGCCGTGCCCACAACGGATCAGATTCCGTTTGACGTGAACACCAACTTGATCATCGAATTCTACCGTTAAGCCCATTGGTCGCGCAGCTAAACTGTCGTCGCGACAGGACTTATATGGTGTGTGACGGTTGACTACGGTTGCCTCTGTTAACGCCGGGCGTTAGCGCCTCGTGCTAAATGCTGAGTGCTTCTGCTGAGTGTCGGCGATGGTTTGTTGAGTTGATTTCATATTGACCGCTTCGAGCCCCCTCCGTTTTGGCGTGATCACTTCTGTGAACGGTTCAGGCCGATCGGGCGAACTCCCGATTGGCCTTTTTTATTCGTAGGTTGCACAGCGCGTGCCAGACTGTAACGTTAATGCCAGACCGTAACGTTAAGTAGTTCGGTCCGGGTACACGCGATGCGATCTCCGGCGGCATGTTGTGAGAATGCGGATTTTGGCGCGTAGTTTGGCCCGCGTTAGACGGGCATCATCAGAATGCACAACGAGGCCTCGGCTCGGCCTCGCTTTACCACCCGGCAGAACCCATGACCAAGTTTCTTCGCAAATATAACAAGTGGCTGATCGCGGGGTTTGGTTCCTTTCTCGTCATGACGTGGCTCGTCAGTGGCCCGGGTGCCTTCCAAAGCGACCCCCGCAAGCGCGCGGTCGCGACCGTGGGCGGTAAGAAGCTGCGCGCGATGGACCTGGGCAAATCCGAGTTAGAGCACCGGGCTCTGCAGGCTTATGTTCCCGGCGTGCTGATGGTCGCCGCGGGCGTGAGCAACGGCGTGCACTGGCACTTGCTCTCGCAAGAAGCAGAACGAGCGGGCTTCGTGGGCGCGGCGGGCGATGGGGTAAGTTGGACCGAAGAACTCGTCGAGCTGGAGACCGAGCTATATGTCCGGACGAACCCACAGTTTTCGTCGATGGCCGACATGATCTTTAGTCAACCCTCTATGCTCAGCCAGTTTCAGCAGCAAACTCGCGATCGGCTGGAGAAGACATTCGACATCGCGGCCTCGCAGGGACAGTTGCAACGCACAGAGTTTCAGCAGGCGTTGGCAAAGCTCCGCGGCGTGGTGCGGATGGTGAGCACGTTTAGCGGTGCGCCCCGACTCTCGGACCTTCGCGCCATCGATCTGATGGGCAAGGCGGTCACGCGTGTTACGTTCGATGCAGTGTCTATCCCCGCCGACCGTGTCGCCAATGTCGCCTCACCAACCGAGGAGCAGTTGCAGGCCCTGTTTGATCAATACAAGGGCGTGAAAGCGGGAACCGGGGAGTTCGGCTTTGGTTATGAACTCCCCAAGCGGGTTAAGATTCAGTGGCTTACGTTGTCAAAGCAAGCAATTGAGAGCGCCATCAAGCTCGATCCGATCGAAGTAAACAAGTATTGGCAACAAAACCGGACGAAGTTTCCCGGCGAGTTTGCCGCGGAACGGTCAAAGGTGGAAGATTCGCTGAAGGCAGAGCGAACCGCGAAAGCCTTAGACGAGGCCGATCGCGTGGTCCGCGCCCGCATCAGCGGCGCAACACGTAATCTGAAGATGTCCGAAGGAGCCCGGGTACTCCCGGCCGACTGGCAGACACGCCGACCCACGCTCGATGCGATCGCGGCGGCGGTTGCCAGCGATGTGAAGGTGGTCAAACTCTCGGTCCCCACGGTTGTAACAAATGATAAAGAGTTTGTGGCGATCTCAGATCTAGCCAAGCCCGGCGCGATCGGTTTTGCCGATTTCCGCGCTGGCACCTTTGGGGGCAACATTACTAACCTGCTTGAGCAGACCTACGAACTCAGCGGCTCCAACTCGATCGGGCTTCAAGTCGGCATTCCATACGAGAACCATCTGACTACGCCGGGCGGCGACCACATTTATATTGTAGTGTTAGATGCCAGCAAGGAATCGCCCGCAGAATCACTCGAGATGACTCGGGCAGCGGTTATCCGAGACGCGAAACTGCTGGCGGGATTTGAGAAACTAAAGGCCGATCGAGATGCTTTCACGGCATTGGCCGCCGCGGAAGGATTGGAAGCTGTTGCGAAGGCGTTCCCCGCTCCCGAGCCTTCGACTTCAACACCGGTCGCAACCCCGACAGACTTAACGATTGATCGCCGTGTAGAGATGTCGGCAACCGTGACGGAGCAAAGCTTTCCTAAGTATAACTCTCAGCCGCTGCGAGATGAAATATTAAGTCAGCTCAACCTGGTGGGCCTGAGCGTCAAGCCAACCCCTGAGAACATCGTGTTGCGCACAATTTCTGTGGTGCTACCTGCGGAGCGGTCGGTCGCGGTGATTCAGATTACAGGTTGGGAACCCCTTAGCGTGGAGCGCATGCGCACGGCGACAAAGTCCACGGCGACAAATCTGGCCGCAATGGAGCTACGCGAATCAATCAAAGATGGCGAAGCGGATAACCCATTCAGTTACGAGAACCTCAAGCTGCGTTTGCAGTATATAAGTCTCGAAGGCGGCGATACCAAAGCCGCCATCGACCTCGCCAAGAAAGAGGCCGAGAAGAGGTCAGCTCAGGAGGCGGAGAAGTCCACCACTCCCGCTCCGATTTCCGCAGCCCCTGCTCCAGTTACTCCGGTCTCCTCTCCGTCCTCACAGTCCAGTACGCCGCCCTTCGCGCCCGCTCCGGCAGCGCCTGCGGCCAAGTAATCGGGTACTCAATCTTGTTTTGATCTCGCCGATCAGTACCGCGCGTTTGGGTTCAACGCGAGAAAGCCTCCACCATTATGTTTACATCGATCGCGACCGCCGCACGTCCCGCCCCCGATGCGGTCTTCGTTTATGGTTACTTCGGCAACGGGAAGGATGCGAACGGTGGGCTTGATTCGATGACGCGCGCCGCTCTGGAAAAGGCCGGGTTCTTAACCGCTGCAACCGCCGCGCTCAAGCGCCGTGAAGCTACGGGCGAGGCGGCCGCCATCATCGAGATCTTCGGCGGGAAAGACGGCACCACTCGGGGGCTGCTGGTAGGCCTGGGTGAAAAAGATAAGTTTATATCATCGTCGCTACGCACAATTATTGCCGCGGTGGGCCGGCGCTTGGCGGCCATTCACGCCGCGGCGGTCCATGTTTGCCTCAGTGGCTCGACGGGCGCGGCGAAGGCCGATGTGTTTGAATCCGGAAACGCGGTGGGCGAGGGCCTTGGGCTACTGGGCTGGGTGTGTACCGAGTTTCGTGGGAGCGCAACGCCAGCCACAAAGCATCATAAGCTTACGATATCGGGCGACGATGAGTCGATGATCGAAGGCGTTGATCGCGGCCTTGCGCTGGCTTATTCCGCCAACTTCGCGCGGACGCTAAGCCAGACCCCTCCCAATGTGGCCACGCCCGAGTGGATGGCGGATCAAGCCGCGAAGATGGCGAAGAAGGCAGGGCTTTCGTTCCGGGTGATGAAGGGGAGCGAGCTCGTCAAAGAGCGTTTGGAAGGCTTAATTAATGTGGGAAAAGCCAGCGAGAACAAGCCCTGCATGGTCCGGCTTGAGTACACCCCCAAGGGTGGCTCAAAATCAAAGAAACCAATGGTGCTCATCGGCAAGACGATGACGTACGACTCTGGCGGACTTTCGCTTAAGATTAATAATGGCATGGTGGGGATGAAGCGCGACAAGGATGGCGGGTGCGCGGTGCTGGGGGCCATGCACGCGATCGCCACGGTGATTAAGCCCCGGGTGCGGGTAGTGGCGCTGCTGGCGATCGCGGAGAACAGCGTCTCCGACAACGCGTACCGGCCCGACGATGTGCTGCGGTACCGTAATAATGTTACGGTGGAAGTAACCAATACCGACGCCGAGGGACGGCTGGTTCTGGCTGATGCGCTCTGCTGGGCCTGCGAAAAGGAGAACCCGTCGGGCATCATTGACCTCGCGACTCTGACAGGTGGCGTGGTGGTGGCGCTCGGCAGCACGTTCTGCGGCATGTTCTGCGAAGATGATACATTACGTTCAAAGGTCGAGGCCGCCTCGGCGGTCGCGGGCGAGCGCGTGTGGCGGCTGCCAATGCACGCCGAGTATCGCGAGATGATGAAAAGCCCAATTGCCGATATTGTAAACTCAAACCCCAACCGCAAGGCCAGCCCCATCCAGGGCGCGGCGTTTTTAAGTTACTTTGTGCCTGAGGGTGTGCCCTGGTGTCACTTGGATATCGCGGGAGTCCACGCGGTTGAAAAGACCACCGGCCCATTTATCGAAGGGCCCACGGGCTGGGGCGTACGGCTGCTAGCCGAACTGCTCGCCGCCGAGTAAGTCTTTAACCTAAGCTCAGCAACGAGCCCAGAGCTCGGTTCGCGAGCTTAATACGCGCGCCGGCTAAAGACTCTTCAATGGTAACGGCATGATGTGCGAGCACGCCGCAGGAAACGTAAGTTGATTCCCCAGCAGCAGGCATCGGTCTCTCGGTACTCCCGCGGCTATCGCAGCTTCAATGTCTCGCTGGGCGTCACCGATGGCCCAGGAACGAGTTAAATCAAGCCGCCACTCGTCCGCCGCCGCCAGCAACATTCCGCCAGCTGGTTTGCGCCACGCGTGCTCGGACACCCATTGAGTCACATTACCTTGAGGGTGAAACGGGCAGTAGTAGAACGGCAGTTCTGGCATGTTAAGTTGTAGCCGCACCGCGTCGTTCACGGTTTCGACAGTGCGGAGCGAAGCCGCGCCACGAGCCACGCACCCCTGATTTGTAAATACCACGAGTTGATAGCCCGCCGCGACAAGGCGGGCGCACCCCTCGGCAACCCCAGGGAGTAAGCGGGCTTGCGAAGGATCAATCAGGTCGCCGCGCTTCCCCGGCAGCGGTGGGGGGGGCAGTTGTGAGCAACCGATCAGCGTGTCGTCACGATCAAGAAAGACAGCAGGGCGCTTCACGGGGTGTGCCCATAGAGCGCGGGACCGGCCATGCTCGCCAAAAGCATCGCGAGCACGATGGCCGCGGCCGTAACATAAATCCAGTCTCGCATGCGGAGGAAGAGGATGAGCGTTACGAAGACGCGCGCGAGCGGGGTACATAGCAAGATAAGCACACCGGCTTGCATGCACGCGACCGGATCGAGGTCATGAATAAGGCCGCGCCACACCGCGCGTGGCTGATTATAAGCAAATCCCCCATCGCTGCTCGCAGGCTCAAAGCGCGAGAAGTTGAGCAAAATGGCGGGCCCGCGAGCCAAGTACAGCGCAAGGCCCAGTATCATAAGTGTGCCAGATATCATCACTCCCGTTCGCAACACATAACAAATGATCAACCGCGTCTGGTCCATACCCGTTGGGCTGAGGTCGCCGGATGCGGATGGTGGGGGAGCGAGGGAGGTGGGTGTGCGTGTGGAGTTCATGCGGCGCTCCCGAACAAGCCTGCCACGCCCCGGTAGATCATCTGTACGCCCACGACGCACACAACGCACGAGAAACCGCGGCGGAGCATGGCAACGTTTATCTTTGGCAAGAGCCGGGCTCCCAAAAATGCTCCCGCAAGCGCACCGACCGCGACGGGCGCTGCGGAGCGAGGCTCGATCTGCCCTCGATAAAAGTAAACACCCGCGCTCGCGGAGGCGGTAACGCCGATCATAAAATTACTGGTGGCGGTAGAGACTTTGAACGGCAGGCCCATCAGCTTATCCATGGCGAGCACCTTGACGATGCCCGAGCCGATGCCCGCAAGCGCCGAGAGCACGCCCGCGCCGAACATAACACAGAACGCCGGGATCGTTCTCCGCGGGTAGTAGGGTGCTTTCACGCCTTTTTCAGTGGGGTAATCGCCATTGAGTTGAAGCCGCGTCGCTAGCAAATCGGGTTCCATGCTAAGCGAGACGGGCTTAGACCGGATGAAGGTCGCCACGGCTGTGTAAAGCAGCACCGCCCCAAACAAGAGGCTGATCCCCGCCGCAGGCATGTAAATCGCGATCGCCGCTCCGGCGAGCGCGCCCGCAGTCGTTGCAACTTCCAGCAACATACCCACTCTTATGTTGGTGTAGCCGTCGCGCACGAAAGCCGCAGCGGCACCCGAAGAAGTAGCGATGACTGCAATAAGCGATGCACCTATGGCGTACCGCACATCGACTCCAAACCCCAGGACTAGCAGAGGAACAATTACGATTCCGCCGCCCAAGCCGGTCAGCGAGCCGATGAGGCCCGCAAGTGTCGACGCGACGAGCAGAACGGGAATGAAGATCACAGCGTTCACGCGGTGCGCCCTCTCCAACTGCGTCGCCCGGTTAGATGTAAGTAAAAACTATACCACTGGATGGTAGTCAGTAAGATGATGCTCACCGGGTGCAGTAATGCGAGCCAGAGCTCATGCCCGGTCCGCCGAAGTATCAGCGCACGCTGGACGATGTTAATTATCACCGCCAGGAGAGCCAGCCAGCGGGCTGGGAGCGGGATCTGCTCGGGGAACACCAGCAGCAACACCAGCAGCAACCAGGGAAGCAGATGGCCCACCGCATGAAGCACTGTAACGACAACCAGAAGCGCCGGGTTTCCCAGTCCCTCATAGGCGTTCTTGGTGAAGCCTCGCCACACTTGGCCAGCGTCCAAATACATCCGGCAGGAACATAAATCGGTGGCGTCGACAAGGTCGGTGTGGTAGCCAGCGCGGCGCAGCGCTCGCGGCAGCTTGATGCCGTCGTGCATCGAATCTTTGAACGCTTCGTGACCCCCGCAGGCGAAGTAAGCATCTGCACGAACCAGCAGAAACTGCCCGCATCCCGCGGAGGCGCTGGGGTCGTTGGTGCGTCTCATCCGCGGGAACGGGAGATAACTTAACAGAATGAAAAAAATCATCGGGACGGTCAAAGCCTCCGCCAGAGAGCCGACGATCTCTCGCGGAAAAGTGCTGATCAGCTGCGCGCTCTGCCGCGGGGCGGCGCGAAGCACGCGCGCGATGCACTCGGGCTCGAACCGCACATCGGCATCGGTAAAAAGTAACCAATGGGCTTGGGGGAGCGCGGTGTCACCGGGCCGGGCCTCCACGGCCTGCTGTGCCATGCGCCAACAGGCGTGCTGCTTTCCGTTCCAGCCCTTGGGCGGCGGGCGGGTAACCACGGACATAATATTAGGATGAGCAGCGCACAGCCCGGCGATTATCCGAGGGGTCGCATCGGTGCTGGCATCGTCATAAAAGAGGATGCGCGTGCGGGGGTGCGTCTGCGCAAGCAATGAAGCGGCGATCCCCGGAATATTGTTTTGTTCATCGCGCGCGGGGACACACACAGTCACCAGAGGGTCGCCCCCGGGCAGCTCCGCCGAGGCCGCCGGCGGACGCGGCCAATACCATAAGTTAATTAACGTCATCACCATCGCAAAGAGCGCGAGAAACGCCCCCGCCCCCGCAGCGATATTGAGGCCCGTAACCCATCGGTCGGAGTTCACAAAGGTTCCGGACCCATCACTCGCCGTGATCGCGGCGAAAAATGTGCAGAGCCCTGGCACAGGTAAAACGGCCCAGCTCATCGCTTCACCGCCGGACGTAGCCCGCGCTCGCTGCGAGCGGATTCATCTATTACGTTGCGTTGACCCGTCATCTTCTTCCAAAGGTCATACATTGGGTTAATCTTCGCAGAGCCCGCGCCGATAAGCGGAGTAAAGCCTGCGGGGTCGCGCGCGATAACTGATCGCGCCAACTCGCTGGCGTTGGCTTCCATCGACTGTAATATACACCTGTGCCACGCCGTTGTAGAGGCGCTTGGCGATCCCAGGGGGGGGGTTACCGTCGCAATCCGCACAAAGGCCTCGGGAGACTGGTCAAGCCAGAACGCGTACTCAAGAGCAACACTTACAACTCGCACCGCAGGCGTGCAGGCCGCAATCGCCGCCGCGCCCGGCCGGATCACCAGTGGTCTGCGCGGATCGCAAAATCGACCCTGTGGCGTAATCCAAAGCGTCGGATGCGCCGTCGAAGCAAAATAGCCGCGCACATATTCTAACAGCACATCCTTAGTTGCGGGGTCGTCGGGGTTGATGCCGAACGCGCCCAGCCGCGTGAGGAACTTAAAGTTCTGTAGCTGCGCGATATCCATCGGTGCCATGTGTACCCGCCCTGGGGCGAGCTTATGGGAAACCAATAGCCCAATCAGCGGGTCCCACCACGAAGTGTGATGTAACACAACCAGCACAGGGCCAGAGTACCCAGCCAGCTCCGTCAGTGCCGCGGCAGGGTCAGTGGAACGCGAAACCGCAGCATCCTGGGCATCCGGAAAAGTTTTGATTTGCGGCGGGTCGGCAGCACGGTCCAGTACAGAAGTGGGGGGGATGCTGCCCAAAAGCCCGCCAGACTCTGGGCGATGATTGCAAATGCGCACAGCGTGGAATCGCTTCCGTATCAACCGCCGCGCATACCAAAGAAAGCCCCGGGTAAAACGCGGGCTGTAGCGAGCGGGAAGAAGTGGAGGCGACGAGGGCATCGGGGTAACCGCATGGTAGTGAATAGCCAGGTAGAGGGCGTCGTGCGGCGCGCAAAAATGGTATCGAGTTATATTGCAGTCAGGCACAGACGCCAGCTTCTCGGCTTCCCATCAAAGCCCTCTTCCGGATTTGTTCCACCCGGCGCGGCTGGCGCGCCGATAATTGCAGCGCGTGTCCAACTCCGCCGACCTTCCATCCACCCGCCCCGCCGCCCCGCCTCTGCTTGACCCAGGCTGGCTCTTCCTTATCGCTGGCGTGGCCTTGCTGGGGGCGTGCATCCTTCTGCCCGCCCTCGAAGACGCGGCGGAAGTAAAGTTTCGCCGCGACTTAGTGCTATCAGTCGAGACCCACCGCGATCTGCGTCTATCTCGCTACGAAGAGTTCATCGGTGCGGTCGACAGCCGCAACCCTCAACTCATCATCTCCCTCGCTGAGTCACAACTCAATCAAATTCCCATCGATCGCGGTTCCCTCTCCACAACCTCCAACCCCCAAGATGGCACGCAATCCGCCGCAGCGAACGCCTCGGTCTTCCCAAGCCTAGAACCCGCCCCGCTCGTTCTGGCCAAACGTGCCAAGCAACTCTCGCGGCTTGAGGGCCTGACAACCAACGAAGGAACCCGAAAGTGGGTGCTCGTCGTGGGCGCTATCAGCGTGCTTATCGGCCTCATTGGCTGGAGCGAACCCAAGCGGTAACCGCCCAAGTCCACCCACCCCATTCAAGCCCCGCCAACGCGCGACTGGCCCTAAGTCGATTTAGTCCCCAACCCCCGCCCCCCTCCGCGCCTGGCTTTGAAGAATGCCTTCAACAAAACGCCCGATTCCTCCGCCAGCACTCCGCCCACCGCCAAAACCCGATGATTCAGCCGGGGGTCGTTCGTAATGTTTCCCAGCGAGCCGCAGAATCCCGCCTTCGGGTCCGTCGCGCCAAACACAAGCCGCCCTACCCGCGCGTTGACAATTAACCCTGAGCACATCGCACACGGCTCAAGCGTAACTGCCAAGCCATAACTTGTAAGTCGCCAACCGCCAACCACCCGCGCCGCCTCGCGTATAGCCAGAAGTTCCGCGTGCGCCGATGGATCACGATCCACCTCTCGCCGGTTGTGAGCCTCCGCAGTTATCTTCCCCGTGGCCAACTCATACACCACCGCCCCCACCGGAACCTCACCCATTGCCGCCGCGGCCTCCGCCAGTTCCAGCGCACGCTGCATCATTTGCAAGTCCAACTCGGTTGCCGGCCCCGAAGTTGAAGCCGCGACTGCGCACGAATCGCCACCTCGCCAAAGCCAGCGTCCGCACATGGTCAGCACATCTCGCAAAGCGGGCACACATCAGTTTATGCGCGCGACCTTCCGAGATTGTTAATCGCATGCGGACGCTCAACGCGTGGTGCGTTTCCAACTTAAAATCTGCTGGCCAATGCAATCCACTTCCAATCGTCACCTGCGCGGCCTGACCCAACTGACCCCGCAGCGGTGATCGGCATTAGCCGATGCACCCGCCCGCCTGCCAAGTGACGAAGAAGTCTTCGACGTCAGAGCCATCCACCGCTCCATCGCCGTTTACATCCGCGTCTGGTTCGGCAACTTCCCACGCGTCAAAGAAAGCCTGGACATCGCTCCCGTCCACGCCGCCGTCGCGGTTGAAGTCCGCTGGGTTCCGGCTCTCGCGCAGCTCCCGGATCGAAACAGCTACAAGCCGCGCGGTTTCAATCTGCCCGCCAAATGCAACAAAGCCGTGACCACCTCTGGGTGCATAGTTAGTTTCGGCGTAGATGCCGATCGATCGTAATGCCTCGGCCATCCTCACGCTGTGGCCCACGGGCACTACGGTGTCGGCCGTGCCGTGAAAGAACGCGCTCGGCGGGTCGCAAGGGTTTACATACACAATCGGGGAGGCCGAAACATACTGCCCTTCGCTGCTGGCGCTGAGCGGAGCTCCGATGTAAGAGGTCATCCCGGCACCCTGACCAAAGGTCTCAACGTCCCAGATCAAGTCGGCGGGCCCCCACATCGAAACGCACCCCTGCAAAGCGTAACTTACATTCTGCCCCAGCGGCCTGGGATCCAGCAGAGCCGACCGCCGCGTCATGCCCGCCATGAGCGCCAGGTGCCCACCAGCGGAGGAGCCCGTGACCACAATTTGCGGGGGCAAGCGGAAGGGCAGCGATTCGGAAGTGCGAATCCACCGAATCACTGACTTAACATCCTTCACCGCCTGCGGGTGGCTGGGCGAGCCCGGCGTGGCCAATGTATAGTTCATATTAACCACTGGATAGCCCAGACGTGCTAACTCCGCGCAAAACTCAGCTACCTGCGATTTGTCGCCGGTTGTCCAACCCCCGCCATGAATCATAATGACCGTCGGCGTCCCAGGACGCGGCGGCTGATCAGGCAAGATAACATCCAGCACCGTGTTGCTGCCGCCCTCAGAAACATACGGAATGTTCGGCGTGACTGTGATAGCCGCGGCGAACCCCGCACAGCACGCTAGCGCACAGCAAGCAGCGCAGGCTCGCTGCAAAACAGAGAAAGAAAGACTATTGACGTTGATCGAGGTGATTCGGTTTTTATAGACGGTTCGGTTCTGATAGTTGGTGCTCATGCCGCGGCAAACGGACTTCTTAAGCCCGCATTGCTGTTCAAGCCACAATTTTTTCAGACACCCATCCAACCCAGCCGATGACGCCAACCAAACCATAAGAACCTAAGCAAACCAGCCCGCCCGATCAACACCCCGCCGACCACTGGTTAAAGAAGTAAGTGACATCGTCCCCATCAATCCCACCGTCACAGTTCACATCCGCGGCGCTCGCCGCGTTTGACCAATCGGTCATGTAAGCCGTCGAATCATCCCCATCCACGCCCGAATCGCAGTTGTAATCGCCTGGGCACGCGTAAATGCTAGCCGTCTGGGTAACCACCGCCGCGCATGCATTAATGATCGAGCACCGGAATAGCCCGCTACTTTCAAACATAAGCACCGGGTTGGGCACAAGGCTCAGCGTGTCCGTCGTCGCGCCCTGAACATCTCCGCACCCGCCCCACGTAATAGGACCGTCGTTCACTACCACCCACATGTTAGTCGTGGTATCCAGCCGCTCCCATTGATACGTCCCCGCCCCCACATCAAACGCCCCAACCGAGAGCGACCCGGTCAGGCTCGGGCAGGTCGTAGTATCGTAAGGTTCACTAAAGATCACCGGCGTTGAATACTCAAGACTTACGCTCACAATGTCAGTGGTGACCGTCGAACACGGGTTGTTCACAACACAATAAAACTGCGTCTCTACGTCGTCCGCCGCGGACGAAATAGCTAACACCGGCGACCGAGCCCCTGAAAAGACCGTGCCAGACCCCGTCGGTCCATTGTTCACCAGCGCCCAGTTGGGCCGCCGAAACGGTGTAATATTATAATACCACTGATACCGCGGCTGAGTCGGCCCCGAATAGTCCATAGTCACCGACACAAATCCGTTACCCCCAGCGCAGATCCGCGTGCCAACAGGCTGCTCATAGATCGAAACATTACTGTTCACGACCAGAGGCACGCTGCTGGTGCCCACCGCCCCGCACGCATTGGTGATCACGCACTGATACTCGGCAGAATCGCTGATCTGGCTGTTAAAAATCTGTAACGTCGGTGAGCCTTGCCCAATCAGAAACGAGCCCCACTGCGTCTGCCCCAGCACAACCGCCACACCATCCCGATACCACGTATACGTCAGCGAACCCGTGTATTGCCCGCCACCCACCGCCGATATGATCGCCGTGTTCCCCACGCATTCGTAACCATCGTTGCTCATCGTAATATCTTGCGTCAGGCTCGGCCGGTGCCAGCACGGGATATTCTTAATTAAATAGACCCTCCGCTCTCCCCCAAACAGGTTTGCTTCGCCCGCGATCGTCCGACCATCATCACTGATCCCCGCGACATTGGTTAACACAGTCAGCCCTCCCAGGCTTACCCCCACCGAGGGCAGCCACGCCGTGAGGTCCAACATGCCAAGGTCCGACGACCACGCAACCGCGCGCTTCAGAAAGTTTGGATTGGCCGTCCCGCTCGCACCCAGCGCGATGTCCCCATCCCGCATCACCACATCCGCCTGCGAATACGTGTGCCCCGGCAGCATCCCCAGCGCCTCTATGCTAAACGTCGTCGGCGTAAGCGCCCGCCAGCGCACCGCCCGGTTACTCGCGTACACCGTCGTCGTCCCGCTTGATCCCACCACCGTCTGCCCGTTGTCACTCACCGCCCTGGCAAACGTCCAGTTCTCCCCCCCCGGAAGATAATTCAACTGGACCATCCCCGTGGTCGGGTGCCAACGAAATCCCTTATACCCGCCCCCGGTTGAATCTCCAAACCCAACGATCGACAGGCCATCAGATGAAGTGCCCAGCGAATTTGAATTAAATCCCCCCGCAAGAGCGCCCAGCGTCGTAAAGCCCCCGCTCGCCGTCCATCGATACGCCCGCACCCCGCCCGTGGGCATCGAAGCCTGCCCAAACATGCTCGTCCCATCGCCGCAGATACCCGTGGTAACCTGAGTATCCCCTCCAACAAAATAGTAACCAAGCTGCGTTAACGTCCCCGGATTCACCCACCGGCTCCCCATCGCGAAGCTCCCCGACGGATTACCTAAGTTCACCCCGGTGATCGACCCATCGTAATTGCAGAACCCCGGCTCAAGCAGCACCGCGTTCCCGCTCCCGCCCAGATTCACCAAACCCCCCGCCACCGTGTACCGGAACGATCTCAGCGGCTCATTAATCATGCCATACACCACATTCCCATCCCCGCTCAGGCTCCGCGGCGACGCATTCGTAAACCCCGACGGAGGGGTAATTACATACGTCTGCCCGCTCGCTCCTTCCCCCAATACCCCACCCGCGGCCAAAGCCCCGGCCAAACCCAACCCTGCCAACCTCGAACCAACAATCTTCTTGCCAATAGTCTTCTTGCTGCGCATAAAAAAACTCCAGGGCTCACGGCCAAACTAGCCAACCGCGTCAAACCTCGCGCCCCGCACCGGGGCATTCGCCTCCATACCGCACCAACATCGCCCATCTTACACGCTCATGCCCGAATCCCCTAGAAATTTTCGTCCCTCCCCGGCAGCTTTCCCTCACCCACACGCCATTCCCCTCCCCACCCCACCGGCCCGCCACCAGCCGCGCAAACGCTACACGACCGCGCCCCGACCGCCGCTTTGACATCGGATAACCTTCTTCTGCGAACACGCCAGCCCCGCCGAGTCCTCGAACCGCGCAAACCGCCTTCGACCCAACTTGCGACGAAGACGTAACTCGCCAAAGTACCTTGGGCATCGGCTTAGCCGTCCGGCAGTGCTGCCGCCGGGGAAGACTCACTTAGCCCGTTAAAAACCTGGGCCTGGTCAAACTAGGCCCCTTCAAACCAAGCCCGTTCAAACCAAGCCTGCTCAAACCAAGCCCGCTCAACCTACGAGCTTTCAACGCCTTTAGCTCTCCAAATCGCCCTTCAAACCCTACCACCCTCTCACCCTGGCACCCGCCGAATCATTGCCGCCGCCGCATACAAACCCGCCACCACCTCACGCGGCACGGTCCTCGCAGCATAAAAGTTGTTCACAGGTTGTAATCTTATTTTACGCGGCGGGTCACCCCCGCCCTCAAAGTACACCCGCTTGAATGTCATCTCGTGATCCGGCTCTAGCCGCACAAAGCAATCCGACCCATCCTTAACCTGCTTCGCTGGCGAAAACACCACGATATCTCCCTCAACATACGTCGGCGCCATCGAATCGCCGATCACCCTCGCGGCGAACGCATCCGGATCAGTTATGTCCGGGCACCGCACATACTCATCCGCAATTCGCGCTGGATACTCAAGATCAGTAAACGACCGCGGATACCCCGCCGCTACCTTATTAATTAAAGGTATCTCTCGCAGCGGCGTCACCGGCGATGGCTCCGCCACACTCCGAGTTCGGCCCGTTGGCGAAATCGTCTCTACCAACTTTCGTAACTCGCCATTGGCGTACAGCTCGTCAAGGTTCAACGCGCCCAGCACGCTGTCAGACCGTTGCAACATCCCCGCTAACTTCTTGGCCGCATCCTGCACCGCCGTTAACTCCTCCACCCGCTTACGAACCTCAAGCCCCCCTGCCTCCATACTCCGCGACCACCGCGCTTGCGCAATCAAAGATCGCGCGGGTAGCCCCAACGCATCCTCCAACTTCAAAGCTAACTCATCCCCGGGCGCCGGCCGCGTTCCGCGCTCAATCGCGCACAGATAGCTCGTCGCACACCCCACCGCCGTGGCGAGCTGTGTCAGCGTCTTCCGTTGCGTCTTACGAGCTGTCCTCAACCTCTGACCAAACGACGTAGGCGACTTATCCATACCGGCTCATTCTCCCAAATTTCCGACGACAATCAAAAAGCTCACAGAATCCAAATAGACGATGATTTATCAGACCATACATCTTGTTAACAATCTTTCCACATCGAAGTATAGGCCCCTCAATCAGTTGACCAAACAGAAAACGACAGATTTCTGAGAAATGTCTTGCTTTGATGCATCTTTCCATGTATAGTGAATGTATGTAAGGTAGAGAAAAGGTTAAAACTTCCCTTTTTGATACCTCGACACCACCGTTTCCCGCAGCTCGCACCAGCACAAGTCACCTTAAAACAAAGCAGAACCTATGAACGACTACTCCAACCCCAACGCTCGCCCCGGCCGCTGCCACGCAGCCCTTCGCTCGGCCATAATTTCACCGGCTTCTACAACCCTTCCCACCCAACAGTCACTCTCGCGGCTTGGCGCCACCAATTTAGCCCACCCTAACAAGCCCGCGTCAAGCTCACCCCCGCCACCATCCTCCAAACTCCCCACATATCGCCAGCTCCACCATCAATCTACGCACCGCGTCACCCGTCCCAATCTTGATCTCCTTCCAGCGCCAAATCAGGCACCGCCGCAGTCCTCATCACCCACCGACCCCGATGATTACACCGTAAGCGAAGACGGCGCCGATCGCGCCCATCCCCGCACCAACCCAAGCACCAACCCAGCCAACCACGTCCACGACCAGATCACCGCTCGTAACTTATTACAAGCCGTTGCCGCAGGCAAGGGCCACCACGGCGCTCGCTGGGATATCGCCGCCGCACTCCGCCTCCTAGGCCGTTACTTCACCGCCCACCAACGAAACTTACTCGAAAGCGTCGTCCTCAAGGGCGTGTCGGTGTCGGTCTTCGCCCGTCTGGCCGGCCTCCATCGAACCGCCGTCACCCGCCAAGTCAGGCAACTCCTCAAGCGACTCACCGCCCCCATGTTCCGCTTCATTCTCCTTCGCGCCCACCTCCTCTCGCGCGATGAGCGCGCCGCCGCCATCGAATGTTACATCAAAGGCCATAGCCAACGCGCCGCCGCGTTCGCCCTGCAGATACACCTCAGCACCCTTCGCCGTCGCCTCGCCGCCGCCCACAAGAAAATGATCGAGACACAAAAGCCATCCCTCCGCAACGCGGCGTAACCACCCCACTCCTACATAACTTACATTTCAAGGATTCTCGCCATGTCATCCCTCACCCCCCGCCCCGGATTAATAAGCACCCCAACCACCCACCTCTCCCAACGAATGTTGAGTCTCGCCCTCACGCTCGGCGTCGGCGTCTTGCGCTGCCCACGCCCTCGTTATCAACTACCAACCGACATCGCGCTTCGCGCCCTCTCCCTCGCGCCCGGTCAATGCCTCTATCTCCACGGCCCCAGCGGCGCAGGCAAAACGACCACACTCAACGCAATCGCATCTCTCCTCCGCCGCCGCGGCCGCTCCGTGCAATGGCTCCGCCCGCTCCCGCGGTCCACCAGGGCCGTCATAGAGCTACTCGATGGCGACATAACTCAAGCCCTCGCCGCCGCCTGCGATGTCGGCCTAAGCGAAGCCCCTCTCCTCCTCCGTCCCGCAACAGCGCTCTCTCAAGGCGAATCGTGGCGACTGCGCCTCGCCATCGCCATGCAGCGATGTAAACAAAATCAATCCCAGCTTCCGCCCTTCCTCCTCGCCGATGGCTGGTGCGAACAACTCGACGACCACACCGCCACATGCGTCAGCACAGCCTTCTCACGCTGGTCAATCCGTCGCGGCGTCCGCCTTATCGCCGCCAGCACCAAACCCGCGGCCACTCTTCTTCCG
>Ga0105044_10004870_pt1 | contig 18474 bp, 9 predicted proteins | sample MAT01_FD_78092 | JGI IMG/M metagenome (GOLD analysis project Ga0105044, IMG submission 78092) | Freshwater microbial communities from Lake Fryxell liftoff mats and glacier meltwater in Antarctica - MAT-01 | ecosystem: Environmental > Aquatic > Freshwater > Ice > Liftoff microbial mat | place...
AAAAACCGTTCCGCAATCGGAACTCCGCAATCGATAACTTTCCGCTCCTCCCCCGTTCCGCGATCCGCAATCCAAATTCCGCGATCGATAACATTCCAAATTCCAAATTCCAAATTTTCCCCAAAAACCATTTCAGCCCGAAACCATCGCCCAAGGCTCAAAATCAAAAACCTGGAAGACGGCAAAATCTCCCGTATTCGCCGTGGCGAGTTCCCGAATACCGATGGCGTGATATGTCGCGGCCAAGTAGGTGTCCAAAATGCGTTTTCTCCCAAGGCGGAATTCCCTCATCCACGCCCACGCCAGTTCCCAGGCTCGATTTCCCGGGTGACAATGAATAACCTCCGCAGAGTCCCACCACACGCGGCAACGATGGAGCGCGTCGTCCATCGAGAGAGGATGCTCGAAGCGCCTCGGATCCGTGGCCACATGCAGAAACTCCTGTAACACCTGCGGAGCAAGGGCGTATTGCTCACGGCACGTTCTGCTGGCCTCCGTAATATGCGCCCGGACTGTGGCGTGCCCCACGGCTTCCCGAAGCTCATAGGCCAGCAAAACCGTTGTGTCCAAACCGATCATTCCCTGTCAAAAAAACTATCGGCAAGCTCCTCTCGCCCCAACCAAGGAAGCTTGATTTTTCCGACAGAAGCCGGTTCGGCGGCCTGCCAGAGAGGAATCCGGACGGGAGAAAACTTTTGACGGTAATTCTCCATGGCTTCACGGATCAGGTCCGACGTGGATCGTTTGGCTCGCCGCGAAAGTCGTTGAAAATCCCGGTAAACCGGCTCATCAACATGGATGGTTACAGCCCGCATATGTTGAAGCATATGTCACAATGTTTGTGATTTCAAACGGGAATTTTCCTCGACTGGCGTTCGTAAATAAAAACCCTTCCGCCTTTCTTCCGTTCCGCAATCGGCAGTTCATACCCCGCAATCGATAAATTTCCGCTCCTCTTCCATTCCGCCGCCTGCATTTCGAATTCCAAATTTCGAATTTCGAATTTCCTCAAAAAACCAATCCTCAATCCGAACTCCGCAGCGATCCTTCTGTCGCGATCCTTCTTGTCACTCTAGGCCCGTGATGTATCTTTCCCCAAAGGACAAACGCCCTTTATGCGACTTACAGAGCAACAGTGCGCAAAAATCCGCAGTATCGTGGAACTATTTGCTGGAAAAGGGACAAGCATCTTTGTCTTCGGCTCTAGGATCGACAATGCGCGCCGGGGAGGTGATGTGGATCTTCTAATTGAGACAGATTGCCGTCTGGATCTCCTGCGAACGTCCCGCATCCGTTTCCAACTCGAAGAGGATCTTCACCTTCCGTTCGACGTGATCGCGGTCACTCGGGAAACCGAACTGACTCCTTTCCAAACCATCGCACGCTCGAGTGCCTACCCGCTTCCATGAACAATCTCCCTGCGGAAAAACGCCATCTTTCCGGACTGCTCGAGGCAGTCCAGAGATGCTGCTATTTTTTGCACGCGGCGCAGTCCAGATTGCCCACTCATATGATGGCGGACTGGCTGGAACCCCGAAAAAAGGACATCGATGTCTTTTCAAGCCTCGCAGCAGTGAATGAACGATTTGCCAAGTTGCAGGACACTTTGGCGTCCGCCATGCGGCACGCCGCATCCCTCTCCGGTGAAAAAACAGACACCTTTTTGAGGGTGCTTTCATTCTACGAAAAAGTCGGAGTCATCCCCTCGATAGAAACCTGGCAGGAAATCCGCAGTTTCAGAAACGCGTCAGCTCACGACTACGAAACTGATTACCAACGGATTGCTGAACACTTCAACACCCTCAATGCTCTCACCCCGGGTCTTTTGTGCGCTGCAAATCGTTTTAACGACTTCTGCGGGAATCAATTGGGCGTCGTTGCTTTCCCTGGTGAATTTCAAGAAGAGTTTCTTGCGCTCTCGGACCGTCGGGAACCGACTTGAGATTCTGACGGAAACCGGAGCGTGCCGCCCCCTGGGCTCTGAAAACCAAAACTCCGCCGCTGCGGCGTTGAGTTTGACTCGCAAGCTCGCCCTTCAGGTTGCCTAAAGCAATCGGTCTCACTTTGCTCGGCTCGCAATCGATAAAATTCCAAATAAATATTCCAAATTCCAAATCCTCCCTCAAAAAAAACCTCCGCCCCCTGCATTTCAAATTCCCCCGTTCCGCGATCCGCAATCCGAATTCCGCAATCGATAAAATTTCGAATCCTAAATTTCGCAATCGCGCGACCGATCGGTAAACCTAAATGGGGAAATGAAACCGCGAATAAACGCGAATAAACGCGAATGCTGAGGACCGTGTAAAAAACCGAATTCTTACCCGTCTGGCAGAATGTAAAATCAAGTCAACTCCCTGACTATCAGTAACATATTCGTGTTTATTTGTGTTCATTCGCGGTTTTACGGTAAACCACTTCGCACCCCAATTTCGAATTTCAAATTTTCCCAACAAAAACCGTTGCGCAATCCGAACTCCGCCCTCGCTAAAATTTCGAATCCCAAATTTCGCATTCACGCGACCGGCGCGTAAACCTAAATGGGAAAATGAAACCGCGAATAAACGCGAATGCTCAGGACCGTGTAAAAAACCGAATTCTTTCCCGTTTGATGGAACCTGCACTTACGTCAACTCACTGACTATCAGTAACATATTCGTGTTTATTTGTGTACATTCGCGGTTCTCAAGGTAAATGACTCTTCCTCCTGCTTTTTAACTTTTCCCAGAAAAAATAGTTTTGTGACGAATTTGTAACATTTCCCCGCTTTCGAACGCCGGCGCCGCAGGCGAATTTAGAGTGACTTTTTCTATGAGCCAGAAGCCTCCGTATTTTTTTCGAAAACCCGCGACGACGGTCGCCGCCCCGCCGTCGCTCAAGGCGCGCCATCGCTGGCTCCGAAATCCGCGTTTCGCCATCACATGCACTGCCGCCGTCGCGATCCTCGCCGGAGCCGTCCACGCGGGTGACATCCTCCGAGGCGGAGCCACCACCTCCTCCGGACGCCGGAACGCCGATGCCCGTGCCAATGCCGGATCCGACGCCGCCGCCGCTGCGCAAACGCGCGCGCAAGACCGCCTCGCCCGCACCACAAAAGCCGTCAACGACATGCGCAACCTCCAGTCTGCCGCCCGCGCCGCCGCCGGCAACACGGCAGGCATACCCGACGGACTCGTCATCGACGGACTCGACCCCGTCAAAGCCGGCGAAATCGACTTCCGCTGGGACGGCGCGAATGCTCCCGTCCAAAACGGCAACGAAGTCATCATCACGCAGAACCTCCAGCAAGCCGTCCTGCATTGGCGCACCCTCAACGTCGGCAAAAACACGCAACTCACCTTCGACCAATCCGCCGGCGGAGCTGACGTCGGCAGATGGATCGCTTTCAACAAAGTCTTCGACCCCACCGCCCGCCCCTCCCAAATCCGAGGCCAAATCAAAGCCGACGGCCAAGTCTACATCATCAACCAAAACGGCATCATTTTCGGCGCCGGCTCCCAAGTCAACGCCCGCACTATCGTCGCCTCGACGCTACCGATCAACGACAACCTCGTCGAACAAGGATTGTTGAACAACCGAGATGCCCAATTTCTTTTCACCGGGTTTGAACAGCCGGGGGGGACCGACGGCACTCCGGTCTTCACCCCGCCGCCCCGACCCGCATCGGGGCGGTATGGCAATATCTTAGTCGAGCCAGGTGCGCTTTTGAGGACTAACGGAGGGGGTGACGGAAATGGTGGTCGGGTCATGCTGGTCGGCGCAAATGTCATTAACCAAGGCGTGTTGGAAGCACCGGCAGGACAGGCAATTCTCGCCGCGGGCCTTGAGGTCGGAATCCGCGCACACAGCCAGAACGATCCAAGCCTTCGAGGCCTTGATGTTTGGGTCGGACGGGTCGCCCAAGGCGGCCTTGACTACGCCGGGACGATCGAAAACACAGGCCTTGTTGAAACCCAGACAGGAAGCATCTTCGCGGTCGGACGCACTATCCTCCAGAGCGGTGCCTTCGAAAGCTCAACTACGGTCAACCTCAATGGTCGCATCGATATTCTGGCGAGTTACGGGGCCGTAGCGAATCCGAATTTCGACAACGACGGAGCGCTCGGCTTTGGCGCTCCGGTCTTCCTCAACCAGTCCGCTGGCCTCGTCGAATTCGGAGCATCCAGCTTCACCCGTGTTCTTCCGGACCTGGCGAGCACCCGGACGATTCCGGGAACGGAACTTCCTGAGAGATCGCGGGTCGAGATCCAAGCCGGAAACGTCCGGTTTCTTGGCTCCTCGGTGCTGATGGCGTCGAGCGGTGTGGTGAATATCCGGGCCGGCTCGTGGCCATTCCGTGCGACCTTTGTGAGCCCGACGAGTCCAGGCCTTCCGGATCCGGACGGCTATTCGATCCTTCCAGCCAGTCTCCCGAGTCTTGTAAGTGGGTCGGCGCAGAGGTTTCTTTTTGACAATGGGGAAATCAGCATCAGCCCGGGAGCGTTGTTGGCTGCAAGCGGCAGCACCCAGGGGTTCGTCCCGCTCGCACAACACGTGCTTGAGGTTCAGCTTCGAGGCGGGGAACTGGCCGACTCCCCCCTCCAGCGTGGCTCCGCTCTCCGAGGAGCGAGGCTGGTTGTTGATCTGCGCAACTCCGGCACCCTCAACGGACGGCCTTGGGTCGGAACGCCGCTGGCCGATCTTCTGGGATTCACAAATCTCATCGAACGTGACGTCGCGCAACTCACCGCACGGGGAGGAGAAATCTCGCTGAGCGCGGGAACCGCGGTGCGCATCGAGGCAGGCGCAACGGTTGATGTCTCCGGCGGGTTAGTGACTAACGAAGGTGGACAGGTCCGCACGACCCGGCTCATCCGAAACGGCCGCGACTTAGTCAACATCAAAGATGCCGATCCGAACGTTGTCTACGATGGCATTTACACCGGCACGTCCGAGCAGACGTCGTCGAAGTGGGGCGTCTCCCGAACGTTCAGCCATGCGCTCGCCCCGCTAGGAAGTTTCTCGTCGAGTTCGTATGTGACCGGTTCGGATGGCGGCACCCTCTCGATCACCGCCCCGGCAACCCAGCTCGACGGCACGCTCCTCGGCCAAGTCGTCACCGGCCCCCGCCAGACCGAGAGTGCACCCCAGGGTGCGGGTCTCCGAATCCGCTTTCAGGCTGAAAGGCAGCTCGACATTTCCTCAACAGTGGTCAACTTCCTCGCGTTCGCGCCAAAGCCTGTCGCTTTCGAGATCGCTGACAACGATTTGGCAGAATTCTCCGAAATCCGCGCCGTAATTAACAAATCAGTTTTTGCGTCCGACGGCGGCGGTTTCGCGCACCTAGAAGTGGAAAACGTTGAAGGCAATGTCCTGATAGCGTCTGGCCGCGACCTTGTGCTCGCGCCAGGAGGCTCGCTTATCGGGAGGGCACAGAACGTGACTGTCGATGCGGACATCATCGCTCCCGGGGGGACAGTCGCACTCACCGCTTTGAACTATTCACCTTTCCTGCTTGCCGAGCAGCAGATCCTCAACACATTCGGCTTGAGCCGGGCTCCCAATCCGATCCCGGAAAGCGGCATCGTTCTCGTCAGTCCGGAGAAAGCGATCTCCGTCGCAGGAGAAGTTCGTGACGAACGCCCTACATCCTCGACGTCGGAATCGGTTGCGAATAAGCCGTTTTCGACCGTCGGCGGAACCGTTTCGCTGACGGGGTATGAAGTTCTACTTGGGCGGGATTCCTTGATTGATGCATCTGGAGGCCTTCGAGCGACTACTCGGGGCACAATCCTCCCGGGAACCGGCGGCTCGATCGAAATCCTAGGCGGTCAAGACCCTGTTCTGAGCACTAGTATCGGCGGCAAGGTCCAGCTCGGCGGCGAGTTGCGGGCCTTTGGTATCCGCCGGGGCGGCTCGCTTACGCTTCAGGCAAACCAAGTTGAGATCGGGGATTCCCCAGCTTTAGCGAATCGCTTCCACCTGACCCCGGAGTTTTTTACGCAGGGAGGGTTTCGCAGCTACACCGTGATTGGCATTGGCGGACGGGATGCCAACGGACAAGTTGTTCCGGGGCTCCGGCTGGCCGAAGGCGCGACGGTTGCCCCGGTCGCTCAAACCGTCCAAGTATCCCGGTTCACGGGTCGAGGCGGAACGCTCGAGCTTCAGCCGACCATTCGCGACGAAGGACAACGCCCTGCGACTAGTCTCACGCTGCGGGCCACCGGAGCCGACGACGGTTTCACGACGGCGGAGATTGAGGCCTTGGGGATTCTTGAGCTTGGAGCGGGCAGCCTCATCGTTACAGATCCTGGCGCTTCGGTCACGATCCAAGGCCAGCTCGTTTCGGTGCGCGGCGGGATTCGCGCCCCGGGCGGAACGATTACCGTTGCAGGCTCCTCCCGCTACCCTTCACCAGCCGATCTTGCTCAGCGGGTCTCAACCGGACTTCCCACGGTTCTTATTGCTTCCGGTGCGTTGCTTGATGCTTCTGGCACTGCCGTGTCTCTGCCAGATCCGTTTGACCGACGTGCGGGCATCCTCTACGACGGAGGAGCCATCCGTGTGAGCGGGAATATTCTCGCTCTCGAAGGTTCCCGTATGGATGTTTCGGGAGCTTCCGCCACGTTCGACTTCCACCCGTCCCGCGTCAGCATTGCGGCCGCTCAAGCTGTTCCAGTTACTGCCGGGTTGACGACAAAGCCATGGGGGCAACGGGCAACTGCGGTGAATGTGGTTTCGGACGGAGGTATTATCGCTCTGACGGGCTCCGAACTTCTGGTCTCAGACGCCGCTCTTCGCGGTGCGCCGGGCGGGCTCGGCGCGATTGGCGGGACTCTTCAGATCGACTCTGGGCGGTTTTACCGGAGCGGAGACCCCCGAACCAGCGCGGATATCAACCTCGTCGTGACTGCCTCGCGACCGGCGGCGGAATTCTTCGGTCTTAACGCCCTTCCGCGGCCCGGCCAGACGGTCGATGCCCTTCTGCGCGGCACGGCGGAGCTGGAACCGATATTTGCGTTCTTCGACTCCACAGCAGCCGCCTCCCTTCCACAGAGTATGGGCTATTTTTCGGCGGAGCGCTTCGCTGCTGGAGAGTTCGCTGCCCTCGATCTCGGCCAAAGGTTTTTCGCCGACGCCCAGCCAATTGCTTACGGCGGAAACGTTGAGTTTCGCGGGCCGGTCTCCATCAACGCTGCGTCTTCGATCCGGCTCGCCGGAGGGGGGATCATCCGCGCGGATAACGACGTGACGCTCTCGGCTCCATATATTGCCCTCGGCCAGGAGTTCCGCCCGCCGCGAAACCCCGCTGATACCTTCCGCCCCTTTACTCAGAGCAATCCTGCCTTTCAAGGGGCTGACTACTTTGCTCCGCCAACAGCCGGGCCGGGATCGCTCCAGTTCAACGGTCGCCTCATCGATGTCGGCACTGTTTCTTTGCAGGGCATTCAGTCCACCGTGATTTCGGCTGAGGACGGTGATATCCGCGGGAACGGCGTGCTCGCTCTGGCAGGCGACCTCATCTTGCGCGCAGGCCAGGTTTTTCCGACGCTCGGAGCAGATTTCTCTGTCTTTGCTTACCCCACCGCTAGGCAGGAGAGCTCGATCACGATTTTAGGATCCGGATCGAGGCCGCTTCCCTTTTCCGCTGGTGGCTCCGTGCAACTCTACGCCTCGCAGATTGTGCAGGCGGGCACGCTCCGCGCGCCGTTCGGGTCGATTACACTGGGATGGGATGGGCGAGATCTCAACCCGGACACCGCGGCGCTTGACCAGCCTGTAGATCCGGTGGGCGGCTTTGCGGTAAACCCTGTCGGGGACGGGTTCGTTGCGGTCGCTGCACCCATAGCGGCGACTGTGACGCTCGCATCCGGGAGCATAACATCGGTCTCCGCCGTGGATCCAGCTACAGGGCAGGGGCTCACAATCCCCTACGGAATCAGCCCCGAGGGTCTCACATGGATCGACCCGCGCGGAGTAAACGTAACTGTCGGAGGACTTCCGACTCAAGCCGTTACACTATCTGGCACCTCTCTCGTCACGGCCCCCGGCTCGGTAATCGATCTCCGTGGGGGCGGCGATCTCCTTGGGTTTCGTTTCGTTGCCGGGAACGGCGGCAGCATTGATCTGCTCGGCTCGGCCAGTGCAACATGGGGCCAAGGCGAAACCTACGAGTCGGGTGACCTCGTGCTACAGCAGGATCCAGCCGACGGCATCCTCAAAACATGGGCTGCCCGGGTTTCGATCGACCCGACGGAAGTCCGCGGCTCGACGGCACCTGGCCGCAGCTCATTTTGGACACTTGTTCCAGAATCGTATGCGGTTCTCCCATCGTTCCCATTCGACTTTTCCCCGTATAGCCCGTTCAATAACGGACAGAACGCGAATCTTCTTGGCGGCGAGCCGGGGTTCGTTTCCGGGACGTTGCGCTTGGGTGACCAGCTTATACTATCCGGCGGCAATGGAGGTCTCCCATCTGGCACCTACACGCTTCTGGCGAGGCGCTACGCGCTTCTCCCTGGAGCCTACCTTGTCACTCCATCCACGCCTCCGGGCAGTTCGACTGTAGAAGTGTCCTCGACTCTCACCCCGCGGCTCGCAGGCGCGAACCTGCCGGACGGCTCTGCGCGGGCCTCAGGCGTCGTGCGCAACAGTTTCTCAGCAGACACTAGCTCAAGTGGAGCCCGATCCTCGTTCGAAATTGCAACGTCGGACGTGCTTGCAGAGCGAGCGGAATACACCCGGTATTCCGCAGACGCTTTTATTACGGAAGCGGCGGATCGACTCGGGCTTGCTTCAGTCCAACGCCTTCCTCGAGACTCAGGCACTCTGACATTTCGCGCAGTGTCCGGACTCTCTCTTTCCGGCGACGTCCAGTCCCCCTCAGTTTCCGGAGGCCGGGGCTCGATCGTTGATCTTGCTACCGAGGCACCGATCTTCCTTATCGGCGGAGCTGCATCAGCGCCTGCGGGAAGTGTCGCGGCGCTGCGTACCGAGGTGCTCCAGAGCTGGAACGCGGATAGTTTTCTTATCGGGGCTCTCCGTCGTCAGACACCCTCCGGATTCGTGCTCGACGTCCTGACAGACTCCGTAACATTGGACAATGCCGGAAGCACCTTCGCCGGATCGAGCATCACGCTTGCCGCGAAGAGGGCGATTGACGTGCGGCCAGCGGCTGCGATCAGTGCTAGCGGGGTCTCGACCGGCCCGGCAGCGAACTTTCGGGTTGCGGGCGACGGGGTATTGCTGCGAGTGAGCTCCGACGCAGACGCCTCGACGCTGCGCACTGGCGTAACCGGTGCGCCCGGCGCGATTCTTCGCCTTGGCGCGGGAGCAAGTGTTTCTGGCCCATCCGTGACGCTGGACTCCTCCTACTCGGCCGATTTCAGTCCGGAGGCCCTGATCCAGGCAGACACCTTGCGTCTAGCCGCCGGCCAGATCGCGATTGTCCTCGAACCGCAGTCGGGCCCGCTCCCGAATCCGCTCATCGGTCCGCAGATGGTAATCGACGGCCGCCTCCGTGAACAGGCGGAGTCCTCCCGGAGGCTGACACTTCAGAGCTATCGGTCGATTGACATCTTTGGCGACGGAACGTTCGGTAGCAGAATCGAGCGCCTCGAACTCCAGAGCGGAGGTCTTCGCGGGTTCGCTCAAGGCACGGCAGGCACGGTTCTGGCAGCCGGGGAAATCGTCCTCTCGAATTCCAGCGGAAGCGTCGGCCTTGCGGCTTCGGGCGCTCCTACTGGTTCCTTGGTCATGTCTGCGAACGTGATCCGATTTGGGGCAAACACGTTCGCGATTTCAAACTACGCCGACGTCATGCTCTCCGGTGCAGGGGGGGTCGTGGCAACGGCTGATGGTTTGCTGACGACTGACGGTCGACTGACGTTAGTCACTCCGATCCTGACCGCGGACCGCGGCGTGTCTTCCTCGTTGGAGTCTGCAGGCGACCTCCTCTTGTTGCCCGCCACCACAACGGCTTCGGTTATTGGCGGTTTGGGTGCGTCCCTCCGGCTGACGGGATCTTCGGTCATAGCAAATTCGCTGCTCTTCCTGCCCAGTGGCGCCGCTACGCTTTTGGCGCGCACCGGAGATGTAACCGTCGGCGGGAACATCGACGTGTCGGGAACCCGACAGGACTTTTATGATCTCACCAGGCTCTCGGATGCCGGGCGCGTTTCCCTTGAGGCGGCGACCGGAAATGTCAGATTGCTAGAAGGAAGCAGGATATCGGTTGAAGGGGCAAGCGGAGGCGGGAACGCAGGTCAGTTCACAGTGTCCGCACCCGGCGGGGTGTTCGACCCTTCCGGCGTCATTCTGGGCTTTAGCGGAGGAGTTGGCGCGGCAGACGGGACATTTGTGCTGGACACAGGCTCCCTGGTTTCGTTCTCCACATTGGCTTCGACTCTCGACGCGGGAGGGTTCTTCGCGTCGCGGACGTTCCGCATCCGCACCGGTAACGTCCTCGTCGATGGCACGACCCGTTCCCGCTTCTTTTCGCTCACAGCGGACGGCGCGGGAGGCTCGACGGACGGGAACATTCTTATTACCGGGCTAATCGACGGCTCCGGTGAAACCGGCGGGTCGATTACGATGACGGCACGGGGAAACCTCACGCTGGCATCCACCTCCAGCCTCACGGTTGCGGCGCGGAATTTCGACGCGGCAGGCAAGGGCGGCGAAATCTCTCTTGAGTCAGGAGCGGGGATTCTCGGGGTTCAGAACACAGGTGCTCTTCTTGACCTCCAATCCGGTTCGGCCATTGACCTCTCGGTGGCCTCGTACCTTCCCGGTTCGTTCACGACAGCGGGGTCTAGCGCGTTCTTCGGGAGGTTTCAAGGTGTTCTTCATCTGCGCGCACCGCGAACGGTAGATGACGTCCGAATCAGCTCCTTAGGCAGCTCAATCGTCGGCGGCTCGGCAGTGATCGCGGAAGCGGCCCGGATTTACAATCAGCCTTCCGGGATCTTGAACAGCGCGCTCCGAACCACTTTCAACAACGACGCCAACGCTTTTATGAATGCGAACGCCGCCTCGATCGAATCGCGACTGCTTGCCGGGAACCCGAGCGCACCGGCGCTGGCGTCGATTCTCCTTGTCGCGCCGGGTGTCGAGATCATCAATTCCGGCGGAAACCTCGCCCTTGGCACCGTGAATGCCTTGCAGACCGAAGACTGGAACCTCGCCCCATTCCGTTACGGCCCGAAGCGCGCACCGGGTTTCCTCACACTCCGGGCCTCCGGCGATGTGATTTTCAACAACTCCTTGAGTGACGGCTTCAACGCAGTAACCGCGAATGCGGCAAGCGGCTGGTCAGCGTTGTGGCTCGCACCTCTATCGAGTATCGATCTCGATGTCTCCGGGCAGCCTCTCCGCCCGTTGAATGCCCAGTCCTGGTCGTATCGAATCACTGCCGGAGCGGACTTGCGCGGCGCCGGGTATGATGCTTTGCTCGGAACTGCCCAGCTCCAGCCCGGACTCGGATCGGTGCTGGTCGGCGAGTTCTATGCGGCCATTCCAAACAACGCCTCAAACGCAATCGGGTTCACTGGACTAACGGCGAACACGATCGGCATTGGTACAAACCGCACCCGATATGAAGTGATCCGCACCGGCACTGGCTCGATCCAGGTGGCTGCGGCCCGGGATATCCAGCTTCGAAATGTCTTTGCGTCGATCTATACCGGCGGAGTTGCCATTCCACGGTCCACGCAGGTCTTCCAGCCCGGCGACTTCGTGTCCCCGATTGTGAATCTCACCGCGATTCGCCACCCGGGTCAAGGCGATCTCGGTGCTATCCAGCAGGGCTATACGCCACAATGGAGTCTCGCTGGCGGAAGCATCACGCTGGCAGCGAACGAGGCAATCCGCAGGACGACTCTGGTCAACGGAGTGACATTGACTGACGCGTCACGGCAGATTCCGACGAACTGGCTCTATCGACGCGGCTACGTGACTGGCGGAACGGTGGCAACAAATGGCGGGGTCGATGGAAGCGCCTCGTTTAACACCGTGACCGACGCGGCGCCGTCGCCGACGTGGTGGGTCGACTTCAGTAACTTTTTCCAAGGTATTGGGGCACTCGGCGGCGGGAACATCCGGGTGACCGCCGGAACGGACATCATCAATGTGGATGCTTCGATCCCAACAAACGCCCGGATGGCCGGGCTTGATCCCGTTACCGGTTTGAACCTCTCCGCCGACTCCTCCCGGCTGGTGGAATACGGTGGCGGCGATCTTCAAGTGAGCGCCGCCCGGGATCTGAGCGGTGGCATTTACTACGTCGAGCGAGGAAACGGCGACCTTTTCGCGGGACGCAACATCACTACAAATTCGGCCCGGAGCCCTTCGCTCAACTTCCTAGGATCGACCTCCGAGGCACCGGAGGTGATCCAAAGTTCGGATCCGGCTGTCTTTGATCCGGCGACGTGGCTACCCACCACTCTCTTGGCAGGCCGGTCATCGTTTGGCGTCCGGGCGCGCGGCGATGTTCTCCTCGGGCCGGTCGCTAACGCGTTCCTTCTCCCGCAGGGCCTCAATAATAAATTCTGGTATAAAACCTACTTCCAGACTTACTCGGAAACCGCGTCCGTCACGGTCGCCTCACTCGGCGGAAGCGTAACGCACAGGCTGGCAGCCACTCCGCCGGGCGGAGGCGTCGAACCGATCCTCGCTCTGTTTCTCCGCACCCAAAATCTCTATTCCGGAGTCGCGAGCTCCGGAAGCGCATCAAACTTCCAGCCTTGGATCCGACTTGCTGAGACCGACGTTTCGGGCTTCTCGACAGCATTCACGGTCGCTCCGCCGACGCTACGAACAACGGCGTTCGCTGGCGATATCGGGATCGTTGGTGACCTAAACCTCTTCCCGGCCCCACAGGGAACTATCGAACTTGTGGCATCAAAGAGCATCCAAGGGCTCCAGATCAGTGGACGCGCGCTGAATGCCCAGCGAGTGCCTGTCACGGTCTGGACCTCCGGCTTTGTGAATCTCTCAGATGCGGCACCCTCGTCATTCCCAGGGGTGACTTCGCCCATTGCTTATCAGTCGCTCAGCACCGTGGGGCGCAACCTTCTAGCCTCCAGAAGCAGTCGGGAGAACGCTCTCGCAGGATTCAATCTTGCCTTCGCGGAAACCGGTTCATTCACTGGCGAAGCGGCCACCATCGAAAGGAAGCGGGCTCTCCACGACCCCTCAATCCTCCACCGAGACGACCCGAATCCCGCCCGGTTCTACTCCGGAACCGACGACATCTCCGGGCTGACCATTTACACCGCGAAACCGACGCAAATTTTGGCCGGGCGGGATCTAACGGATGTCGCTCTTTACATTCAGAACGTATCCCCGACGAGCCTCTCGATTGTCTCAGCCGGGCGAGACGTAATACCCAATAACGAAAACGCTCCGACCCGATCCCTGGCAAACAATCTCGCGCTGGGCAATGTGTTTGAAGGCAGCGTGTTTGGAACAATCGGTGGCACGGCCACTAATGCGCTCCCCGGCGATATTCAAGTGAGCGGCCCCGGATTCCTCCAGGTTTTCGCCGGACGGAACATTGATCTCGGCACGGCCGCTAATCTTACAGACGGGCGCGGTGTCGGCATCACCACCATTGGCAATAACCGGAATCCATTCCTGCCGTTTGAAGGCGCAGGCCTTGTGGTCATGGCTGGTGTCACTGGCGCAAGCGATTCGGGTCCCGCGCTCGGGCTCGCCGGCAGCAGCCTGCGGCTCGACTCATTCCTCGAAGGCGTTACGGCGGCCGGCACCCTGCAGTTGAGACTGGTTGACGCCCTCGACGCGTTCTTTGAGGAACTCAAAGCCTCAGGACAGGCAGGTGCCGAGGACGAGACTGCCTTCGATCTTGGCTATGCGGCCATTGAGGAAGTCTTCGGATCCGGCAGCAACCGAGGTCAGGTCTTCACACGCTCGCGCGACATCCGCACGATAAGCGGGGGAGACATCCGGATCGCCGTTCCCGGCGGCGGGATCACGATGGCTTCCGACATCTTTGGAAACCCGCTCACGCCTCCCGGTATCGTGACGGAATTTGGTGGCTCGATCTCGACCTTCACAGACGGTAGTGTGAATATAGGCCGGGCGAGAATCTTCACGCTCCGAGGGGGAGATATCACGATGTGGTCTTCGACCGGCGACATCGCGGCAGGCACATCGCCGAGAAGCGTGGTGACCGCACCGCCAACCCGTGTGCTGATCGACTCAACCAGCGCTAACGTCCAGACCGACTTGGGAGGCATTGCGACCGGCGGCGGTATCGGCACCCTTAAACTCAGTCCGGACGATGAGGAAAGTGATGTGACGCTCGTCGCCCCGCGAGGAGCGGTCGATGCGGGTGATGCCGGCATCCGTGCCACCGGCAATATCACGATCGCCGCCGTGACTATTTTAAACGCGGACAATATCAGCGCCGGCGGCTCGACAAGCGGCGTGCCAACGGCTCCCACCGTCGCGGCGCCGAATATCTCCGGCCTGACCTCAGGCAACACCGCTACGAGTGCCGCTTCGGCAGCTGCCGACCAAGTTGCCCGGCAGGCAGTCAACAGGGGGCCAGAGGAAGACCTTTTGCCGTCCATCATCAGTGTCGAAGTGCTTGGATACGGTGGCTAAAATCGGTTTTGCCAGGAGCGTCCGCTGGGGAGTCCTGTTCCTCGCTTTGGCAGCGCTGATTCTTGCAATCGACGCTTGGTCTACTGCCAAGCTACTCGAGAAAGCGACTGCGATTGCGACAGATACAACTCCGGGGGACATATCGCAGACGGCGAGTCGGGAACACGACGCCGTTCTCCTCCCGTCGGCGTTAGACGCCCGTTGGTATGTCATCCACGCCGAGGAAATGCTGCGCACAGGATCATGGCGGATACGCTCCACTAATCTCGACAACGCCCCGTATGGGCGGGAGGTTCACTGGAGCGGGCTCATTCCTTGGGTCCTCGTCGCGTTGGCCTCGGTGAGCGGATTTTTCCTAGACCGTCCAGCAATCGACCTGGTCCAGTGGATGCCTTACGGACTCGGACTGCTCCTCTTCTGTGCGGGCTCGGCAGTGCTTTTCTCGGGTTATGGCAGGAAATTGGGGTGGGGCATCGCCGGACTAACGGTTCTCATCCTCGCCTCGTATTTTTCGTTCTTCGACATGTTCCGGGCGGGTGAGGCTGACCATCACGGGGCGGCCTCTTATCTCTGCCTGATCGGGGTGACTTTCCTCGTGCTTGGCGGCGCAGGCACGTCTGCCCGCGGGAGCAAGGTTCGCGAAAAGGCGGCGCGGGGATGGTTCGCCATTTCCGGAATTTCTCTTGCCTCCGCACTCTGGGTGAGTGCCTCAACGGCGGTGCCGATTCTGGGAGCTGTCGGGCTAGGCGCTCTCCTGGGTATTTTCCTCGCGAGGCAAGGAGGATGGGAGACAACAACTCGCCTTTGGTGGACATGGGCGGTCTGGGGCGCATCGGTATCGATTGCGTTCTATCTCATCGAGTATTTTCCGTTCCATTTGGGTTGGCGGCTTGAGGTGAACCATCCGATCTATGCGTTTGCCTGGCTCGCAGGCGGCTGGATTCTTTACCGTGTCGGCGTGTGGCGTTCCCGACCTCCAGCATTTTGTTGGAGCCGAGCCGAGATACTGTGGGGTGGAGTTGCTCTCGCCGCAGTGACGCTACCGGCGTTGATGATCGCGATCGGAAAAGCTCAGTTTTTTGCTCCGGGAGACCGGTTTCTCTATTTCCTCCACGCCCTCCACATTCGAGAGTTCGCACCACTTTGGAAGGGCACTGCTTCTCAGGATTATCGCGGTGTGTTAGAAGTCCTCTGGTGGCCTGCTTTCGCAACCGCGATCGCGGTTTTTCTTTTGCTCAGGGGGGGCATCCCGGCAAATTGGCGGGCAGGGCTCTTGCTCCTGTTCGTCGTGTGTCTGGTGGCTTCTGTCGAGGCCGCGTGGCAGGTCCGCTGGCTAGGACTGGCGACGGGGCTTTGGATCGGAACGACCGGCGTGATTCTGGCGCTTTTGCTTGCGGACTTGGCACGGAAGACCACTTCATTCTGGGTGGAAGCTGGCGTCGGAATTCTGATTTTCTGGGGGATCGCATCGGCACCTCTTGACAGCCTGAGTACTCTCGCGATGCTAAGTTCGGGAAACCAATTCCCGAAAGCCATTGCGCCAACGCTTCTTCTGAGGGACATCGGACACCGCATCGCGCGCGTGGCTGGGGATCGGATCCCGACGGTTCTCTCCGATTTTACGAGTTCGAGTGATCTTGCATTCTTTGGAGGCGTCAAAGTTCTAGGAACCCTGTATTGGGAGAATGCCGAGGGACTCAAGCGCGCAGCCCGGATTTTCTCAAAGACAACAGAGGAGGGAACGATTGCGGCGCTTAATGAGGCGGGGATCAACTTCCTCGTGGTGCCGTCCTGGGACGGGTTCTCGGACATGTCAGCTTATGGGGATCTTCTTCGCCGGGGAGGCGAGGCGGCATCGACGGAGCCGTCGTATCTTGCGCGGCTCGTGCGGGGCGAGGTAAAGCCAGACTGGGCAAGGCCAATCCCATATCCGATTCCGCAGAGTTTTGGTCTGCCACATATCGGAGTCGCGATTTTCGAGATCCTTCCGGGACGCACCCGCTTCGCCGCGTTGCGCTCGGAGGGAATCGACGCATTCGAGGCCGGGAACTGGAAGGCGGCGCTGAAGGCGTTCGAGCAATCCCTCGAGATTGATCCGCAAAATGCTGAGGTGAAAGCTTGGGCAGAGGCGCTTCGCACGAGGCTCGAGGCAGCCTCTCCGGCCTCCGGTATGTGACGAGATTGTCACTTTTTGTTTTTGAGAATTTCAGGTAAATTAGAGTTCATGAAACGTCTTTTGTTCTTGGTCTGCACAAGTATTTTTGCTGTTGGCGTGTTCCCCCTTCTCTCGGCAGAGGAGCCCGCACCGTCACCTTTGCCTTTATCACCGGCAGAGGCAAAGCTCCAGGAAGCGCGTGCGGCTTTGGGCGGAAGGGGCATGCAGAAGAATCCCGCGAGGGCTCTCGAACTGATGAAGGAGGCGGCGGATGCAGGGAGCGCGGACGCAGTGGGCGGGATTGGGTATTTCTATGCGGTCGGGGCGGGCGGGGTGGAACGCGATCTCGCCGAAGCGGCGCGGTGGTTCCGTAAGGGAGCCGAAAAAGGCTCCGCAAAGGCTCAGTTGAACCTCGCCAGGGCTCTTCTCAATGGCAACGGCCTCGAGAAGAACGAAGCCGAGGGGATTGCCTGGCTTGCCAAAGCCGCAGATTCCGGCCTTGACGAGGCCCAGGCGCAATACGGGATTATTGTCTATCGAGGCGATGCCGGTATCGCGAAAGATGCCGAAGCCGCGGTAAGATACCTCAAGCCCGCCGCAGAAGCCGGAATCCCTTCAGCGCAGAACGCATACGCTTTCATGCTCCTGAACGCCGAAGGTGGCATAGGGCACGATCAAGAACGCTCGATGGAACTTTTCCTGCTCGCCGCGAATCAGGGCGAGGCGAAGGCTCAGATGAACTACGGGACAGTTCTTATCGAGCGAGCGAAAACCCAAGAGGAATTCGGCGTGGCGCTTATGTGGCTGAACGTCGCCGCAGGCACAGGAGATCCCGTTGCGATCAATATCCTTGACGCGTCAAAAGAATATCCCATCGAGCCCGGTACCCGCGCCAAGGCAGAGAAAGAGGGGGCGGAACTCCGGGGGGAAATTCAGCGCCAGTCCCTCAAACGGCTCGCCCGATGATCCCGATCTCCGCGCGTTCGACGAGGTCAGGGAGTAGGAGAAGGCTGGGCGAGGAGACCCTCGCGCGCCGCGTCGAGCGTGCGGGCATTGTGCACTTCATCTCCGAAGAGCAGGCGATACCGTTCGTCGGCTGTTAAGCGTTGCGCTTCCCAGTCCGCTCGGGAGACGGGAGTTGTCGGGACCGCACCGTTGCGGGAACTTTCACTGCCCAACGAGGCGTCGAAATCCTCAATAATTTGATCGACGGCAGCTTGTTGGACGGGGGAAAGAGGAGCGTCTGGCGGCAGGAGCACGGCAGGCACGCTGGCATTCGCGGGGATTTGATACTCAATAGCTCCGGACGCACCTCTCGTTATCCCGTAGGAAGCGGCTCCGGCTGAACTTTCGATGAAATTTCCAACCGGCGCGGTCGGAACTGGAACTGTAGATATTTTCGGATCCGCGCCAGAAAGGGGCATCGCCACAGACAAGCGTGATCCGAGCGTTACATCGCGGGGCAAAGATGAATTCGCGGGCGGCAGAACTGGACTCTTTACTATCGCGACCGGAGAGCCCGGCGGCTCAATGTCGTCAGGAGCCGGCTCCGACGACGTGAATTTTTCCTGCACCGAAACGTTTCCAGAGACCGAATGAGAGGAGATCGGGTGCGACTGTCCCGGCATTTCAGATCCTTTCGGCGCTCCAGTTTCAGACACGGGCTTACACGATACGAAAGACACCGACAAAAGGAGTGGGCACCAAGAGAGCAA
>Ga0105044_10004871_pt1 | contig 18473 bp, 16 predicted proteins | sample MAT01_FD_78092 | JGI IMG/M metagenome (GOLD analysis project Ga0105044, IMG submission 78092) | Freshwater microbial communities from Lake Fryxell liftoff mats and glacier meltwater in Antarctica - MAT-01 | ecosystem: Environmental > Aquatic > Freshwater > Ice > Liftoff microbial mat | place...
CAGATCGCCATGGCTACTGGACAGCGTGGGTGAAAGCGACAGCCGGTAGGCAGATGAATGGGATCCGGCGTTTCACCTTGTAAAATAATCCGTTTGCGGCGCAGGCGCGGGTTGGGCGCGGGCGCAACCGAAAGCAGCGCCTTGGTATAAGGATGTTGTGGATCTTGCAACACGTCGATGGTGGGGCCCAATTCTACAATCCGCCCCAGATACATGACAGCAATGCGGTCGGCCAACGCAGCTACGGTATTGAGATCATGGGTAATGAAGATGATCGAGATGCCGCGCGTGCGCCGCAGATCGGCCAGCAGATTGATGATCTCGGCGCGAATGCTCACATCGAGCATGGAAACAGGCTCGTCGGCCAACAGCAACACTGGTTCTAGCACCAGGGCGCTGGCAATCGCCACCCGTTGCCGTTGTCCACCCGATAGCTCGTGCGGGCGACGATTGATAAAGCTAGCCGCCGGTTTGAGGCCAGCATCTTCTAGCGCTTTGATGACCCGTTGGCGGCGCTCGGTTTTATCCGTCGCCAAGCTATGAACTTGGAGGGGCTCGGCCACGGTTTCGCCAATTGTTAACAGTGGATTGAGCGATTCATAGGGATCTTGAAAGATCATCTGCACATGGCGGCGCATCGCTTTGAGCCCAGCCGCGTTCAATTGGGTGACCTCTTTGCCTTCAAAGCGAATGCTGCCCGCCGTCACGCTTTCCATGCCCAAGAGTGTGAGGGCCAGTGTGCTTTTGCCACAGCCACTTTCGCCCACCAGCGCTAAGACTTCGCCACGCCCAATCGTCAGGCTAACGTCATCGACGGCGTGGACAAATTCGCTAGGCTTGCGAAAGATGCCTGTGTTGCCAATCGGAAAAATTTTGCGCAGATGATCAATTTGTAAGAGAGATGGTTCGCTCATTCGTGTTCCACGCTCTCCAGGCTTGGCAAATTCATAAAAGCTTCACTCGCGTATGCAGTTGGCTGCATGAATTCCAGTGGCGTGTTCTCCACCAGATAACAACTGGCGCGATGGCCTGGCGCGAGTTGATAGGGCGGTGGCTGGCTGGTGTGGCAGCGGGCAAAGACGGCTGGACAGCGCGGCGCAAAGCGACAGCCCGGCGGCAGTGCATCCAGGCGTGGTGGTGAGCCAGGAATTGAAATCAAGCGTTCGGTCGGACGGGTAAGATCGGGAAATGCCTTGAGCAACTCCTGCGTATAGGGATGGCGGGGCGCGTTGTAGATGGTGTCCACATCGCTCTGTTCTGCCACGATGCCCCCATACATCACCAGCACCGTGTCGCAGATCTCGGCGACAACGCCCAAGTCGTGGGTGACAAAGAGCACGGAAAGTCCTAGCTGTTCGCGCAACCGGGCCAGCAGTTCCAGGATCTGCGCCTGCACCATCACATCGAGCGCCGTGGTCGGTTCATCGGCAATCACCACTTCGGGATTGCAGGCCAAGGCCATGGCAATCATGGCGCGCTGGCGCATACCACCCGAGTATTGGTGGGGATATTGGTCGCGCCGGTTGGGGTTGATGCCAACCAGGTTGAGCAACTCATCGACACTGCGCCGCAGCACGGCCTTGTCGGTCACGCGTTCGTGGGTGGTGATCGTCTCGGTAATCTGATTGCCAACTGTGTAGCGTGGATTCAGCCATTTGATACCACGCTGTAGCGTGCTGTGGGACGTACTGTGGGACGTACTGTGTGAACCGTTGGGTGGGGTGGCGTGGGTAGTCTGGGGCAGACGCGATGCAGTGGTTTGCATGGCGTGGCGCGCAATGGGCTCGGCGATCTGGCTGCCAACTGTGCGCACAGGGTTGAGCGCATTCATGGCCCCTTGGAAAATCATTGAGATGTTTTTCCAGCGTACATCGGCCATAGCGCTTTCGGAGAGGCTCAGCAGATCGCGTCCAAGAAAGTTGACTTCGCCCCCCACGATCCGGCCTGCTGCGGGTAGCAGGCGCATTAGACTAAGCATCAGCGTACTTTTGCCACAGCCACTTTCGCCCACAATGCCCAACATCTCGCCGCGCCGCAAGCCAAAGCTTACCCTGTCTAGCGCATGGGCCGGAGCCTTGCCGGGTGCAACATAGTCAACCGACAAATTACGCACATCGAGAATCGGCGCATCGGCTACCTCCTCTGCTGCCCCATTTGCCAGCCCCTTTGCAACAAGGGGCACGTCATCATCATCAGAATTGTTCATGATCCAAAAATTTCCTGGTCTATGCCTTCACAATTACATCAACCGGTAGATCAACTGGTAGATCAACTGGGCTGAATCGAAAGTGGTGGCGGCGGTTGTTCGGCAACGGGCCGCGCCACCATCTCGTCACCGACAGCAAGGTGATGGGTTTCCAACTTGGGGTTGAAGATGCGCTCCAGCCCATTGCCCAACAGGGTCAAGCCGAGTACTACCCAGATGATGGCAAAGCCGGGCGGGATCAATGACCACCACGCACCTGCACTCATGCCGCCACGGCGAAAGGCAAAATTGAGCATCTGACCCCAACTCAGCCGTGTGGGATCGCCCAGGCCCAGAAATGCCAAGGTGCTTTCATTGAGAATGGCTGCCGAGATCACCAGCACAGCGTTGACAACCATCAGTGGAAATACCAGCGGAAAAATGTGGCGGCGCACAATATAAAAATTGCCCGCGCCAATCGCCCGCGCTCGCTGCACAAATTTGCGTTCGCGTACTGAAAGCGTCTGGGCGCGTACCACGCGCGCTGTGCCCGTCCAGCCGAGAATGCCGATCACCAGAATCAAGATCCAAAAGCCGCGGCCCAACAGCGCGATCAACACAATCATCAGTGGCAGATCCGGGATGACCAACAGAATATCGGTGATGCGCATCAATGTGTTGTCAACGCGACCACCGTAGAAGCCCGCGATCAGGCCGACCAGCCCACCGATAATCAACGAAATGAACGAGGCGAAAAAGCCCACTGTCAGCGAGACGCGCGCGCCATAGATCAAGTTGGAAAGCACGTCTTTGCCTGCGTCATCTGTGCCCAGCCAGTGCACACTGTCTGGCGGTGCATAGATGCTGTCGATGGTCACGCGGGTAGCCGCATCGGGATCAAAGGGCGCTAGCCAGGGGGCGAGCGCGGCCATAATGACGGCGGTGACTAACATCAATGCCCCAATCACCGCCATGCGATTGCGCAAGAAGGTCGGCCCGAAGGCAGCAGTTTCCATGTTGTTTCATGCCTATCCCACGCGTACGCGCGGGTCCAGATAACTGTAGAGTAGATCGGCGATCAGATTGGCACAAATGACGCTGATGGCCAGCAAGAGAAACGCCCCCTGCAACACGGGGTAATCCTGGCGATCAACCGCGTCAATGATGGCTTGGCCAAGGCCTGGCCAAGAGAAAACGGTTTCAATCTCAATTGCCCCTGCCACGGTAAAGCCCAGGTTCAGCGCCACCACGGTGACGGTTGGCAGCATGGCATTGCGTAGGGCATGGTCGCGCACAATCTGCATCGAGCGCAATCCCTTGGCCTTGGCGGTGAGGATGTAATCTTCGGAGAAGATCTCGAGCACGGCGCTGCGCATAAAGAGCGTATACTGGCCGGCATAGATAATCGTATAGGTGAGGGTCGGCAAAAACATATGGCGACCAATATCGAGCCAGCGTTCCCACCAGCCCGCGTAATTGGCCCCAATCGTCAACTTGCCGCCAATCGGCAGGCCCAGATGGCTGGACCCCCAGAAGAGGAGAATGATCCCAAACCAAAAGGTGGGCGCGGCCCAGGCGACCAAGCTGCCAATGAGGATGCCATAATCCACCACGGTCTGCGATTTCCAGGCGGCCAGCACACCCAGCGCAATCCCAATCAAAATCGAGAAGACTGTCCCGGCCCCAATCAGGAGCAGGGTATTCATCAAGCTTTCAGCCAGGATCGTGGTCACGGGACGCTGCTGGTGGAAGCTGGTGCCCAGCTCGCCGCGCAGCAGGTTGCCCACGTAGAAGAAAAACTGGACGTGCAATGGCCTGTCTAGCCCAAAGCGGCGTTGAAGCGCTTCAATGCTCTGCTGGGTCAGGCGCGGATCTTTGACGGCGCGCGCTGGATCACCGGGCAGGATGCGGAAGAGAAAGAAGTTTAATACGACGACAAAGGCGACCGTCAGCAGCGCCCAACCCAATTTGCGAAGAATATATTGATTCATGAATGAAGCTGTGAGATTCGTCTCCCAAAAAAGCAGTAGGACGCTAGCCCAATCGTTGCCGCGGCAACCAACTAACCGGCGGGTTGCCGCGCATGGTTGCTCAGCGCACCGGCTCCACGGTTGTCAACACACTGGGATCTTCCAGCGCTAAGGTGGGCGCATCGGTAATCCAGCCGGTGAAGCGATCGGTACGGTAGGCTTGTACTAGATCCTGGTAGTAGGGAATGATGTAGACCACATCTGTAAAGACAAGCTCTTGCATCTGGAAAACAAGGTCGCGGCGTTTTGCGCGATCCAGCTCAATCGCTTGCTGGTCATAGAGCGCATCAAATTCTGAACTGGCATAGCCTGTTTCGCTACTGCCGGTTGGAATTTGATCGGTGCGCATCACACCCAGCGGATCGTTCGGATCGGGGCCCCAACTCCAGCCCCAAATCAGTATGTCAAAGTCGAAGGCCGGACAACAGACGGCGGTGAGCGCGTCGGGATCTTGGGCTTGGGGTTCTGTCTTCACACCAATTTGGGCCCAGGTTTGGCCGAGGATCTCGGCAATGCGCGGTGCTTCGGGAATATCGGTCGGCCATTGGAGGCGGAAGAGGAGCGGGCGACTGCCATCGGGCATTTCACGGATGCCATCCCCATCCCTATCCAGATAGCCCGCATCGTCGAGAATTTGGTTAGCTTGGGCAATATCAAAGGCGTAATCTTGCAGCGTGTCATTGTACCAATAGGCTTGCCCCGAAGCGACCAAGGTCAACCCTGATTGTGCCAGCCCTAGCATTGCCACATCAATAATGTTCTGCTTGTCGGTGGCATGGGCCAACGCCAGACGCACGTTGCGGTCGAGCAGCGCGGGATGGCCGGTACATTTGCCATCGTCGGGCGGGCAGTTTTCGGGAGCAAGTTGGTTGATAATAATGTCGCGTACCGAGGGCGAGAGCGGTGGCCCACTGACGACTTCCACATTGTCGGTGCGGCGCAGCACAGGCACAGCTGTATTGGGCATCTCGGTAATCATATCCACTTGCCCAGTAACCAGTGCTTGTACCAAGGCATCTTCGTTGCCAAAGGTCTGAAAAATCAGCTCATCGATTTTGGGGGGCGTGCGCGTGTGTTCTTTATTGGCCACCAAATGCACAAACGCGTTCTGTTCATATTCCTTGAGGATAAAGGGCCCGCTGCCAATCATTTCTGCGTTTTCAAATTCGGTTGTCGCATTGCCTTCGGCATAGTATGACCAAATATGTTCGGGCAAAATATAGAGCGCCAACAGTTGACTTTCCAGGCTGGGAATGGCTTCGGTTAATGTCAGCACGACGGTATTATCGTCGGGTGCTTCGATGCTTTCAAAATAGACTGTATAGAAATTGAGAAAAGGAAAATCTTCATGGGTCTTATAGAGATTGAGGGAGAAGGCCACATCTTTGGCCGTCAGCGGTTGGCCGTCATGAAATTGCATCCCTTGGCGAATTTTGAAGGTCCAGGTTTTGCCGTCAGCGCTGGTCTCTACACTTTCGGCGGCATCCAGACTAAAGGTGCCGTCGAATTGCAAGCGATACAGGGTGTCATAAACCAGGTTATAGACCGTATAAGCTTCGGTCAAAACGCCGGTGCCCGGGTTGAGTGTGTCGGGGCTGCCCGGCCAACCGACGCGCAAGGTAACCGCACCATTGGTTGTAGTCTCCGTGGCCGCTGGCTCGCCTGCTGGCGCAGTCGTTGGTGTACTGGCGCAAGCTGCCAATATCCATACAACGAGTAGCCCCGACAGCGTGGCAAACCAGCGACGCACGTTGCTTTTCATGATTTTCTCCTGAGATTTGCGATGTAGAACGCGTAGAATTGCAAGTTCTGGTCCTAGCTTTGCATCATACTGGGTCAAGGAAAAGCGTTGCCTGCACCTGCGTTCGCGGGAATTCAGCCGAGAACGCCACCATCCTGGTGGTAACAATGCGCTTGCCACCAGGATGGTGGCGTTCCCAGGGGTGAAAATCCCTACCTGGATAGCTATACTCCCAGTGGTTGAAAGCAACCGTTTGCACAAGTATGCAACGGCTATTTTCAACCACTGGAAAGTATAGACTGGTGTCGTTGGTTCACGCTGATGTTGGTGCCGGGGTTAATACCCATTATACGCAATGTTGTAGAATAAACAACTAGCAAGAGGAACTTTTGTGATAATGCTATTTCATGACAATGGGCAGGAGAACTTGATTCAGTATGGGTGTCGGTACGATGGTTGAGGGTGGCTGTTTTTCGGTGGGTAGCTCGGGTGGTAGGGGTGATATACTGGCTGCATTCGGAATCAACTCGGTGGCGTTAGAAAACTTACCTTCATTGTTGATAAAACGCCCCCAAATGCCACGGCTGCGATAGTAACCGCCAACAACCGGCCAGGCCACGAGATTTTCACTTGGCATCGCCGTGGTATAAACGGTGATGTTGTCGATAAAGACGGGTGTATTGCCGGCGCTGTATAAATTAAAAATCAAAAATGGTTGTGCGCTGCTGGCGTGAAAAGTAAACGGCAGCGAAAATTCTTGATATTCGCCGACCTGCACAAAATCAGTACCTTTGATGCTGAGCGGACCATACTCTGTTCCGCCCCCATTGATCTTAAGCCGCAACACTTCGTCGGCGCTTGAATTGTTATCGATTTTCACACGGACATAGGCGGTAAAGGGTACATCCTTGTAGAACTCAGTCGTCCAATAGCGGGCATGGCTTGCCTTGGTGCCGCCTAATTTTAGGACAGTACCGCCAACGGCCAATTCATCGCGCACTTCTTCGCCTTCGCCAGCAATATGTTCAAACAGTACATCGCTGTTGTCGCCTTGCCAGTTGACACTCAACTGTACCGATGGCCAGCCACTTTGATCCAGATTATAGAATTCCAACTCTTGTTTCACGATAGACGCCTGTTCCAGACTCAACGTCCCCTCGGGAATTGTCGCACCTAGATAGATGCTATCCGAGACCAATGTGGTGCGCCCTTGGGCATCGCGCGTCTTGACATAAACTGTACGCCAGCCTTCACCCGTTTCCAGTGTCCACGCTTTTTCTTGGGCAAAGGGTTCCCATACAGCAGCAGTAAAAGAGGCATCATTGGCGATCATCATTTCGGCGGCATCACTCATGCCTTCCAGGCCACTTTGCAGAGCTGGGTTGTACAGATAGAGTTGGACTTCCGGCGCTGTGGTATTGGGTGCTTCATTATTGATAATGACAGGCGCATAATTAGGATCATAGCTAAAATCTTGCACAATATAGCCTTTGCCCGTCTGTAGATTGCGGTAGTAGCCAACGCCGATTTCCCGATACATGGCTTGCAAAATGTTTTGCTTATGCCCCTCATTGTTCATCCAACCGGTTACTGCCGCTTCGGGCGCAGCAAGTCCACAAACAACATTCTCACCCCATGACATGGCATTGGTATAGTGATGTGCCAAGATGCGATCACCCGGTGAGCCCTTTTCTGTATCCGTATGGCCACAGTAGGGATTGGGTTGAGTATCAACCGAATCTTTGGCAAACCAGCGCGCAGCTTTACTGAGTTCACGGTTCCAACGTAAGGGTGCTAATCCCTGCTCGCGCCGCTTGAGGTTTGTCAGATAAACAATTTGGAGTTCATTATAGAACAAATCGGGCAATTGTTCCTCGGGAAAATCGGGCGGTTGTGGCTCTTGAAACAATGGGGCGGCATGTGCCTTAGCGCTGAAGAGAGGAATAGGCAAAAGACTTAGAATACAGAGCGCACTGATATATACAAGCATACGCCGAAAAAAATTTTCCATTGTCGCTGCTAACTCCTTAGGATTGCGAAAGGATCAAGAACGTGTAGGGTGATAAGCTAGGTGATCATTGCCTGCCGAAGCCGAACGACCCTATTATAACCCAATTAACTGAAACGTAAACTTCTAGAGGGGTTTATTTAGTAGAATTTGCTATACGGATGGCATACGTCATTGGTACGACAAGCCTGTGATTTCAGACGCAATCCAGACAGTTTTTTGACTGTTATATGACTTATGCTTATGGCAGACTATGTTGCAGGTGTATGACGCACGTCACGTATGGTGGTGGCTTTGTCGCGGCGTACCTGGTACAGCTCTAGATCACTGGCAACCGTCGTGTCGGGAAAGATTGCCTGCGCTTCTTCCAAAATCTCTTGCACGCGATAGCGCCGCGAAACATGGTGCAACACTAAATGCTTGACGCCCGCATTGCGCGCCAAACGCGCGGCTGCCGTTGCTGTAATATGACCATGCTGTTTCGCAAGCTCGCGGTCTTCGTCCAGATAGGTGGCTTCAATTGCAAGCAGATCGGCCCCTTCCACAGGCTTGTGCAGGGGCCCCGTATGGCTGACATCGCCGACGAAGCAGAGTTTAATGCCCTGTTGTGGCTCGCCCAGTACTTCATCTGGCTGAATCACGCGGCCATCCGCCAGGGTGATCATTTTGCCCTGGGCCAAGTCGCGTCGTTCTGGCCCCGGTGGAATTCCCAACGCTTCGGCTTTCTCGGCTTGGAAAGGGCGCCGATTTTTCTCTTCAAAAGTGAAGCCAAAACAGTCTGGCCCGCGATGTTGCACCGGGAAAGCCGACAGCGTGAAATGGCGATCTTCAAAGATGACGCCGGCTTCCATCAGGTTGAGCGCTACACCGACATTCGGAATCTGGTTTGGTCCAAAAACGACTTCCATCAGAAGTTCGACGCGTGTCAGCGTTGCTGCGCCACCAAAAATATTGAGTTCCTCCAGTGCTTCCCACCGACCTAGCGTGCTGGCTAGCCCGCCGAGCCCAAGGATATGATCGAGATGACCATGGGTTAAAAGTATCTTGTCCAGGCGACGAAAGCCAAGCCCGCTGCGCAAAATCTGGCGCTGCGTGCCCTCGCCACAGTCGATCATAAAGCGGTGTTCGTTGATCATGACAATGGCTGAAGAGAGTCCGCGCTGAACAGACGGGGCCGAGGCTGATGTACCAAGAAAGACAAGTTCAAACATGAGTCGCGTAAATCCGAATGGTTAGGGCCAGGGACTGCTTGATGTGTAGCCTGCTGTGCAGACGATATAGTCGCAGTTGCGCTGGTGAACGGCTGTGGCGACCAAGCTCTCAGTTTAACGGATTCCCCAGAGAACGGCAAACGGCCAACGGAGTGGGCGCGCTCCCTGCCGGGGCCGTTGAGCCTGGGTTTGTGCTGCTTTCGCAAAAAATGAAAATTGCATTATGAGATAGATCACCGACTTTTTTAAGGGCCAAGTGAAGTTAGATTATGCCGCCTGATCCTGATGGATCATCGCTAATTTTTTATGGTTTGACAGCGCCTGCTGGCCGTAGTATTGTACTATCAATATGCAGCCAACTGATGTTTGTAAATCTGAAAGCGCACGAGCAAATGTTTTGTCCGAGGTGTAATTCGCTGAATGCATTCCCCCTACTTCCCCTGTTTCGTACACACTTCAGATGATGTATCCTAGTTCGGTCTATGCGCGTTACTGTTCAATGATCCACTGCCATTTCCCACAAAGGAGTTACCGCGCATGCAGCATTACTATATCACCGGATATCGCCAGGTCGAAGCCATCGATGAGCCCATACCCATCCCTGCTGCGGGCGAGGTGTTGGTCAAGGTTGCCTACACGGCCCTCAGTCCTGGCAGCAATCTCAGTTCCTACCTGAGCCAAACCCGCCAGCAGCGGGGCGAATTGCTGTATATGGCAAGTGGCGTTGTCCAACAAGTGGGCGCGAGTGTGGGCCACGTCGCGCCGGGTGATCGCGTGGCGCTGTTGAACTGTGGTCATCAAGCGTATGTTTGTGTGGCCGAGGATGTTGTATATCGTGTCCCAACGGGTCTCAGCCTGCGCGAGGCAAGCGTCTCTTATCTATGCAGTTGGGCGGTGAGTGCACTGCACCTGGGCCAATATGCTGCCGCTGAAACCGTGGTGGTCGTCGGCCAGGGGCTGGTTGGTGCCTCGGCGGCTTTGGTCGCCGAGATGATGGGCGCACGAGTACTCGCGCTGGATAGCGCGGCGGAACGGGTCGCCTTTGCCCAGACATTGGGGCTAGGCGCGGCAGCGCAAGTGGGTATGCCAGAGCATTCGCAAGTCAGTGCTGGACAAATTGCTGAATTCCTGGGCGAGACTGGGCCTGATCTGATCCTGGAAACCTCGGGGTCCTGGCATGGCTTTGGTCAAGCGATTCAACTGGCCCGCGATTATACACGGCTAGCCATTATGGGCATCTATCGCCAGCCGCCGCCCGCCGAGTTGGGGCTTGATCTGCATCAATTATTGTACGCCTACCCCAGCAAGTTTCACTACCAACGGTTGCAGATCATCGGCTGCGGCAGCGATCCGGACGAAGTTGCCTACCCCAACCCCCGGCTGGCCACGCGGCGGCGCAACTACACCTATGTGCTCGAACAGGCCCAGCGCGGACGGCTACCACTGGCAAAATTGATCACCCATACGCTGCCGCCACAAGAGATCGGTAGCGCCTTGGCCGCGCTGGCCGATGGCAATAAACAGATGGTAGGCGTCGTTTTCGATTGGGGTGAAGTCGCCTGACGCAGCTGCTGGCCGGCTGCCGGTAGCGTGCGCTGTTACTGGTGTTGACGCACGCCTTGAAGCTGTACCACGAACACCAGCGCGTTGAAGAGGGCGATCACAACCTCAATTCAGCTCAGCAATTTGTTGGCGCAGTTGGCTGAGCGGGGCCAGCCCATGATTGATGGTTTTGGGCAGATGCGCGCTGTCGAGTAAGACCGTGGTCGGCAAGGTCATTACGCCGTAGAAATTGGCTAAACTTTGCTCGGCCACAGCATCTACTGTGTGCAAATTAATCTTGACCGTTGCCACCAGTTGGGCCAGGATCGGCGTCTGCTGTAGGCGACATTGGGCACAGTGCTCGCCCGTAAAATAAAGCACCGTTGGGCCGGCTGGCAAGCGATCCACCAACGCGGTCGGCAGCGCCGTTTGTGCTAACTGTTGCAACTGGCGGCGTTGATAATAGCGCCAGAGTTGCCATAGGCCAATCCCGGCAACAAGCACAAAAAATAGAATAATTGCACGCTCGATCATTGTACGTTCACTTTCGCGTTAGATATGCTGCCAACTGGGTAGGGATAGCCGCAGACCCCGCCGTGCCATTTGATAGTAGAGATAGCAACCCATACAAAAGCCCAAAAAGAGGTTGATGGCGGCCAGCACTACCACCATGCCCACTAACAGCCAGCCTACAAAAGGGAGACCCACCCAGAAAGCGCCAAGACTGATCGCTAAAAATAGACCACCCAACCCCTGTGCAAACAAATGTGGCTGTTGTTCGTCGGCCAACAATTGCGCTTTCAAAAGTCCTGCCGGTTTCAAGAGATGTTTGTAGGTCAATTTGAACAGTCCCGCTTGCGGCCACCAGGTACCCACCAACATGACGAGCCCCACAAAGCCTACTAGCCAGATTTGGTCCAACAAAAATGCCAGCAGCAGCAAGCTAATAATCGCTGCTTGATTGAACTTTAGCGCTGTATGATCGATCATCGAAGTTTCCCTTTAGTCAAAAATACCCAGACTGACATATTTGCTGCCGTCGTCGGGCAAGAGCGTGACGACCAGTCCTTGCTGCAATGTTTTGGCTAATTCAATCGCGCCTGCCACTGCCGCACCCGCACTGACACCCACAAAAAGACCGGCTTTTTGCGCCAGCAGACGAGTGATCTGCCACGCGGCTTCGGCCTCTACGCGCAGATCTTGGTCGTGCAGGGTCGGGTCATAAATGCCGGGGGTGATGGCCGTTTCCAGATATTTCAGGCCTTCAATCACCGACATCTCATCGGCTGGCTGAAGAGATACGAGTTGAATCGCCGGATTTTGCTCTTTTAGATAGCGCCCGGTGCCAATAAAGGTGCCTGTCGTGCCCAAGCCGACCACAAAGTGCGTCACTGCGCCATCGGTTTGCTGCCAGATCTCGGGGCCGGTGCTTTCATAGTGGGCAAGCCAGTTAGCCGGATTGTTATATTGGTTGGCATAGAAGTAGCGCTCTGGTTCGGCGGCCACCATCGCGCGTACGCGCCGAATCGCGCCGTCGGAACCTTCTAGCGGATCAGATGTGATGAGCGTCGCCCCATAGGCGCGCACCAATGCTTTGCGCTCGGGACTGACGTTTCCGGGCATCACCAATTGCACTGCAAAGCCTTTGACCGCGCCAATCAAGGCGAACGCAATGCCCGTGTTGCCGGAACTGCTATCGATCAAAATTTTGCCTGGTGCCAGCTCGCCCGTGCGTTCTGCTTCCTCGACAATACGCAGGGCCGCATGCGCCTTGACCGAGCCACTGGGGTTCAGCCACTCGGCTTTGGCGTAGATGGCAACTCCTGGCGCAACCCCCAACGCGTGCGCAAAGTGGCTGAGATCCAGTAGCGGTGTATTGCCCACTTGATCAAGAATCGTGCCTGTCAATTTGCGCGCCTGTACCACGCGCTGGGATCGATCTACCACAGGTGTCAAGTTATTCACGCGTCTGTAGCCTCCTCCATCGGCGATGGGGCTGACAAAATCTTCTGTTCGTCAGCCCATTGCCTGATTCACCAATTATGCCGCCACCAACTCGGGAATATGACCATGCTGGGCTGCACCCGTCAGCGAGGGCATGCCACAGAATTGTTCGTAGTCAATCAGCTTTGTCACTGTCGGATGATCGCCGCAGACGGGGCATTCGGGATTGCGCTGTACCTTGAGCGTGCGGAAGGTCATATCCAGCGTATCGATCATCAGCAAGCGACCAACGAGCGGCTCGCCAATCCCTAGTATCAACTTGATCGCTTCGATGGCCTGGCCCGAACCCACAATCCCCGGCAGAACCCCCAAGACGCCAGCTTCGGCGCAACTGGGTACTTCACCAGGGGGCGGTGGATCGGGATAGAGACAGCGATAGCACGGGCCCCCGGCAATCCCGGCGGCCTCGTCCCGTGGTTGGTAGACGGTGATCTGGCCTTCAAACATAAAGATGCTGCCATCGACCAACGGTTTCTTCAGAAATTGACAGGCATCATTGACCAAATAGCGAGTCGGGAAATTGTCGGAACCATTGATCACTAGGTCATACTCTTTGATAATCTCCAGCGCGTTATGGCTGGTAATCGGCTCGCGATAGCCAATCACCTTGACATCGGTGTTGATGTCCTTGATCCGATCCCGTGCCGAATCGACTTTGGGACGACCCACATCTTTGTAGCCATGCAGCAACTGGCGCTGTAGATTGGAAACGTCCACCGTATCAAAATCTACAATGCCCAGCGTGCCCACACCCGCCGCAGCCAGATACATGGCCGCGGGGCTGCCTAGCCCGCCTGCGCCAATCAACAATACTTTGCTCTCGAGCAATTTAATTTGGCCTGCCTCGCCCACATCATTCAGCATGGTATGGCGGCTGTAGCGGATGCGCTGATCTTCCGAGAGCACCGTCGGAATCTTGAAATTAAGCCCGGCATTTTTCCAACCGTTAAAGCCACCGATCAACGAAATGACGTTGCTGTAGCCCATTTCTTTCAAGTTACGCGCCGCCAATGCCGAGCGCACCCCACCGGCACAGTAGACAACAATCGGCTTGTCACGGTCGGCCTGGTGCTGCTCGATCTGTAATTCCAGATAGCCGCGCGGAATAAAGGTGGCATCGGGAATATAGCCCTGGACAAATTCATCGCGCTCGCGCACATCGACCACGGTCAGCTTTTCGCCGGCTTGCAGACGCTGCTTTAAGTCTTGGGCCGAGATTTCGGTGATCTCGCTCTTGGCGAGCTGCACCAGTTGATCACGATTCAGTCTGCTCATGAATGACCTCCTAGTATACGTGCTTGGCCACCTGCCATCGCTGGCACAATCGAGATGCGGTCACTTGCCTTGACTGGGGTTGCCAAGCCTTGCAGGGTACGGATTTCGTCATCGTTGACAAAGACGTTGATGAAGCGTTTGACATTGCCCTCATCGTCCAAGATTTTTTCGGCAATACCGGGATATTGTTGATTGATCGTTTGAATGAGCGCGCCAATATCACCGCCATCGACAGTGAGCTTGGATTGTCCACCCGTAAGGCGGCGTAATGGCGTGGGCACCAACACAGTTGCCATTGAAGTACATCTCCTTTATACATTCTTCTACAAATTCTTCTACAAATGACGCTGATTGCTATAAAATAAAAAACCGAATTCATCAAAACGATGAATCCGGCAGAAAATCCCGCTAGGCATAACCCGAAGGTTGCGTACTCAACAAGCAGAACCAGGAACCATGTCAGCCTATAGACGAGGGTTCAGCGGTCGCCATGTTTAGAGAACTTTGCATGTGCTTCATCGCTTGATCTTGGTTGGCAAAAGCCAGCGGCGGGGCCACCAGCATCTTGCTGGCTGCTCCCGCTATCGACACGAGCAAGTAAGACGAACAAGTGAAGCGATCACTGAAATGCAAAATCCTAACCACAGAATTGGTTGACTGGCGTTGGTTCGCAACTCAATTGCGAGCTTGTGACAATATATGATAGGCACTATAAATTTTATATCGACTTTTGTCTAGTATACTTGCTTCCCGTTGGCTTTGTCAATCTGCTGTTATGGCGATCGGGTATTCTTCTAGCGATACAACGCGTGCTTCCGGCGCGCCACTCTCTGCATAATAGACCACATAAAAGGGTGTTGGCACCTCCCGCGCAATGGCCGTAAGCACAGCGGGTATGGTCGTGTCTGCGGCCTGGTAGTAGGCAAAAAGATGGGGCCGCGTTTCGTAAAAATTCAGGGCCGCGGTCAGCGGGGCCACGTCTATGTCAATAAAATGGGGGGTCATGCGAAAGCCGCGAATCACCGGCGCATCGTCATATTCGAGCGAGCAGATAAAATAGATGCTATCGGGATAATAGGCGTTCCAGGCATCGGTGGCAGATGGGTAGGCCACGGAGACAGGATGCGAGTGATAAACGCCCATCATCTCATCACCTTGTTCCTCGAACTTGAATTGCAGGAGCAAGGTTTTCTCATCCACGGCATAGTTATCAATACGCTCGGTGGCCACATTTTGACCGCGGATCAACGCGTAGGCGGTTAGGCCACGGCCGCGTATCACGCCACAGATCTCCTCTGGCTTGCCTTCACGGGCGTGTTCAATGATCGCGTCATGAATTTTTCGTGGCAATTGTACGTTCATCGTCATCTCGACTTGCGATTGAGCCGATAAAGTGCGGCTGTCCAAAACGGTTGGTGGATAGAGTATACCAATGTCGCGCATAAAATGAAAACTCGCCAGGTTTTCTTGACAGCGCCTACGGGCTCTTATACAATCACGTAAGCTCATCCCATGCTCCTGAACATCATCTGTAAGTTGCTCATATTTTTGTCATTAATCGAACCAATCAATCGAACCAGAGGAGAAATACGCATGAATCGTCGTGACTTTATGCAGACGCTCGCCATTCGCACCACCGCTGCTACGGCACTGGGCCTTGCCGCCGGCTGTGGCGCGCAACAAGCTGGCATTGCTCCCAGCGCCGAACAAGCATCGGCCCAAGATCTACCAGATCTGACGTGGGATATGCCCACTAGTTGGCCGGTGGCGCTGGATACCATTTATGGGGGTGTGGAAACCTTTGTCAATACTGTGAGCGCATTGACGGGTGGCAAGTTCAAAATCGCACCGCGCGCGGCGGGCGAAGTCGCACCGGCTACGGAAGTGTTGAATGTGGTGCAAGAGGGGGCATTCCCGATTGGGCATACTGCCTCTTACTATTATGTGGGCAAAAGTCCGGCCACGGCCTTTGGCACCACGATCCCCTTTGGCCTCACCGCGCAGCAACAGAATGCCTGGCTCTACGAAGGGGGCGGGTTGGCGCTAATGCAAAGCTTCTACGCCGAGAAGTTCAATGTGATCCAGTTTCCTGCTGGCAACACTGGTGCCCAAATGGGTGGCTGGTTCCGCAAAGAGATCAACACCGTTGCCGACTTGCAAGGCTTGAAGATGCGTATCCCTGGGTTGGGCGGCCAAGTGATGGCCAAGCTCGGTGTAACCGTGCAAGCGCTGCCTGGTGGCGAAATCCTTCAAGCGTTGCAGACCGGCGCGATCGACGCTGCCGAGTGGGTGGGCCCTTATGATGATGAAAAGCTTGGCTTGAATAAGGCTGCCCAGTTTTACTACGCGCCAGGCTGGTGGGAGCCGAGTGCCACGCTCGAGGTGCAGATCAACTTGGATGAATGGACTGCGCTGCCGGCTTTCTACCAAGAATGTGTAAAGGCCGCCGCCCATGTTGCCAACACGACCATGCTGGCCCGCTACGATGCACGCAACAACGACGCCCTGACGCGCTTGGTCGATGGTGGGGCCCAACTGCGCACCTATAGCCAAGAAATCCTGGACGCTGCCGAAAAAGCCGCTTTCGAGCTCTATGACGAACTGGCGGCCAAGGATGCTGACTTTGCCAAGATCTTCGAGGCATGGCAGACCTTCCGCGCCGGTATCTATGCTTGGTACGCCGCCAATGAAGGCCGCTTCACCGGCTATTACACGAGCAAACTTAGTGCCTAAGCATCCACGGCGATAAGTAGCTCGTTGCCATGTAATCGACACAGAAAGCGCGCAAGCATTTACGGCTTGCGCGCTTTCTATGCGCCACCTAATGCTCCTGCTAATTTACTCTGCCGCCAACGCAAAATGCGACCGATCATGACTATGACAAAGCCAGCGATCAATGTGTAGAGCCAGATGGTCAGCGCGCCGCTGTTGCTTTGGACCCCGCCCGCGTCTTGGCGCATACCGTTGGAGAGGTCAACGAGCCAGGTGACCGTCTGCGGGAAAACGATCACAAGGATCAGCACCACCAGTTGGATGCCGACAAAGGGCAGTGCACCGCGATGAATATCGGCGGTACTCACTTCTTTGGGGGCTGTGCTCTGGAGATAGAAAAGGGAGAAGCCTACCGGCGGTGAAATAAATGCGGTTTGTAGATTAATTGCCATCATTATGGAAAACCAGGTTTTGTCAATGCCCAGTGCTTCCATGGCCGGCACAAAGAGCGGCATGACGATAAAACAAATTTCGGTAAATTCCAGCGGAATGCCCAGAATGAAGACGGCAAGGTTGGCAATGAGCAGAAAGCCGATATAGCCGCCCGGCGCATTGAGCAGCAGTTCGGTAATTAGGGTCTTGCCACCCAGCGCATCAAAAATCAAGCTAAAGAGCGACGCACAGAAGAGAATCATCACCACCAGCGCCGTGGTGCGCATGGTCGAATACGCCGCATCATAGAGCAGCTTCCACGAAAGTTTGCGGTCGATGGCGGCCAGCAAACAGGCACCCACTGCGCCTACGGTTCCTGCTTCGGTCGGCGTCGCAATGCCGGCAAAGATGCTGCCCAGCACCGTCATAATCAGCAAAATCGGCGGCAAGACCGAGTTGATCGTCAACAACGCCAGCGCACGCCCTTTGACATTGCGCGCTTCGAGGGGCAAGGCGGGTGCCGCACCAGGACGCATATAGGCGATGACCAGCACATAAATGGCATAGGATCCTGCAAGCATGAGGCCGGGAATCACCGCGCCCAGAAACAGATCGCCCACATCCACCCCTACCTGATCGCTAAGCAGAATCAAGACGAGGCTTGGTGGAATCATCTGGGCCAGCGTGCCCGACGCCACAATCACGCCCGTTGCCAACTGCTTATCATAGCCATAACTCAACATGCTGCGCAGCGTCAATGTCCCCATGACTACAATTGTCGCCGCAACGACACCCGTGGTTGCGGCCAGCATCGTCCCGACAATCACCACGGCCAATCCCAACCCACCGCGTAATGGGCCCAATAGAATGCCGACAGTTTTGAGCAGATCCTCGGCCAAGCCCGATTTCTCTAGGATCGCGCCGAGAAAAATGAAGTAGGGAATGGCCAACAGCGTAAAGTTGGACATGGTGCCAAACCAAATAAAGATCAGCGCGCGCAATCGGTTGGGATCGATCACACCGACGGCGTAGCCAATGATGCCAAAGATAATCGCTGTGCCGGCAAAAGAAAAGGCCACCGGATAGCCGCTCATCAAAATTGCAATAAAGCCAACAAACATGGCGAGCGCCAGCCATTCGTACCCCATGGAGCCGTTCCCTTTCCCATCATTGCGAATAAGATTTTTCAGCGGAGAATGTTACTTTGTAAGGTGTTGAGATGGCTGATATTGTAAAGCAGGTTGATAATCTGCGCAACAAAGATAGGCAGATCCTCGGCGAATAGATTTGCCAGGTCGACAGGAAATATCACAAAATAAGCGCAAAAACCGTA
>Ga0105044_10004872_pt1 | contig 18472 bp, 18 predicted proteins | sample MAT01_FD_78092 | JGI IMG/M metagenome (GOLD analysis project Ga0105044, IMG submission 78092) | Freshwater microbial communities from Lake Fryxell liftoff mats and glacier meltwater in Antarctica - MAT-01 | ecosystem: Environmental > Aquatic > Freshwater > Ice > Liftoff microbial mat | place...
CACGAAAAACAGAAGCAGCAGAGCTGGCTTTCCACCGAAGAGCCGGACATTATGCTGGGGCAAAAGGTGACACCTCTTTCACGTGTTGGTATCTACGTGCCTGGCGGCAAAGCCAGCTACCCAAGCAGTGTTATCATGAATGCCGTGCCGGCCAAAGTTGCCGGTGTTGGTGAAATTATCATGGTCAGCCCGGCTCCCGGCGGGGAGAGTAGTCCTCATGTACTGGTTGCGGCCAGACTGTCAGGGGTGGACCGGATCTTCCGTATGGGGGGAGCCCAGGCTGTGGCTGCACTGGCATATGGAACTGCTACTGTCCCAAAGGTCGATAAAATTACCGGTCCCGGAAACATCTATGTGGCAACTGCCAAAAAACTCGTCTTCGGCCAGGTAGGTATTGACATGATTGCCGGGCCGAGTGAAATTCTGGTCATCAACGACGGCAGCGGCAGTCCGGAGCATATCGCTGCTGACTTGCTTTCACAGGCCGAGCATGATGAACTCGCCTCGTCTATTTTGATAACTACTGACCGTCTGTTCGGTGAGCAGGTGGCGCAAGAGGTTGAAAAACAGCTTGCTCAACTCTCCCGCGAGACTATTGCACGGGCATCATGGGATAAATATGGCGCGATCATTGTGGCGTCAAGCCTGGATCAGGCCATCGCCTTTTCCAATCGAATAGCTCCTGAACATCTGGAACTGGCGGTCTCCGATCCGTTTGCGATTTTGTCTCAGATTACCAATGCCGGTGCCATTTTTATGGGACACTGGACTCCGGAGGCCGCTGGTGATTATCTTGCCGGCCCGAACCATACACTGCCGACCGGGGCTACGGCACGTTTTTTTTCTCCACTGTCGGTTGATGACTTTGTTAAAAAGTCTTCCATCGTTTACTTTTCGGAGGGGGGACTGAAGCGACTTGGTGGGGACATTGTTCGGATTGCCGGCCTGGAAGGGCTGGAGGCGCATGCCAGGTCTGTTTCTGTTCGCCTGAAGTGAATATTTAATATGTGATAAGGTATCAATATGATTTCTCTACGTAAAAATATAGCTGAAATGAAAGGTTACGTTCCCGGTTTTCAGCCGCCGGATGTGGCCTCATGGATCAAGCTTAACACAAATGAAAATCCCTATCCTCCCTCACCACGTGTCAGAGAGGCTATTCTGGCCGAGGTTGGAACTGATGGTGAACGCTTGCGTACTTATCCCTGTGCTTCCAGCATGGCTCTGCGTGAGGCGGCAGCTGAACTTTACGGATTTGATCCCTCCTGGATCATTATGGCAAATGGTTCTGACGAGGTGCTCAATAACCTGATCCGTGCTTTTGCCAATGAAGGGGAAGAGATCGCTTATGTACACCCTTCCTATTCCTACTATGCAACTCTGGCGGAAATCCAGAACGCTAAAATCCGGACCTTCGGACTGACCGATGATTTCCTGGTTGACGGTTTTCCTGAGCAATATGACGGTAAGCTGCTTTTTCTGACCACCCCCAATTCACCGCTCGGTTTTGTCTTTTCACAGGACTATATCGAAGAACTGGCACTGCGCTGCAGCGGTATTCTGGTTGTGGATGAAGCCTATGCGGACTTTTCCGATGCAACTGCCCTGGATCTGGTCAGGAAGTACGATAATGTGGTTGTGACACGCACGCTTTCCAAGAGCTATGCATTGGCCGGTATGCGTCTCGGATTGGCCATTGCACGCCCGGAAGTAATAGCCGCGCTGGACAAAATTCGTGATCACTACAATCTGGATCGTCTTGCCCAGGCCGCCTGTGTTGCTTCATTAAAGGATCAGGAGTACTTTAGCGAAAGTTGTCGCAAAATTCGAGAATCGCGTGAGTGGTTCGCAGCACAATTGAGAACCATTGGTTACGAAGTCATACCATCGCACGGCAATTTCGTTTTTGCATCACCATCGGATCGCAACGGCAAACGGGTCTACGATGCACTATATGCTAGGAAAATATTGGCGCGCCTGTTGTCTGATCCGCTGCTTGCCCATGGACTGAGAATATCCATCGGTACACAGTCTGAAATGGAACAGACTCTGACGGCCATGAAAGAAATCGGTTAATCAAGGAGAAACCATGTCACGAACAGCTACGATTGAGCGCATTACCAATGAAACCAGAATCAAGCTCTCGCTGGATATTGATGGTAGCGGTCAGGCTAAAATATGTACCTCGGTACCTTTTCTGGATCACATGTTGAATCTGTTTTCCCGCCATGGGCTATTTGACCTGACCGTTGAGGCCTGTGGAGATATTGACATCGATTTTCATCACACCGTTGAGGATATCGGCATAGTTCTCGGTTCCGCCTTTAAACAGGCCCTGGGAGAAAAAAAAGGTATTCGTCGTTACGGCAATTCAGTCGTGCCGATGGATGAAACCTTGGCTACGGTGACGGTGGATATTTCAGGCCGTCCCTACATGGTCTACAATGTAGATCTGCCTAAGGTCAAAATAGGTGAGTTTGATGTGGAGTTGGTCAAGGAGTTCTTTCAGGCCTTTGTTAATCAGTGCGGCCTGAATCTGCATATAAATGTTCATTATGGCGAAAATGTGCACCATATCATTGAGGCTTGTTTCAAGGCCTTTGGCAGGGCGATGGATGTTGCTACCCAGACAGACCCGCGCGTGGTTGGTGTTATGTCTACAAAAGGCGTGCTTTGATAGGTGTTGTAATAAACAGATCAAACAGAAAAGGCGATTCATTGCGAATCGCCTTTTTTATTTAGTAACGAGCTTGTGAGTTACTTTTGTTTAAGCAGCTCTTTTGCCTTTTTGCCTTCATCACTTTTGGGATATCCGTTGGACAGCTTTTTCAGGACATAGTTGGCGCTTTTGGTGTCATTGATTGCCTTGAAAGCCATGGCTTGCTTAAGCATGGCAGAAGGAACCTTGGGCTGTTGCGGATAGTTTTTTATGACTTCCTGAAAAGAGAGAATGGCCTGTTCGTAATTTTTTTCTCCATAGTAGGTTTCACCAATCCAGTAGTTGGCGTTGGCTGCCAGATCATGTTTGGGGAATTTCTCCAGGAATTTGCTTAATGTTTCCCGCGCAGCAGCCATATCCCCGGCCTTGAAAGCCTCAAGTCCTTTTGTGTAGATGACATCCGCTGTCAGAGGCACTTCTTTGGGAGCTGTTGGAGCTTCAGCACTCTTTTTGGAAAGCTCATCCAGAGCACTCTGCAGTTTCAGGATTCTGTCCTCCAGAAGCAAAATGCGCTTGTCCGAGTCTTCGCGATATCGAGCCAGTTCGTCAGCCGGTTTTTTTGATGTCAGGGCGACATCGTCAATTTTTCCCTGCATGGCCTGCATGTCGCTTTTTGCGCTGTCAATATTGGCCTGAATATCGGCCGAAATCTTGCGAACTGCCGCAACATCGGTTTTGAAGGTTTTTTCCATTGTGCCCAGCCCGGTCTTGGACTCGTCACGTATCCCGCCCAGATCTCTTTCAGCAGAAAAAAGACGTGTTTTTACGGCATCAACATCGTTGCGTACATTGTCAAGTGAGCCTTGCGATGCACACCCGGCCGAAATTGCAAACAGGGTCAGTATTGCATAGCGCGAAATGTTTTTCATATTAGGTATCTCCTTGGTGACAAGATTGATTTTAGTAAAAAATATCAAGTTGGATTTTACTAAGTTCCGAGTCTTTATATCACGTCATTGCTTTTGTAGCAATAAGTGAAGAAATGGCGTTTGTAGAACTGTGTTTGTCAATAGGTGCAAATGGTCTTAGTACCTTAGGTTGCGAACAAAATGATTGACAAACAGTTTGAATTCGATTAACCATTTTCCATTTAAATACATGCTTTCAGTAGAAAAATAAAACAGTAGTAAATTGACTCAGGAGGGATTGGAAAAATGGAACAGTATGCAGTCTACTTTGCCCTGGTATGTGCCGTTGCGGCTGTCGCCTACGGGTTGTTCTCCGCTCAGTGGATACTTGGTCTTCCTCAGGGTAATGCGCGGATGCGTGAAATTGCAGCAGCCATTCAGGAAGGCGCAAGTGCCTACATGAGACGTCAGTACCAGATCATTGCACTGGTTGGCGTGGTGATGTTTATCGCTCTTTTTGCAAGTCTCGGATACAAAACAGCTGTTGGTTTTGCTGTTGGTGCTGTTTTTTCTGGTCTGACCGGATTTATCGGTATGTTTGTTTCGGTACGAGCCAATGTTCGCACAACTGAAGCTGCCAAAAGTGGTATTGAAAAAGCCTTGGATGTTGCTTTCAAGGGTGGTGCAATCACAGGAATGCTTGTTGTTGGCCTCGGTCTGTTTGGTGTGGCTGGTTACTATATGATTCTGCTGAAGCTGATGCCTCATGAGCCTATTAATGAAGTCGTCAACCAGCTGGTTGGTCTCGGTTTCGGAGGTTCGCTGATCTCTATCTTTGCCCGTCTTGGCGGTGGTATTTTTACCAAGGGTGCCGATGTCGGTGCTGACCTTGTTGGTAAGGTTGAAGCCGGTATTCCTGAAGATGATCCACGTAACCCTGCTGTTATTGCCGATAACGTTGGTGATAACGTTGGTGACTGCGCAGGTATGGCTGCTGACCTTTTTGAAACTTATGCTGTGACCCTGATTGCTGCCATGCTGCTTGGCGCAATCACATTCACCAGCGCACCTTCTTCTGTCAGCTATCCGTTGATCCTTGGCGGTATCTCGATCATTACTTCTATTATCGGAACCTTCTTCGTCAAGCTTGGCGCAAGTAAAAATATCATGGGCGCTCTGTACAAGGGGCTGATTGTTTCCGGCGGACTGGCTTCTGCAGCATTCTACTTTGTTACTGTAGATATGTTTCCGGCCGGTTTGACCAATGCTGCCGGTCAGAATTTCAGCGCAATGGATATTTTTCTGTCCTCACTGGTTGGCCTGGTAGTAACAGGTGCAATTTTCTGGATCACCGAATACTATACCTCAACCGAGTACGGTCCTGTTAAGCACATTGCCCAGTCATCCACAACAGGTCATGCAACTAACATTATTGCTGGTCTTGGCGTCTCAATGAAATCAACTGCGCTGCCGGTTATGGTAATCTCCGCCGGTATCCTTGTTGCTTTCAATTGTGCCGGTGTTTACGGCATCGCCATTGCTGCTGTTTCCATGCTTTCACTGACCGGTATCGTTGTTGCCATGGACGCTTATGGTCCTATTACCGATAATGCTGGCGGTATTGCAGAAATGGCTGAACTGGATGATTCGGTTCGTGCAGTTACTGATCCACTGGATGCAGTCGGTAACACCACAAAGGCTGTTACAAAAGGTTACGCCATCGGTTCCGCCGGTCTGGCTGCGGTTATTCTGTTTACCTCCTATGTCCAGGAGTTGACCATTGCTGACAAAACTTTTTCCCTGGCAGATCCTTACATTATCGTAGGCCTCTTTATCGGCGGTATGCTCCCTTACTACTTTGCTGCTCTCTGTATGGAAGCTGTTGGCAAGGCAGGTGGTGCTGTAGTTGAAGAGGTTCGTCGTCAGTTCCGCGAGATCAAGGGTATCATGGAAGGTACCGGCAAGCCGGATTATGCAACCTGCGTAGACATCGTTACCAAGACCGCTCTTAAAGAGATGGTTATACCCGGTCTGATTCCGATTCTTGTGCCTGTGGTTGTTGGTTTTACCCTTGGACCCAAGGCGTTGGGTGGTGTGATTGTCGGCTCCATCGTAACCGGTATTTTCGTTGCAATTTCCATGACCACCGGTGGTGGTGCATGGGATAACGCCAAGAAGTACATTGAAGACGGACATCATGGCGGCAAGGGCGGCGATGCACATAAAGCTGCTGTTACCGGCGATACTGTCGGTGACCCTTACAAGGATACAGCCGGTCCTGCAGTTAACCCGATGATCAAGATCATCAACATCGTTTCTCTGCTGATTGTCCCGCTGCTGAATAAGATGTAATATCTGCTGACATCTGAAAATGAAAACGGCCAGGAAAATTTTTCCTGGCCGTTTTTTTGTTTTTTAAAGAAAAATAAATTAAATTGTAATCAGCTCATGTTTTTGCAGTAGTTTGCGAATTGCTTTGCGCATCACAGGCTTCATAATATAGTCATCACATTCACCTTCGGTAATTGCTTTGATCATGTCATCAGGACAGCTGCTGGCAGTAATCATGAAAAGTTTTGCTCTGGATAAGCCCGATACAACTTCCATTTCACGGATAGCCTGCATGGTTTCATGGCCATCCATAACCGGCATATTCAGATCCATGCAGATAAGATTATAGTTTTCTTTCTGTTCTATCGCTTGTTTAACTTTGTTTATGGCCTCTTTGCCGTTTGTTGCAAAATCAATATCAGAATAATCCTCAATACAGATTATCAGGAGCTGGCGCGACAAGGCGCAATCATCAACTATAAGAGTTTTCATTGTTATTACCCCACGCTGCTTTTCAACTGCAATTCACTTTGCTGGACAAAGGCCCGTTCTATGTCTGCTGATTTTACCTGCAGGTCGGTCAGATTCAGAAACCTGAGTCCGCCTTCTACCGTGTTTTCAATTATGGAAAGAGGACCCTTGCGTTCCTCCCGATTGTCTTCGCTGATATTACCCAGAGTGATATTGACCTTCTCGTAAAGGGTCTTTTTAACGTTAATTTTGGGATTACGTTCTGGATATTCTTTTGTGCGGAGCTGCTGAACCTGCTCTGTTATTTCTGCCCGGCATCTCGCAAATTCTTTTGGGTCAGCACTGGCCTTATTGTTGGTATAGTTACTGATCAGTACTTTTAGCTCATTGAATAACCTGGTAAGTTCTGCTTGATCGCGGTAGTGGACCCCGGCAGCGATGTGAGTGTGCAGTGATGAAACCGTGCCGATCGTGCTGGATTCAATGCCCCCAAGCGCCATGTAATCACCGCCAGCCAGCACACCTTTGTTGATTTTGATGCTGCCAAGGCAGTGAATATGGCAATTGCGGATTTCATTTTCCACTATTATATCACCATCACAATAAACTGCTGTGTCATTGATGAAATTTGCTGTAATACTGCCGCCGCACCTGATAACTCCTTTTGATTGTCCGCTCATGCCACAGAAGGCAATATCTCCACTAGATTCAATGGTGCTGAGACCAATATTCCCCTGAATTTTTATACCTTTAGTGGCCTTTATGGAAAAGTCATCCAGTACGTCACCCTTGATTTCGACAAAACCGTTAAAAACGATATTGCCTACTTTAAAGTCCACATTCCCTTTTACTACATATGTGTTTTCAACCGATATTTCTGCGCCTTTGATGGCGACACGTCCTTCAGAATCTGCATAAACCATATCTCCGTTTTCAGAGATGCGAACATTTGTGCCCAGAACCGGTATCATAGGTTTGCCCGGTAGTGCATCGATAACTGTCCTTAGCACACTCATGCCGGAGGTGCCTTTTCCTGGCGGGATTATTCGCGCGATGAGCTGGTCCGGCACAACATTGTAAAATTGCTGTACCACCCGTAAATCCACATTTGCTTTCTCATCAACCGCGACAGACTTGCTAATATTCAGCGCATCCTCCACCGCCAGTTGCAAGATACCGTCTTCGCCGGGAATCATTGACATGCCACGGGCCAGTACCAGATCAGAAACAGGCTGATTTGACGTTGCAGCGGTCAGAAGCGCAGAGACAGCAGTGTTATCGATGCCTTCTACTATTTTTGCCTGTTTGAAGTAGTTCAGCAAGTCGTCATAAGCCATTGGTGCGCCAGCGGAATTAGGCTTGTATGCACATTTGCATTCTACTGTGTCGGGTGTTATGGAGAGCGTGAGAAAGTAGCCAGGACGTTTGAATTCAAACTGTTTGGCATCACTGGTTGCAGGGGCTATGATGGGGTCAGACATCTGTTCACCTCAAGTTATGATGTGAAAATTACTGACTGAATCTTGTAAACGGGAAAAATGCCTCAATAGGCGAATATAATTAATATTTAGCACATAATTATGAGAATAACGATCAGTTTGTTAATGAGTCTAGAACGGCTCAGTTAGAATTGTCATCTTTTTGATAAGAATCAAGGGTAATTGATGGTTTTGATACATAATCTAAATACAAATAGGTGGATTTTTAGCCAGGGGTTTTTAAATTTACGGGTATATTTTTAGAAAAAAAATAAATAAGCTGAGATGTTTTGTGCAGTTGTGTTTTATGTTCTGGGTGCTGGTTACTGTATTAGAGTACGCTTACTATCAGCAGCTTGTTCCGCTTTTAAATTTCTTGAAACATTGAACTACACCTTAATAAGAGAAAGGTGGTGAGCAGAATGAATCAGTATTTGAGCAACTGGTAAATAATGCTGTCAGAAGCAATTCTTGTTTCTGACAGAGTTGGGGGGGTATCCTTTACTGGAACCATGGAGCTGAGCATCTCTTTGGTTACACTGAAAATGAAGCTCTGGGGCAATCTCTTGATTTAATTATTCCTGAAAGCCTGAAAACCAGGCATTGGGATGGTTACAGGAAGGTTATGGAAAGCGGTGTAACGAAATATACAACCAGCCTGCTGACATCGCCCGGAGTTAAAAAAGATGGCAGCCGGATCTCGCTGGAGTTCAGCATGGTTCTGTTGATGGACAGTGATAATGTGTTGCAAGGATGTGCAGCCATAATGCGTGATGTTACTGAAAGGTGGGGCAGTGATAAAAAGTTGAAAGAAGAGTTGGCCGCCTGTCTTGCTAATTGTTCTGGAGCTGCGATTTTTTGATGTTTATAGCTGGTATACAAAAAGCCCGGTAGCTAAATGCTAACCGGACTTTTTGTTAATGGTGGCAGTGCAGGGATTCGAACCCCGGACCTAGCGAATATGAGTCGCTTGCTCTAGCCAACTGAGCTACACGGCCGTAAAACCAACAGTTGAAAATGCCTCTTCAGGGGACTAAAGAGGCATCAAAAAATAATGTCGACCTCAAAAACAGATTTATATAAATATACAAAATGGGTCTTGGTGTCAAGAAAAAAGCTATCGGCTTAGATTGCGGCAAGCCTGTTTAATTTTACAATTGCATTATTATTAGAGACAAGGAAGAAGGAAGATGAATTCACTTCCTTTGTCAGGTTCGCTTTCCACCCAGATGACTCCACCAAGTTTTTCCAGCGTCATCTTGCAATATGCCAGTCCAAGGCCGGCACCACCGCTCTCTCTATCACTACGTTTTGATTGCACGAACCTTTTAAAGATGTTTTCCTGGTCTTCAATCGGTACACCAAGGCCGTTATCTCTAATGCTCAGGCGTAATAGGCGTTTGAACAGTAGTTTGCTTCTGGTCTCAGGCGGGATATATGATGGAAGGCCGAGTGCTTCCGGTGTGTCGCTTTGAACAACGTTGCACGTAAGTGCGATGTTGCCACCCTCGGGAGTAAATTTAATGGCATTGCCAAGAAGGTTGGATATGATTCTGGACAATACCATTCTGTCAACAGCGACTTGCGGAAGGTCTTTAGCGATATCGGCTGTCAGGTCGATGTCTTCACGGGTGGCAATCAGAGTACATTTATTTAAGTCTGATCTGATTATTTCCGTAGGATCGCAAGGGCGTATGCTAAGTTGCATCAGTCCGGATTCCATGCGGTGGATATCTAGCATGTTGTCGATCATGGATACAACTTCGCTGCAACATTCAATGGCTGACTGAAGGTAATCTACCTGCTCTTCATTTACCGGCCCAAGTCGGCCTTCGCGGATTATATCGATTGAGCCCACAACTGCTGTGATCGGGTTTTTCAGGTCATGGGATAGCATATAGACAAAGTCATTCTTTTCCTGCTCCAGGCGTTTTTTGGCTTTAATGATTTCTTTGTATTCAAGGGACTGCTCAACTCGATGCAGAACATCCTCTAGCGAAAATGGCTTGGCAAAGTAATCATGCGCGCCAATTTTCATGCATTTTACCGCCATATTTTCGCTGCCATTGCCCGTCATCATAAGTACAGCCATGTCGCTGTCTATTTCCATGATTTTTTCAAGCACTTCAATGCCGTTCATTTGTGGAAGATTTATATCAAGCAGTACGAGCGAGAACGGTTCGTTGGCCAAAATCGCCAGACAGGATTCACCATCTTTTGCCCTCGTAATGGAATAGCCAGCCTCTTCCAGGTAGAGTTTGAGAATCAGGGCGATATCAGGTTCATCGTCAACAACAAGAATTTTTGCATCCCGGTTCATTGGTCACCTCCAGGTTGCTGATAAACCTTGAGGAAGACTTCCGCCAGCACAAGGTCTTCTGGTGTGGTGATCTTGATATTACAATAGTCACCTCTCAAAATCCTCACTGTGCCTCCCAAACGTTCTAAAAGAGAGGCGTCATCTGTTCCAATAAAAGCATCTTCCTGCGCTTTGTTGTGGGCTTGATATATTGAGCTGAATTGGAAGGATTGTGGTGTTTGTGCCTGCCAGAGTGATTCCCGGTCAGGTGTGTCTGTAACCAGACCGTTGAAAGCTCTCTTGATGGTGTCTTTTACCGGCACTGCTAACAGAGCACCCTCACCAGTGCCGGCTATTTTGATAGACTCTTCAATAATTTGAGGTGTTATGAATGGTCTGACACCGTCATGGATAAGTATGACATCGTTTGCAGAAGCATGTTGCTCCAGAGCTTTTAGGCCGTTCATGACAGAGTTTTGCCGTTCTTTGCCGCCGGCAACTATAGCAATTATTTTGGTAAAACAGTAAGCATTAACAACATGTTCGCGGCAATAGGGTATTTCTTCTTCCGGGATGACCAGCATAATGCCATCAATCAGTGGCGAATTTTCAAAGACGGCTATTGTACGTGCAACAATCGGCATGCCGTCTAATTGAAGATACTGTTTGTTTATTGTTGCGCCCATGCGTTTCCCCATCCCGGCAGCTGGAATGAGAGCAAATGATTTTTGGCCTGTCATGGAAATAGTCCTTGGAAAGCTGGTGTCAATATCATAAAAACCAAGTTGAATATGATTTTATGAGATGTTTATCTGCGTTCGAATATACTGTTAAAGTATTTGAATTTTTGAAGTGCAAACATTGTATACAGCATTGATAGTTTGTCAACGTTAATGACGCCCAAATTGTAAAGTTTTACAGTAGAGGCTCTTGCAAAACTACTGCGGGTCCGGTCTGCTTCGTTGCCACTCTCTAGCAAGCTCAACGTGCATTAGCTACGCCTCGCCTGCTCGTTCGCTTGCGCCTTGCATACCGGCCTCCTCATGACATTTTGCAAGTGCCTCAGTATACAATAATATCCCTGTTTGCCAGTTTTCATGCAGTTATTTGTTATAATCATGCTTGAATTTTATGACATCAAACTGTACTCTGCCTGAATGGAATTAGCGTATACTGATTTTCCTTATCACATTTAGGCTTAATTGTTTTTGTTGTTCCTTTAATAGTAGAATGCTTGGCGTCTATGGTTGTATTCCGGGTTTTACCTGATTTGGAACGTCAAGCCTGACTATGGTTTACTCGCAACACTGGTTAATCCGTATTGTATGAATTTTTAATGAGGTGCATGTGGATCCAGTCAGACATTTAAGAATATCCGTTTTTGTCCTGCTGATACTGGTTTCGGTCGGGACCATCGGTTTTATGACCATTGAAAACTGGCGTTTTCTGGATGCCCTTTATATGACAGTTATTACTTTGGGAACTGTCGGTTTCAAAGAAGTTCATGACCTGTCTGATTTTGGTAAGATTTTTACCATGGTGCTGATTGTTTTTGGTGTCAGTGTATTGGGCTATATTGTGGGTAGTTTGGCCCAAATCATGTTTGAAGGGCAGATCCAGCGGGTCATCGGGAGGAAAAAGGTGGAGAAGAAGATCGAAGTGCTCAAGGATCATTATATCATCTGCGGGTTTGGCCGTATAGGATCGCTAATCTGCAAGGAATTCAAGTCTAATGGCTTGTCATTTGTTGTTGTTGAAAAAGATCCCGAGAGAAGTGACTATCTGGAGGAAGAGGGGTATCTTCACATGAAGGGTGATGCCACTCTGGACGAAACATTGCTTAAGGCTGGCATTAAAAAGGCCAAGGGATTGATTTCGGTTGTTACTTCTGATACTGCGAATGTTTATATAACTTTGACAGCTCGTGGTCTCAATCCGGATCTTTTTATTCTGGCACGTTCTGGCGAAGAGGGGTCGGATATTAAACTCAAACGGGCAGGTGCGAACAAGGTTGTATCTCCATATATTATTGGCGGTAGCAGAATGGCACAGTCTATTCTGCGTCCGAATGTCGTTGATTTTATTGAGATTGCAACTGGAAGTGAACATCTGGATTTGCAGATGGAGGAGCTCTTCATACCTGCAGGGTCTTCATTTGCCGGCGAGACGTTAATCAGTTCCGGATTTCGCAAGGAAACCGGCGTAATAATTGTCGGTATAAAAAAAGCTCAGGGTAAAATGGTTTTCAACCCACATTCTCAGGCCAAGATTGAAGCTGGCGATACACTGATCATACTTGGTGAGCCTGCGGCAATTCTAAAACTGGAAAAACTTGTTGGACAGCCTGCCACTAAGTAGGTCTTAAAAAAACATTGAAAAGAGTAGATTCGAATGGCTAGAACACTCAACGTCAACTGTGCATATGCCCGCTTGGCTGAAAAAAGTGATCTGTTTATCCAGCGTCGCCTTAATCCGGAAATTTTCTTTTCTGCCGATGCACTTGACGGTTTGCAGGTAGATGATCTGGCTCGGCAAGCCCGCAAGCTTGCATCTGCTGGCCTGACAACAACAATTCATGCCACCTTTGTTGACTTAAATCCGGGTTCTTTGGACAAGTCTATCCGTATGGCAACGCGCTACCGTTTTGAACAGATTTTTGATGCTGCAGAGATTCTGAAGCCGCAGAATATCGTGTTTCATCCTGGTTATGATGAGCTCCGTTACGGTGACAATCGAAAAGCATGGCTGGATTACAGCATTAGTTTCTGGAATGATATGCTGCCTATGGCTCGCAACATAGGATGTGTAATTGCTGTTGAGAACATTTTCGAGAAGGAGCCGTCAACTCTGCTTGAGCTGCTGGAAGCTGTTGACGATCCATTGTTTCGGAACTGCTTTGATGTGGGGCACTGGAACATGTTTAATACGGTCAGTATGGAAGAGTGGTTTTCTTCGCTTGGGCGATATGTCGTTGAAGCCCATATTCATGACAACCATGGACAGAGAGATGAACATTTGCCGCTGGGGGAAGGGCAGATAAATTTCGATCTGCTGTTTACCCTGTTGAATAGATATGCCCCGGCAGCTATCTGTACAATTGAAGCTCATACTGACGAGCGTCTTGAGCGGGCTGTCCAAAATATTCAGAAGTATTTATAATCATACCCTCTACTAATTGAGGCCATATCTTGTGTGTAAAGGAAATTTCATGTCTGATGTTATTCTTGTTACAGGCGGCTGCGGTTATATCGGCAGTCATGTTACACGTCAATTAAGTGAATCCGGTCGTAAGGTTGTAGTTTATGATAACTTGTCCACCGGTTTTCGTGAAGCGCTCCTAAATGGTGAAGAGTTGGTAGTTGGCGAATTGTCTGATTCAATAACTCTGGATGCCGTTTTTCAAAAGTACGGATTCAAGACGGTATTACATTTTGCCGCATCTATTGTTGCACCAGAGTCGGTTTCTCTGCCTTTGAAGTATTACGGCAACAATACCCGCAATACACTTGGCCTTCTGGAGGCTTGTGTAAAGCATGGCGTTGAACGTTTCATCTTTTCCAGTACGGCGGCTGTTTATGGTTTTCCAGAAGGAGGTATCGCTTCGGAAGAAACAGCCTTGGCGCCCATTAATCCCTATGGCACCTCAAAGCTGATGAGCGAGTGGATGCTGCGCGATGCATCTTTTGCCCATGGTATGCAATATGTTGCCCTGCGCTATTTCAATGTTGCCGGCGCTGATCCGCAGGCCCGTATCGGGCAGCGTACACCGGAAGCGACCCACCTGATCAAGGTGGCCTGTCAGGCCGCTCTTGGAATGCGAGAAAGCGTGGGCATCTACGGAACAGATTATCCCACTCCGGATGGTACAGGCATTAGGGACTATATACACATTGAAGACCTTGCCTCAGCCCATTTGTATGCGCTGGAATATCTGGAAAAAGGCGGAACACCAACTGCCATGAATGTGGGCTATGGTAAAGGCGGCAGTGTGCGTGAAGTTTTGAAAATAATACGTCAGGTCAGTGGCGTGGATTTTAAGGTTGTCGAAGCAGACCGTCGTCCTGGAGACCCGGCTTCATTGGTGGCAAAAGCAGAAAAAATCGGAAAATTAACTGGTTGGAAGCCTAAATTTGACAACCTGGAAACAATTGTTAGTGATGCCTGGAGATGGGAAAGTAAGTTAAGTGCAGGTTTGGATTAATGTTTAGGTTTAGATTAAGGTTTAGGTTTTTTTCAACCTTAGCCTCAACCTTAACCTGTCTTTAGCTTGGAGTTTGTATGACGACGGTTATTTCAATCGCTGTTTTAGGTGCGCTTGGTTGCGTTACACGCTACTATCTATCCGGCTGGATATATGAAAAAATGGGCTGGCAATTCCCGTGGGGAACCTTATCGGTAAATGTGGTCGGGGCGTTTACCATAGGGCTGCTGATGGAATTGAGCCTGCGTAGCGTCCATATTCCTCCCACACTGCGAATCGGGCTGGTTACAGGTTTTCTTGGCGGATTAACTACCTTTTCAACGTTCAGTTACGAAACCTTCCGACTGCTGGAAACTGGACATTATCTGACCGCTTTCAGCAATGTTATTATCAGTGTTTCAATCTGCCTGTTTTTTACCTGGATGGGAATTGTGGTGGCAAAAGCGCTTTAAACCGGAATTCGGGACTCGGGACCTGAAAGCCGGGATCAGGGAACCGGGACCAGAAAAAACAAAATTTGAACAGCTCTCGAGTCCCGGATTCCGGATTAATTTCCTTCGCTCTGTGCCTTAAGGGCTTCCATCTGGTAAAATGCTCGTAATGAATCGGTAATTTCGTTGATATCCCCTGCCATAATTGAATCCAGCCTGTACAATGTCAGACCGATGCGGTGATCTGTCATGCGTCCCTGAGGGAAGTTGTAAGTACGGATGCGTTCGCTACGGTCGCCTGAGCCGACCTGCTGCTTGCGGTCAGCCGCCAGCTTGGCATTCTGGTCCTGGATGATTTTGTCCATGATGCGCGTCTTGAGCACCTTCATCGCTTTAGCACGGTTTTTGATCTGGCTGCGCTCTTCCTGGCAGGCCACCACGGTACCGGTCGGGAGGTGGGTGATGCGCACGGCAGAGTCGGTGGTATTGACGTGCTGACCGCCCGCGCCGGATGAACGGTAGACGTCAATCTTCAGGTCATCCGGCCGGATATCGATATCAACATCTTCGGCCTCGGCCATGATGGCAACAGTACACGCGCTTGTATGAATGCGGCCCTGGGCTTCGGTTTCGGGTACGCGCTGAACACGGTGAGTACCTGATTCAAACTTGAGTTTTGCAAAGACACCTTCACCCTCAACAGAGGCGATGATTTCCTTGAAACCACCCCGCTCTGATTCTGATGCCGAGATTGTCTCTACTTTCCAGCGGTTGGTTTCGGCAAAGCGTGAATACATGCGGAACAGGTCTCCGGCAAACAGGGCCGATTCATCGCCGCCGGTACCGGCACGGATCTCAAGAATTACACTCTTGTTGTCATTGGGGTCTTTGGGGAGCAGCAACAGCTGGATATCAGCCACCAGTTGGTCCTTTTCAGTTCCCAGGCTCTTCAGTTCTTCCTCGGCCATCTCTTTCATGTCCGGTTCGGAAAGCAGTTCGCGGTTATCACTGATTTCGTCAGTCACCTTGCGGTAACGGCGAAAGGCTGTTACCAGGTTGGTCAGGTCGGAATGTTCCCTGGATAACTTGCGGAATTCAGTCTGGTTGGAAATTACCGCCGGATCGGATAAGAACGCCTCGATCTCCTGATAACGCCTTTCCAACTCTTCTATTTTGTCGAACATTTTAAATACTCCTCATTATGTTTTCATTTTGGATGTTTATTACACTAGAATAACTCTTAACCCCGCTTGAGAAGCCGCTGTACACTGTTTTACATCCGCAGAAATAAAGATGTCCGCGCGGAGTTCCAGAGCACTTCCGATGTGGATTGCATCCATGCCTCGCAGCACGTTATTTTCAAGACTGACTATTGCATGGCGCATGACATCGGGTGTCAGGTCGTTGATTGCGGCATCGGTTATGTCCGTCATGAGCATGGACTTAAGGTGACGGTACTGAAGTGGCGAGACCAGCTTTTCCCGTTGCAGGCGACAGAAGGCTGAGATGATCTCTGGCAGTGCAATGCCGGAAAGGCAGAGTTCGCTGGCCTGGTCACACCACGACAGGACTGAGTCTGTTCCGTCTTCCCTGACATATCGTTTGACAAAGGCGGATGAATCGAAAAAAACGCGCATCAGGGTGCCGTCTCACGTTCATCAAGGATAATTCTGCTCAGTGAAACCCCATTGAGTAGAAGGGGTTGCGCTGATCTGCGTTTCCAGGAGGGAAGGTCCTGATGCACCGGGACGATATCCGCGATTGGCTTGCCGTTGCGTAGAATGCGTACAGATTCACCAGATTCCACTATATCAAAATACTCTTTGGCATGATTGCGTAGTTCCGAAAAGGTTGCCTGTTTCATGGTCTACCTCGATGTACAAAGTGATGTCATAAGTAATGTACAATAATAGGAGGATAAAGTCCATAGCATGGGGGGATATATGATGTTAGCGAGGGGAGGTGGATGGCAGTTTGAATAATCGCTCGCTACGTTATGCCAAACTAAGTCGTTTCCTAGCCTCATCCATAGGCATGGTTCGACCTTCCTTGATATCTACAGAACCTTGTTCGCCCGCTTTCAAAAGCTCCATTTTTTCAACACAACCGTGATTGTACCTTAATATCAAAGGAATGATGTCTACAAGGGTATTTTATGACTGTCTGCATAACGACCTCCAAAGGTCACTGACGTGCCAAAATGTTCTTTAACAGGATAATTTGAGAAATTCGTGTTTGAGTGGAGATGCGGAGGCTATCATTTCGTAGTGCCGATCATCGTGCAGCAAAAGTGCATTGTGCTCCTGAGCAACAGCGGCAATCAGAGTGTCGGTCAACGGCGCGTTGATACCCTTGTGTCTGAGCGCGTAGCCAAGCTTGCATGCTCGTTCCCACACCTTGGTCGAGATATCAAAACAACGGAGCGCTGCCAAATCCTTGCTCAATTTATCGTACTCTTTTTGGGATTTAGCGCCTCTCAGTATCTCCATGATGATAATCGGAGTTGTCGCCAATTTGTCAGCCATAATAAGCGGGACAATACGTTCCTGAAACTGAATACCTGAACCACGAAAAAAGTGTATCCAGATGGTAGTATCGACAAGAGTGATGTTATTTGTCATCTGCACGGTACTCCTCCAGCTCTTCACAGGTCATGCTGACTGCGCCGGAAGAATACATGCCTGCAAGGTGTTCCAGTCGCATTTTTCGGATAAATTCCTGAAGTGAGCGATTGATAAGCTCTTTCTTTGTTTTTATATTGGAAAGAGAAGAGGCCTCTTTGAATAACGCATCATTTATGTCAATTGTGGCTCTCATTATGTGTCTCCAGTACACACACAATACATGTAAAAATTGGTGTGTGTCAAGTGTGCTAATACATTCAAAGGAATTGTTGTTGCGTCAGGATGTCTTATGCGTATTTTCCCAAACTTTGCGAAGGAAAAGGCGGCCAGACTCTTTTCCTGGCGAGAAGCGATTTCTTCCACAATCTCCCGCAAACGCTCGAACTTGCCGCTCTGCTCCTCGCGGTGGTGGCTGACACGAATGGCGCTAGTTTAAGATTTTGCTGCATGGTATTTGCTCCTGTGAGGGATCTCTTTCATTTCATGTCTTGGTGCAGTTAATAGCTGATAAGATTTGGGTCGTCGTTTAAGGCATCGGGGCTCACTTCGCCCTGGGCGTTGCCTGATCGGTGTATTTGTCATCGCATCATACAAATCGCTGATCAGCCTGAAACGCTCTGCCTGGCTGACCTTCGCCTGGTTTAGATGCGGCTCCCAGTTACGAAGTGCTTGCAAACTGCCTTTGAAGCTGACAACGCGGACTTCAATGCCCGCTTTCGTTGCCTGGTGGTCTCCTGGCAAGGGTCACGACACTGTCAACACCCCGTTTTTTCAGACTTTCAATGTCAAAATAGCTACAGAAACCTTTGTCGCCCAAGAAGACGTCACCTTCTTTGAATATGTTCCACTGTTGGCGGAACAGCGGGAGTTCGTGGCTCTTTTTGCTACCGATGGCGTGACTGAGCAATGCACCAGTTTCCAACGAAAAACAGGCACAGACACGTGCTGTAGGAAATCCACATCCAGGCTTCTGGGAAGATATCTGTGGCCAAACAGTCTGGTTCTGCGGTGTATCCGGCATACTGATGCCAGTCCCATCTACAACAATGACTCGCCGGTTGTTCAGCATG
>Ga0105044_10004873_pt1 | contig 18472 bp, 16 predicted proteins | sample MAT01_FD_78092 | JGI IMG/M metagenome (GOLD analysis project Ga0105044, IMG submission 78092) | Freshwater microbial communities from Lake Fryxell liftoff mats and glacier meltwater in Antarctica - MAT-01 | ecosystem: Environmental > Aquatic > Freshwater > Ice > Liftoff microbial mat | place...
CGCCGTTTAGCCATCAGTATGCTCAATCAAGAAACCTCAAAGAAACGAAGTCTTAAACAAAAGGCGAAGCGGGCCTCAATGAGTCCTGACTATATGTTCACCGTCCTTGCCGCAGGTCTCGCAGCATAGCACAATTTCTCGATGGTTTTCTTGCGCTTACCCTGAGTGCTAGTCAGCTAGCAGAAGAGTGGCGAGACTGCGGTGCTCAAAGTACCCCCGCAAACCTGCTCATGAATTATGCCAAATGCTAGCAGATTTTTCATCTAACCTGAAGTTCATCCAGCCTGAAGTTCACCGAGGCTGGACTGTTAGACATCGAGACTAGATAAACTGCATCTTCGGAGTGACAAAATTTTGAGGGGTAAGGCGGACTCGATTGACTCAATGGCTATGATTCCTCGGATTGTAGCCGTGATCCCGGACTCTGGCTGGTGTGATCCCTGGGAGTTAGGGGAGATTTAGGGCGCAAGCCTGCGGTTGTTGCCTCGATAGAGCGCTGTAGCTCAGAAGAATTGCATACATCTTGCAACTCTAGTTCTCCAAGATGTCCGTTGATGGAGATAATAGAAGAGGGCTGGGATGCTTTGGGTTGCCCAAGTGCGACAAGGGCGGATGTTTGTCGTGGCCGATTGACCCATGGCTATCTTTTAGCATCAACAAGCACTTTATCCCTATGAACGGATTGGATTTGAAATCCAGGCATTCGCTAGCGTAGCAATTGGAGCAGTCACACAAATGGGTTTTATCAAGAAATTATTCGGCGGTTTGTTTGCCCTTTTAGGGGCTTTGTTCGGTGGCATTGGCAACTTGTTAGGACTCGGTAAAAAATCAGAATTTTTCTTAGAGGCAGACGGTATTGATGATGCCAAGGCAGCGCCAGTTGCTAAGGCCGCAAAAGTCGAAGCGCCAGCGGCAAAACCTGCCAAGGTTGAAGCAGTGGCTCCGGCGACGGCTTCTGCAAATGGGAAGGTCGCGACGGCGGCGGCTCCGGCTCCAGTTGAGGCTCCTGTAGTCGATGCCCCCAAGACCTTTGCCCCCAATTTTCTTACCAATACCAGCGCTGGCAATCGTCGTCGGCCTGGGCCTAGCCTCAATCCCTACATGGATATGGTAAAGAAGATGAAGACACAGGCATGAGCGTTTTGTTTGATCTGGGATTTGCAATCTGCCTAGGAAGGTTGCAAACCGGATCATAGTAAAGATAAACGCACGATCGTCGCGCATTTATTAAGTATGCGATCGCCCTAAATGACATCTCTGGGTTGAACGATATCTTGGCGGAAGAGACCTGCAACCCTTGAAAGGTGCTGATCCCCAGTGCTTTTAAAAACGTCTGATCATTCCCCCAAAAAGCTGATGAGCTGGCGTCAATTCCAGAAGCATCGGTTTTTTTATGGCTTTTTCTGAGAATATGCCCCAACTTCTGCCGTCTGCGGTGGGAAATTTAGGGCTGTTTAGCGGAGGGCGGGGCTTCTTGGACGGCGGCGAGAAGGGCGATCGCCACCCCAGGAGCCGTAACCGCCCGCAGAATTCGCTGCCCCAAGGAAACAGGGGAAAAGTGATGGGCGATCGCCCCCTCCTGTTCGGCCAAACTCCAGCCCCCCTCTGGGCCGGTGGCAACAAAAATACGAGAGGGGGGCGTGGGTCTATGCTGTTGCCAATCTGTGAGCAAGGATCTGGGGTTTCCTCTCGCGGTACAGAGATAGGCGATCGCCCCCGTTTCTACAACCGCTTGAGCAACCGGCTCTAGCGCCTGCACCCAAGGAGTTGGCTCCAGAATGGTGGGAATGAATTGGCGTTCAGACTGTTCGGCAGCTTCGCGGGCAATCCGTCGCCAGCGCTCCACCTTGGTGGCACTGGGCTGAAGCAAGGTGCGATCGCTCATCACCGGCCAGATTTCGGCAACCCCTAGCTCGGTGGTTTGGCGCACAATGTCATCCATCCCATTGCCCTTGGGCATGGCGACCAGCAGTGTCATGGGGATGGGCAATTCTGTGGCAATGGCGATCGCCTCTAGCACCACCGCCGTAGTAGCCTGATCCACCATGGCTAGCCACCAGCATCCCTGACCATCCATCGCAATGAAGCGATCGCCCTGCTGCAAACGCAACACTCGCCGCAGATAATGCTGCTGCTCAGGGGTGAGGGTGAGCGTCGAGTGTTGGAGTTGGGAAGGGGCGATCGCCACTCGCTGCAACTGGCTCAGAGACTCATCCACAACCCGACTCCAAGACTGATCTGGCTGGGTTATCCATGCCTATCGACTCTCATCAACCGCTCTCATCAACCGCTCTCATCAGCCGCTCAGAAGGGCTTCTACAAACTCATAGCTAGAGAAGGGGCGCAAATCCTCCACACCTTCCCCGGCTCCAATAAAGCGAATGGGCAGCCCCAACTGTTGTACGACGGCCAACGCCACACCACCCCGCGCAGTTCCATCCAACTTGGTAAGAATAACGCCACTGAGTTGGGCCGCCTCAGAAAAGACCTCGGCCTGTCGCAGGCCATTTTGACCCAAGGTCGCATCTAGCACAAGCAGCGATTCGACATGGGCGTTGGGCGCTTTCTTGTCGATGATACGGCGCACCTTGGCCAGCTCATCCATCAAATTTTTCTTGTTTTGGAGCCGCCCTGCCGTGTCAATCAGCAGCAGCTCCGTCCCCCGTGCCTGGGCAGCACTAATCGCATCAAACACCACCGCTGCTGGGTCTGTGTTTTGCCCAGGGTTGGAAATTACCTCAACATTGCTCCGTTTAGCCCAAATCTTCACCTGTTCTACCGCCGCCGCCCGAAAGGTATCGGCGGCTCCAATCAGGCATCGATACCCTGATTTTTGGGCGAGATGGGCAATTTTACCAATGGTGGTGGTTTTTCCGGCTCCATTCACCCCGGTCATTAGCCAAATATTGAGTGTGTCTTTTTCAGGGGCAAAGGTGGGGTTAATCGGTTTTCCACCCGGATTATCGAGCATTTGACGCAGCAGTTGCTTGAGGTAGGCGATCGCCTCTTCTGGTGGCAAGGTTTCCTGCCGCAGCTTCGTTTGCAGCGACTCAATAATAAAATCGGTCGCTTTGACCCCCACATCAGCCTGCAACAACAGGCTCTCGATTTCCATCACCGCTTCTTGGTTCAGCGGCCCTTGCCCCACAATGGAGCGCAACTGGTTAATCAAACTGCGGCGAGTTTTATCCAACCCTTGCCGGAGTCGTTTGAGCCAGGTAATTTCTTCTAGCACCACTTGGTCGGCTCGCCGACCTTGAGCCGCTAGCACACGGGCCGACCACAGAAAATTTTCATCCAATTCTGCTTCAGCATCGATTGCCACAGAGGCCAAAACGGGTTCGGGTTCTGGCTCTTCGATGGCCTCGGCCTTAAGCCGCTCTAGCCGTTCGATGCGTTCAGCCTCTGCCCGCGCCCACAGCGGTAGAGGGGCTGCGTCTTCTCCCGCTACAGGTGCTACCTCGGTAGGCTCAGCCGCAGGCAGACTAACCGTTTTGGGCTGACTGTCTACGGGTTCGGAGAAAATCGCCGCATCTGGGGCGATCGCCAGATCGACCGCCACACCATCAGGCTTCACCTCAATCAGGGGCGTTAATGGATCTACGGTTTCAGGGATTGCCGCCGCCACCTCAGTCGCTTCTACAGGTAGCTCTTCTGATGCTTCTGCTGCTGGCTCTTCTGAGGTTGGGGCGGTTTCGACCTGGCGCTTTTGAATATTCTTATAGGCTGCTTTTGCCCAGATTAGATAGTCATCGGCATTGGCAGGAGCAGTGCCAGAGCCTTCTTGGGCAGGGGTTTCTGGAGCAGTGGATGGAGGAGAAGACTCGTCTGGCGGAGACGACGACTCAGACAACTCTCGATTAAACCAGTTAAACGAGGACATAGCACCTCTCTAAACCACGGTAAAAAACCACAGCAACCCCGGCTTGAGCCATCGTTGCGGCCAGGTATTGCTCAACGAACGTTTAACGAACAATAGATCTGGGTGCAGATCAGCTCGCTGTCAGGGCGATCGCCCTTAACCTTAACCGCCCTTCACTCTACCATTGTGCCGGACGGAGAGCGGGATGGGATCATAGGGGTAGGGCAGATTTCCGACCCATGGGGCACAATCGCCGCCGATGCGGTCAGCCAGAAACCAGCCGAAAACTCGATGGAGCCGCTGATCCGACTCAGCCTCTCGATCAAGATTCCGAGGGTTGGGGAGGAGTCGGGCTGTTTACCCGACGCAAGACGCCATTGATCAGACGGTGTCCATCGTCGCCGCTATAGCGCTTCGCCAGCTCAACGGCCTCATTGATTGCCACCCGATCGGGAATATCGAGGTAGAGCAACTCAGCGACAGCAATCCGCAGGATGTCTTGATCAACCCGAGCGAGGCGATGCAGTTGCCAGTTCACCATGCCATCGCCCAAGGTAGCATCAATGGTCTCACGCTCTTGATGAACGGTGGTCAGCAGATCGAGCGCGTAGTCACGAACCTCTTGCTGATTGGCCAACTGAATAAATTCGGGGAGATCTACCGCTGTACCCAGCCGATTAATCGCGTTCTTGGTCAGCTCCAAGGCTTCCTGCACCATGGTGCTGGCACTTTGGAGGTTAGCCGCCGTCGTTTCACTTTGGAGAATGCGATCGCTGGCTCGCTCTAACTCGGCTCCTGCCGTTTCGAGGGTATCTTGAACCTCAGTGGTGAGGGTGCGGATGGCCGCCAGCAGAATATTTGAAAGCGCCTGAGCATTCAGCTTGTCGATATGGGTCGGTAGCTGACTGAGGCTCAACAGTGCCAGTTCACGGGCAATTCGACGAGCTTGCATAGCCGTAAGGGAAAAACAACAACAGAGGTGGAGAAAAAACTGAAGAGGAGAACATTAATAATAAAGCGTAGCCGCAATAATAAAGCGTAGCCGCAAAAGATGAGGTTCAACCTCAAACATTAGCCAAGGGGTCTAGCGTTAGGATTAATAATTTTGCAATTAATTTGGGATGAACTCGTTAAACAATTTGAGATTAATACAATCAATTAAGATGTCGTGGCCGATGATGACAGGTGGTAAGAAATGAGATCAAATTCTTGCCATCTTACTTTCCCTATCTTTAAGGGTTTCCCCGCCTTTATCCGTGAAAGGAAACCCTCTCATTCTAAAGTTCTGATTTTACCTCTTCTACCTCAATTTTTTTCAGAGATGCCTCCCCTATTGATGGCTCTCGAAGCATCCCGATGAAGCCAAAATCTTTCTAGGATCCCGTCAACGGGCTAAGCATCTTCTTCAGAAAGCCGGACATAGCTTTGCCGAGTCATATCCATCATCGGCTGCTCACGGGATGCCTCTAACCGCCGAGCTTCTGACGCTGCACTGGGTAACGCACTGGCTAGGTTTGGCCCGACGATACCGCCAGATACGACAACCTTAAACGCATCCTCAACGGACATATTGAGGTTAATGACTTCTTTTTCGGCCACGATGGCATACCAACCCGTCGTCGGATTGGGCGTCGTTGGGATGAACAAGTTGAGCATGGTAGCAGGGGTTTGTGGCGAAAACTCAGCAATCATGCTGCCAGTCACAAAGGCGATCGCCCATGCTCCTTTCCGGGGATACTCCACCAACACCACCCGCCGAAAGCGATTGTTAGAATCGCGCAACAGCGTTTCCAGCAACTGCTTCAGGGTTTTGTATACAGGGCCAGCAAACGGAATAGCCTGCAAAACCTTTTCACCGACATCTAGTAACCATCGCCCAGCAATGTTTCGAGCCATCAGGCCAATCAACAGGATGAAGGCAAAGGGAACGGCTAACCCTGCCGCCAAGTTCATCAAGTCGCCTAGGAACGGCGGAAAGTCTGTAAATGGATTTAATTGCTTAGGAATGCGCGTCAGAAACGCCACAACCCAACTGGCAATGGTAAACGACAACCAGATGGTCGTCGCGAGGGGAATCACGACCAGAAGCCCAGCAATCAGGTCGTTTTTCAGGTCTTGCTTAAAGCTTTGCAATAAAGACAATGCTGGCTCGGCTCCCTTTAACTGGCTACTAACAGGCTAAGGCTGGATGGGCTAAGGAATGAGTCAAATCAGGCCGGTGAATTAAATCAGATTTGTGAATTAAATCAGATTCACGATTTAATTCAGACAGGGGACAGCGCGTAACGGCAAGGCAAAGGGATTAGTTAGAATTTCTTCTATTCACCAGTTGAGGCTCCTTGATGGGACATCCCACCCCTTCAATGACTAATCGCCAACCCAGAGGAAAAGACTAATAGACCGAAGGTTCCGGAGATAGTGCTCAATGGTCTTTCGAGGTCGTACCCCGTTCACTGACCTTATACTGCCTGATAGATACCGTTTGCTAGAAAGATTTCGTTAGGAGCAGTTCGCTAGAAACGGCTCACCAGAAACAGCTTATTGAGTCGCCTATTAAGTAATGTTACAAGCCATCTCTATCATACTCTGTCAGGGAAAAACTAACCTCGTCAGAGTGGGAAGAATTTGGGTGGAATCAGGCTTTTGGATCAAGGACAACCCCTTCCTAGAGCAGGATGCATCCCTCGACTAGACCATTACTCAAAAACTCTAATTCAATGACTCGATCAACGATCCCGCAGCGACCTAGCAACGATCTCGCAGAATCTCATCGACTACTTCTGTCTTCTTCGTATCATAGCTAACATATTGCCCAAGATCTTGCCTGTTTTCTCCAAATTCTGCCGCCTTGATCCCCGGCTAGTCCCTGGCTCATTCCAAAACCGATGGCGCATGAGCCGAGAATCTCAGCCAGATTGGGGCAGCAGGCTGGGAAGCTAGAGAACTTGGCTAAGGAGACGAATGCCCAACCAGCCGATAGTTATGTAGGCGATCGCAAACAGTAGACTGTTGAGGCCAACGCGCAGCCCAGATTTGAGCGATTCGTTACGCGCTGTTGCGGCAGCTTGGTCTTGCTGTTCTAGAATTTGGGTTTTAGTTTGAGCCAGTTGGGTTTCGGCCTGTTCTTGCAGAAATGGGTCTAAGGTGTCGGGGTTTTCGCGGAAACCGCGCACTAAATCGACCTCTTCGGCAGTAATCAGGTTAGATTGAACCGCTTGGTTGAGCTGTTCATCCGTGGCGGTGAGCAATTGACCAATCTGGGCGCGTCGCCGCTGGACTTCGACCGATAGCTGCTGCTGTGCCTGGGTTTCGGCCTGCTGAGCTTCTTGGGTGAGGCGCTCTTGAAGATCGATGTTATTGAGCCGCACGTTGTTGAGGTGGAGCGGGAAGACAATGAGGTAAACCAAGCCCATTACACTGGCAAAGATGGCAATCCAAAAGCGCAGGGTTTGCCATTGGGGGCGATCGCACCGCTTTCCTAAGCCCGCACTTTCCACCCAATATCCGGCAAACAACAGCGCCAACCCGACAAGGGGCACGAGGCCGCGATCTGCAAGCTGTGTGACAAAGGCCAACCACCAAGAGCGCTCACCCAGTTGGTAGGGGATGGGCACAATCAAGATATCGAGTAGGGCAGATAGGATGATGATGCTGCCTGCGATGCGCATGGCGATCGAGGCAAGGGCTGCAAGGGGTTGACTCTGGGAGGGGTTGCTAAAAGCCATAGGTCTGGTGGTGAGGCGGAGGTCTAGGGAAACGGCTAGGCCGTAAAACGGGTGTGAAGAAGGCGGGTGTGAAGACAGAGAGATCGAGCCTTTGCGGGGATCCCTAAATGGCACACAACCCAAAGGCCATTAAACACTATGCGGGTCACGGTTTGATAACAGGATTTTGAACAAAGCGGTGTATTTAAGGTGTAAGTAACCCAGAAATTCGCATAGAGTTCGCACGGAGTCCGCTGAAAATTTGCACAGACTAAACCCGCGATCGCCCAGATCTGTCACCTTTTGAGAAATTGGAGGAGGCTCTTGCCCCAACATCTTGACAACGGAAGGAACGAACGGTGTGAGTGCCTAGGAGGGCTGTCGCAGGGAAACCGAAGGGCATTCATTTGACCCAAACACTGGGGCGGGGTCGAGTCCGGTGATTTGCTGAAATTGCTCTGGGGTGAGGGTGCTAAAAATAGGCTGCTCTTGCCATTGGTTAAGGATAGATTGGGTGTGCTCTAGAAACACCAATCCCTTAATCGGCGGGACATGAACCCAGCTATCGGCTAATGTTTCCACGAGGGCTAGCTCAACGAGGGGCGCAGGATGTTGATCGAGCAGAGCTTCTAGGCGCAGACCAAACACCTCGGGTTCAGGTTCATCTAGGTGATAGCTGCTTACAATATGCTTGACACGCTGGCGGTTGATGGCGGCGCGAATTTCCGTTCCGTCCATGAGCTTAAGGGGGGTATTGGGGGTGAAAGTTGAGGATGAGAGGCTGATGCCACTTGCCCTGTTTTAGCAAAAACTTTCACAAATGCGACTCACCTGTTTCTAAAATACCGGAAATATCAGTGATCTACCCAGATCTAGCCCATCCTCAGGGTGCGGCCAACGAACCCCTGGGAGCCACCCGCCAGAAAACAATCTTATTGGGGGATGTCAGAATCTGGGAAGTAGCGATATGGTTGCTGACAGTTTAACGAACCGGAATGGTGGAAGCGGGGGAATGGGCGATCGCCCACCGTTCCTCCCCAGTTCCCCCACGACAGTTCCCAGGTTGCCATCACCCAATGGCTCCCCAAACTGCTGTTCTTTCAAAGCTTTTCTGCTACGGTATCCTGAAAAGGGCATCAGAACTCAGTAACCAAGGGAGATCAGGCCACCCCTGAACATTCCGAGAAGCGAAGGCTCTATGTTGGCTCCAACCTTTTTTGAAGCCAGTTACATTCGCATTTGAGAAGGGTTCTCACCCGCCGTCCTAACGGTTTTAACTCAAATCTGGTCTTGACTCAAAGAATGGTTTTAAATTTTCTGTTCTGAATCGTGGGTACAGCTAGAAATCTGGCTAGAGTTGCATCTAGAGCATCGCTTGGTTAATTTTTCTGCGTTGTGAAGGTAAAAGGTAATTATAAGGTTGACGTTGGCTATGAAGGCTATGAAATCTATGAGTTGGCAGCTAATGAACGAGCGATTCCCGCTAAGACGACAACGCCGATCGCCCCTCCGTGCGCTTTCTGCGATCACCTTGGGCACGGCAGCCCTAACCGCCATCGTCAGCGCTGTGGTTGCACCTGCCGCCACCGCGTTCTTTTACCCCTTTGATTTAGAACCCGACATTGTTGATTATGAAGCCTGTGCCACTGACTTAATCAGTGAGGGCGTTGACGGCTCAACGGCGGCAGATGTTTGTGGACGGGCATTGCGCCCAGAAGATTTAGGAAAATGTGTGGTCGGCGTGGCACGCGAGTCGTTAGCGGTAGAAGAGGTGCTGACGGCCTGTACTCGGGTACGCCGCCCCGATGAGCTAGCAGGTTGCTTCAACGATATTCGCGGGATTGATACCATCGCCGCCGAAGCCAATGTGCTAGACAACTGCCGCCGGAGTTTATTGCCAACTCGCTATGCCAACTGTGTGATTGGGCTGCGCCAAGAAATTGAGTTTTCTACCGATGAAGCGATGACGAGCTGTCTTGCGGCGGGCGATCGCCCTCGCAATACCCTGCCCATTTTCCAGCCCTACTAACTCAGACAAAAACTCCTCTAGAAACCATAAAAAACAACAGAGGGTTCGGAGCAAATCTCCGAACCCTCTGTGTTTTAAGGACAGACACACAACCCTAGCTAAACCCACCCCTGCGGAGTCTATTGGGCGAGGGCGCGGCATTCTGTGCGGCTTTGGGCATCAGGAACGTTGTTGATTCGGTTGCGGGTGCGGCATTCTTCCCAGGCGAGGCGATTGCCTACCTGCTTAACCAATTGGTCGCGGTCTGCTAGGGCTTCTTGGAACAAGGGAAGGCTCTCTTGTTCTCGCCCGCTCAACACCAAGATCTGGGCTTTGAGATAGAGGAGGTCGGGGTTTTCGGGGGTTTCGACCAGTGCCTGATCCACTGCTATAAGGGCATCATTGTATTGGTCTAAATCACGATAGCCCAAGGCAATTCCTCGGTTGACCAAGTAAGACGGCGCACCATTGGCTTGCAACCGCGCGATCGCATCGGCAGGGTCAGAAAAGGGCAAATTAACCGCCAACATCAAATCCATATACCCCTGTAGTAGGTTGAGTTCTGGGTCGTTGGGGTCAATTTGGCCAGCTTGGTTGAGGTGCGAAAACACCTGTTGCAACTTCTGCAAAAGAGTAGGAGTTGCTGATACTAAGCCATCTTGCTGAGCAATATACGCCCCTTCAAAAAAATGCCCCATCGCCATATAAAGATTGGCTCGCAACGGATCGCTAGACTCTATTGCCTCGGCTGTTTCGCGGGTGCGGGTGGCACTGCGCCCTAAAATTCCCCAGTCTTCGCCCAAATAAGCCAACACGCTGCGCAAAGCATGGGTCAGGGGTTCATCCTCCTCAGCCGTACTCAGGATCTCTTGGGCTACAACATAGTCACCCTCCCCAAACATGGCTTCAAAGGCCGCTTCTGCGCGATCGCCCACATTATGCGGGTTGCTAGGCCGGAAAGGATCGGCCAAGGCCACACTGCTCAGGCTCGTGAGGGCGATCGCGCATCCACCTAATGCCCCCCAGGCCAACCGTTTCAGCCCTGAGCGCCCGCCTTGAACCAGGCAGAGGCTACTCGCCATCGCCGCTTTTGCCGAACCTTTTAGCCGCTGCTTCATCGCGTTACTCATCGTCATGGGTTCCTTCATTCCTTGCATGGTTTAGTTTACTTGCCCAGTTAGATTTGGTCGTTCAATATCCAATCAGAATCTAATCAGAATCCCATCAGATGATTGAGATCGGCGAGATTTTATGGCTCAAATTGCATTGCCCAGATCAGTCGTTGGGTGGGATGCGGACTTGATAAGGTGTCTTTCAGAGGCTCGATAATGTGTCGTTCAAAAAGATGCGTAGATTTCAGATGAGTGAATGTGCATAGATAGTGAGCAGATTGAATTGACCGAATTGCCCTAATTGAATGAATTCAAAAAATGGCTAGCATCGTGATCTATCTACTCAAGGATGCGGTGGAGCGTATGCGGTAGTGGATCGAACGGATTATGCGGATTAATAGGAAGGTGTTGCTTACAGGAAACACAGCAGCCAGTCCGAAGGTATCACCAAGACCGACGATATCTATTTTGACCTAATCATCCAGCACTTAACCAAGAACACAGGCTCTTCAGATATCCATTCACTGTAGTCGCGGTGGGATCTAGTTCTAAAGTTCAGTGTGCCAAAAATCCCATCAGGGCGAAATGGCCAATTCTGAGATGCCACAGATCTAAGATAATGGAGTAGAATTCCCTAACTCCATCCCTATGACGCAGAAGCTCAACCCTAAAGTTCCAAGATCCCAAAGTTCCCAGGCCTCATTCCCCAAAGAGTTTGATATAACCTTCTCAGGTCACGGTTCAACCCTATTAAAATGACAATCGGTAGAAATTGGCTCTCTCAAATTGTCTCAATGAGCCGTTGGTGACCCTGATTAAGATTGTAGGGCACCCCACAGCCACCATGCTTGTATGGTAGGTAACGTTGGGGGTTCCGCTTTTGGAACGCGCTGGGATGGGCGTGATCTCCGTGGGCGATCGCCCAAATCTGATCTACCCATTTCTCCAGAGAATCCGCCAAACCCCAAAACCGCTCAAGCCAAAAGCGTTTCAGCCTTAAAACCTCTTCTTTCCTAATTCCAGCCTAATTCTAGGGTGAAGAACCGAAGCGGAAGGATTAGGATGAGGAATGCAAGGGAGATGGCTCGTTTACCTTGGGATTTTGAGCCAGGGTTGCTCCCGTCGCTGCATCTTGTTTGCGGGTTTAATGCGGTTTTCTGACCGTTGTTTTTGACTATTGTTTTTGATTATTGTTTTTGATTATTGTTTTTGACTGTATTTTTGGGACTGTGATTTGTTGACCGTGATTTGTTTACATTGGTGCTTTCATGCTGTGTGTTCGTAACCTCACCTACCATCCGGCAGCGACTCCCCATCCCATTTTGGAAGGCATCAATTTATCCCTAGAACCTCGGCAAATGGGGTTAATTTTGGGGCCTAGTGGATCTGGGAAAAGTACTCTGCTCGAAATCATGTCTGGGTTGGCGAAGCAAACCTCTGGGCAACTTTTGTGGCGCGATCAAGATCTGACCCCCGATGATTTGCGGCAACTGGGGGGCTTGGTGTTTCAGTTTCCTGAGCGCCATTTCTGTGGCAGTACGATCCTTGAAGAGCTGCGTTTGGGGCATTCGGCTCTTAAGAAAGAACGGATTGACCAGGCGCTCCAAGAGGTAGGATTATCTCAAATCTCGCTCAGCACCTCTCCCCGTGCCCTCAGCGGGGGGCAACAGCGTCGGCTGGCCTTGGCCGTGCAGTTAATTCGGCAACCCTTTTTATTGTTGCTCGATGAACCCACCGCTGGCTTAGATTGGTCGATGCGGCAACAACTGGTAGAGGTCTTAAAAAAACTGAAAACCGAGTGGAGCCTCCTCGTGGTTTCCCATGATGCAAAGGATATGGTGGCGATCGCCGATCGCTGCTGGCGGCTCGATCATGGGCACCTCGCCCCTGTTTATCCTGCGGCCATCGAGTCAGCCTAATCTTGAGACTGTTTGGCCAAATCCTTGTGGCTCATTGCCCCATTTCCTTAATCCTCTCCTGCACATCCCCTGCCCCGTGACTTCTTCTTCTATCCCACCCGGCACTCCTTCTGTAACTGCTGCTGCACTACCGCCCATGGCTGAGTTGTGGCAGCAAACCCTAGGCTGGTGCCCAAGTCTTGCCCAGCAAGCCTTGTTTCAGCAACTTTATCAGGCGGTGCTAGAGGGCAACCAGCGGCTCAATTTAACGCGCATTACTGAGCCGCAGGAATTTTGGGAAAAGCATATTTGGGATTCGTTGAGCGGGGTGCAGCCTTGGTTAGCCACTGCCCTTGAGCGACAAGAATCCGCGCTGGAGGCGGCACCGCTGAGCCTGTTAGATATTGGCACTGGGGCAGGGTTTCCGGGGGTGCCCGTGGCGATCGCCCTTCCCCATAGCCCCATCACCTTGCTTGACTCTACCCGCAAGAAAATTGCCTTCCTCGAAGACCTCAGCACCCGGTTGGGGTTGGTAAATGTGCGGGCGATCGCCCATCGAGCCGAAACCCTCGGGCATCATCCCCAACACCGCGCCGCCTATGACCGTGTTTTGCTGCGAGCCGTTGCCCCCGTCTCAGTTTGCGCCGAATATGCCCTGCCGTTTTTGAAGCAGGGTGGCATTGCTGTGCTCTATCGCGGCCAATGGAGCGCTGAGGAGGAAACCACCCTCCGCGCCAGCGCCCCCCAGCTAGGTGGTGAACTCAAGGCCGTTTTACCCTTCCAAACACCCCTTAGTCAGAGCGTTCGCCACTGCATCCAGATCCAAAAAGTGGCACCGACTGCCGCCAAATTTCCCCGCGCCCCCGGCCTACCCCGTCAACGCCCCCTCTAACGGCCTCTTCTTTCCAGCGTTTCTCGACGCCCTAAAAACCCCTCCTAAAACCCCTCCTAAAACTCCTCCTAAAAAAACCCTCTCAAAAAACAAGGTTGAGCATCACTGCCCAACCCAGAAGGTGTAAAACGATGACCGCAACCGCAGCGGTTAAGGACTAGGAATCAGGTCTTAAAATTGCAGACCCACCCCAGCTTGCACAGAGACAGCCGTGTTGTTTGACTGTCCGTAGGCATCGAAGGCAATGATGGCGTTGCTAAAAATCACCAAGTCGCTGTTGGGAAGGGTGTAGTCTAGGCCAGGCTGCAACACAAAACTGGTTTCGTTGCCCACGGGAGATGTGTCTGAGCCAGAACCGCCCAAGGGAAAGGCAACCCCTGCCCCTAAGTAGCCTTCTAGTTCCCAGGTGATAGGGATGTCGTAGGAAACAGTGGGGACGATCGCCGTCCGCTCACTCAACAAAACTTGGGTTCGTAAGGAGATCGGGATTTCGAGCAGCCGATAGCGCACAGCAATTACACCGCCGGAGCTATTGCCCTCACCTAACCCACCCTCTGAGAGACCGATGGAGCCGCCAATCCCGACGTAGCTTCCGTAGGCGGGTTGAGCGTGGGCGGTAGGGGCGATCGCCCCGCCAATGCCCACAAGCCCCAGGGTGCTGAGGGCGATCGCCCCTACATGACCCAAAACCAAATGACCCAGCCGATGCAGACATTTCATGCTAACCAAACTCCTCACATTCATGCGATTCCTAAACTTGTTCTGCGGTTAAGCAGGCTTTACCCAGCGGCTTGTGGCCGTTCAATGCCAGCGACCCAACCCAAAATCCAACGCTTCGGTGCGGTTTTCTCTGTGCAAGGGCATTCTCATTCATTCTGCCTGACCCATTCATTCTGCGTTGAAGCGGTCGCTATAAGGTAGATCCGAGTGCTAAACATACCCCAGGCTCTAAAGTTAGCAGATGGATACAGAAAGCCATGCCAGCTTTCGAAGCGATGGAAATTTTAGCTGCCTTGACAACCCGAAGCCTCCGTTCAATCAGAACCCTAGGGTTGACACTCATCCTACTAGAAACATGGATTTTAGAGCGAGTTTTGCCCCGTCACCTTGCCAGTTTGTCGGAGAAGAAAAAGCATCAAAACCCATCGTCTAATTCGAGTTGCCTAAATTCTAAACTCAGGTCTTGAGAATGAAGCATCTTTTTTAAAAATAGGCTCTCTTTTTGGACTGGCAACATCGGACGAACCCTAGGCGATCGCCCCCTTTGGTGGTGGGTGGGAATTGACTGAGAGGGGCGATCGCCCCCACCGCACCTCCCATCAATCTCAAACCAAGCCACAGGCTTTCAGCCTCCACCGGGTTAAAAGCAACCGCAATCAGCAACAGATGCCTAAAGAAAATTCTGGCAGCAATCTCCAGTAAGTTCGCTAAAATCTGCCTATTCCAACATTTTTAATCCAGCTTGCGTTGCATCAAATCACCCGGAATGGCTGACCCAGCCGCCCATAAAGAAATTCTCCGCCGCCTGCTAGACAAATCCTGACTTCTGGGCACACTAATCCCAAATCTGGCCAGCGGCGGCGTCTACCCCTCGCCTTAGCACCCAGTTCCCAAGCTTGTAGTCCCAAGCTTGTAGTCCCAAGTTTATAGTCCCAAGTTTGTAGATAGATCACTCTGAATTGACTTGATCGCACAGGTACCCCGCCATGTCGAAATTCATTCGCCCATTCCTAATTTCTGCTGCCGTCCTACTCCCCATCACCCTGGCTCAACTGGCTCCAGCCTCAGCCCAAGAGCGCCAAGGCTGTTTCATGGTGACAGCCCAAGGAGCGCTCCTTAATTTAGCCGAGCTTTGTCCCGTAGCAGCCCCTTTTGAGTTGCCAACCCCCGCAGTGGCTGCCGGAGAGCCTGTTTTAGGCACCGGGGATATTCAAGTAACCCTGCGATGGACCTCGGTAGATGACCTCGATCTGGCTGTCACCGATCCTGCCGGAGATATTGTGGCCTACTACAACCCCCAAATTACCTCTGGGGGGCAGCTCGATGTAGACGCTAATGCCGCCTGCGGAGAAGGCAACGCCAGCCCCATCGAAAACGTCTTTTGGCCCACTTCCCAGGCTCCCCAAGGGCAATACAACATCGAAGTCAATTTGTTTACCCGCTGTACACCCAGCAGTGATCCCATCGCCTTTTCCCTACGGGTTTTGGTGCAAGGTACCGTCACAAACTACGATGGCACCGTCAGCGATGCTCAACCCGTAGCTACGTTCCCCTTGTCATTGCCGCCCCAATAAGCTGACTCTTGCAATTGACTCTTGCAATAATTTGCCAATCGAGTTGACGGAATCAGGTTGACGGAATCAGGTTGACGGAATTAGATTAATCGCTCAGCTTTGCCAATCAGCCATTTGGGATCTGTAACCGTGTTAGAGCAGTCACTGTACGAATTCAGATCACTCGCAGACTAGAGCAACTTAGGTTGTTCTCGCCAATATTCTCCCCAGCGCTGGGCAGTGACCACCCTATGGCGGCTCAAAGCGGGGATCTTCTTTCTCGGACATTACCTTAGGGAAAAATATGCAAAAAATCGGCAAGATTGGGATACCCTTTTGGCTTAGCTAAGTTGAAGCGACTGAGTTGAATGGCTGAGAAGTTAGATAGCTGAGTTGAGGGATCACCGTTTGCATCGTGCTTAATGGGTTTGAGCTAGGGCAACCTTCAACGGTCTGCACCCGTCTACAATTCGGCACCCGTCCATAATTCGGCAATTCTGCACCCGTCTCTATTCAGAGAAATCTCTATTCAGAATTCAGATAGATCTTTGCTAGATCCTTCAGAATCGAAATCCGAGAGTATCGACATCCGCAAGATCTACCAGGGAAGTCTTTGCAATGAGAATTCTAGGGGCACATACTCAGGTTGCAGGGATGTTGCTGAAATAGAAACAAATGGTTGGTATTGAAGAGACAGCGTTACGATTAAGATAGAAATTTCGCATTTCCTGTAAGCAAGTTTTGAGAGAATCTGGGGTCTGGAGTAGGGTGTTTTTTCAAGACGCGATTCTTTCAAAAAGCGAGTGGCCTACTAAGGGATGGCGGTTTAGAAGCTATTGTTGAATTTTTTGTTAGGTTTTCTGAAAATATTTCCGTACTTTGTTGGATCTTTTGGGGAGGGGTTTATGCGCCGAATTTCGTTGATTACAGTACTAGGAATCCTAGTGATCGGAGTTACCGGATGTGGTGGCGGTGGCGATGTTGCGGAGACTCCATCTCCTGACCCAGTTGCGGCACCCCAAACGACTCCGCCTTCACCGGATGCCACGGCATCTGATCCCACGGCGGCGGCACCCGCTGGCACCGAGACGGCCCAAACACCAGGGGCTGATCAGGCACTGCCAGTACCCGCCCCTCCGGGCAGCTTGCCCCCAGAGTTGATTGCCTCGACGAATCCCAATCAACGCCTCCAACAGATTCAAACTAACCGTCCTGACCCCTTCAACCGGGTGACGGTGCAAGCGCGAGTTGAGCCGCTCGAAAACGCAAATACTGCCGCTGCGCCCCAAAACACCGGAAGCCCTGCCCAGCTTGACTCTAACCGTCTAGCTCCGGTGCCCAACTTGGTCGGTAATGGCCCAGCTCAGCCGCCCAGCCGCCCTATCCCACCGCCCCCACCTCAGCCCTCCTTAGCCCGAGCGGTGCAGGTGTTAGGGGTTGTGCAAATTGGTCGAGTGCCCCATGCCATTGTGCAAGCTCCTAACGAACCCCACAGCCGTTATGTGCGCGTGGGCGATCGCCTCTCTAACGGCGAAGTGTTAGTCAAGCGCATCGACATGCGAGGGTCAGAACCCCAGGTTGTTCTCGAACAAATTGGGATAGAAGTTTCCCTCTCCGTTGGCAGTGGTGGAGTGCCCGCAGGTGCTGAAAGCACGACTACAGCAGCGTTACCGGTTATTCCAGTCAACTAGAGTAACCTCAGATGTTTTGGCTTGTAGGTCAGCCAAAAACACCCAATTCAAAAGGCTGTCATTGGGGCAGCCTTTTGAACTGGGTGTTTATTTCTTGGAGAATCGGATCTGGGGGATCGGAGTTGAAGCTTTGTGAATGGGAGGGCGATCGCCCTCCCATTTCGCCCTAAAGTTGAAAGAACTCACAGCACGATTGAGGCGGCAGGGGTCGATGGTGGAACCCTGAATTTTGGGCTACAGCGTGCCTGAATGTCGAGTGCTTGCCCTTCTAATCAATGCCATTTCCCTGAACCCTGATCCTGATAGCCTACGAGACTAGCCAGCCATGACTGCGTCTTCCTCCGATTTTCCGATTCCCTTTGCGCCCCGCGCGGTACAAGATACCGAAACCTTGCAACAGCTTGGGTTTTTGCCAGGGCTAAAAGAGCTTTTGTTGGTGCGCCAAGTTCATGCCCTCGAACATGCGACGGTGGCCGTGCTCGAAGCTGCCGCCCAGACGCCCGCCGATCGCCAGCGCCTCGAAGGCGTCAGCGGACTTTCAACAGATCGAGGTTTTTACCTTTACGGGGCAGTGGAATCTGGGGAAGTGCGGCAGGCCGCCCAGCAGGCTCAACAGCGGTTGGTGTCTGGCGAGTGGCAGTTGGCCGTCCATCCCCGCTGCGGCACCAATCTATCCGTGGGCATGGCGCTCACCCTAGGGCTAGGAGCCGGGATGGGCCTGTTTCTCCCAAAAAATCCCATCGGGCAAGCCATGGGCTTTGGGGTCGCCGCGATCGCCGCCTCTGCCCTTACCCCCGACCTTGGCAAACTGGCGCAGCAATACCTCACCACCGCCATCCCCTTCAACTTAGGGATTGATGAAATCACAGCATCGCGCGATCGCCTCGGGCATCCTGTGCATTTTGTCCGCGTTCATTGGGTGGATGTGGAAGCCGTGCTGTAGCCATTGGCACTGCGCCCAGAACCGAAGATGCTAGATTAAAAAGCCGGATCGGTTTACCGCTCCGGCATCCGTCTGCTGTTCACCCCTGC
>Ga0105044_10004875_pt1 | contig 18470 bp, 11 predicted proteins | sample MAT01_FD_78092 | JGI IMG/M metagenome (GOLD analysis project Ga0105044, IMG submission 78092) | Freshwater microbial communities from Lake Fryxell liftoff mats and glacier meltwater in Antarctica - MAT-01 | ecosystem: Environmental > Aquatic > Freshwater > Ice > Liftoff microbial mat | place...
AAAATCCTGGTGAAATCTCAATCGGCGATCATTTCTAAATGCTGGTTTCGTGGCGTCGCTGGTCCACTCGATTTGCAGATTGCCTCAATTGCGGCTCCCAATGGCTTGATCCATGTGACGAGCAACACTCGTGAAATCCCCAGAATCTCCGGACTGCAGGTCGAGGCCTGGAGTGTGTGATTTGCAATTTGGAAACCGAACCGAAAACGCATACAGGAACCGAATACGCGGTGTTTCAGAAAACGATTCCTGACAGCTTTTGCCTTCAACCACACGACCAAATCGCTACAATCAGCGAGAAAGACAGCGTGTGGGATTGGTTTGGTCGGGGAAACGCATGAATCAGTTTGGACGAATCGTAATGGCATACCACGGATGCCCAGCCAACCGTCCCGACGCACTCGAATTCGTTCGTGGGCTAATTGCGGGAACCCGTCAAGTTGAAGACTGGCGTCCAAGCAGCAATGAGTACGATTGGCTTGGGGGCGGCGTTTACTTCCGGGAATATGGCCCGAAAAGAGCAAAGCAGTGGGCTGGTGAAGACGGAACAAGTGAATGACCGAGAAAGAACTATACCAACACCTTCACAAGGCGTTTGACGCATTCGCCGCAAAGCCTTCGGACGAAGTATTTCTCGACATGCAGCGAAGCGGTCTGATCGACGCCGAAGGTGAACCTCAAGAGTGGGATGCGTTTCTGGCGATAGTTGCCACCAATGCAACGGACTATCGCAAGGCTACCCACTTTCGTTGCCGAAAGCCGACGCTAGGTTTACCGGGACGTACTGAAATCGACGTCAGCCGTGATTCGATGATTGCATATCTCAATGAAGGCAAACGGATTATCACCGCGACCGTCGATGAAAACAGCAAGGCAATTCGCGTGGGCGAACAAGTCCATTTGTCAACCCACGATGCGATTCGCACGGACCGTAACGATATCGCCGAGGATAATCTTGGCAGCTTACCGCAAATGACGACCGTTCAAAGCTCGTTGTAGTCATGTCGAGAACGGGGCTCAATGCATTTCAATTGCGTGCCGAACGCGACTATCCGACATGAGACAATCGGGGATAGATGGTGGGTGGCCATACGAAAAACAATTGAGGGAACAAAGAGAAGCATCATGGGTCAAAATTCCTTGACGTCTGCATCAAAGAGACCTGACCCCTTTGAATCATCAACAAAGAGACCTGACCCCTTTAATCATCTGAGCCCTTTAATCATAACCTGAACTGCAAACGATTGAGACTTTGTTTTCCTGAGAAGATTTCTCTCATCCGGCGAGCGGGGGACGTCAGTCCCCTGATTGCGATTCCAGCAGCTCACGGTGATTGAAGTTGTCTTGCACGTGCGTCAACTGGCGAAACAGAAAAACAGAATTGCAAAAACCGGAGACTGACGTCTCGCGGCTCGCCATTTTCCGTCACCTCCACGCGGGTTGCGGGCGAAGCCCGCGCCAAGTGATGAATGCCCGGAGCGCAAGTCAGAATCAGGAAGGCGGGGGAAATCTTCAATTGCCCTCGGGTTTGCTTTCCTGAATTGATCGGCGATAATCCGGAGCAGTTGATTTTACCTCAAGCCTGCTCAGTTGGTTCACAAAGGAGTTTACGATGTCCACTAAACTTTTATCGTTTGCGACGCTGTCCGTGTTTGCATCAATGTCGATTTCACAGGCGGCAGACATTCGGGGGCTGGAAAAAGGCACACCGGAGATGAAATCGGCAACGACTCTGGCATTCGGGCCGGAAGATATTCTGTTTGTGGGTGATGCCAAAGCGGCCACTTTGTTTGCGATCGCAACCGGCGACATGAAAGGTGATGCGTCGAAGGCGTCCATCAATATTGAAAACCTTCCGAAGGCCATCGGAGAAGTGTTGCACGCGGCCAAGGTGGAAATCAATGACCTGGCTGTGAATCCTCACACCGGTTCGGCGTTTGTAGCAGTGTCTGCCGATGACAAAGCGGCTCTCGTCAAGATTGACGGAGCAGGAAAGATGACACCGCTGTCTCTCACCGATGTAAGCTATTCCAAGGTCGCTCTGGCCGACGCTCCGGAAGACAAGGTCACCGGGGAAGGCCGTCGCATCAGGAATAATCGCATGGACTCCATCACCGACATTGCGTTTTTTGAAAACAAAGTTCTGGTTTCGGGCCTGAGCAATGCTCTTTCACCATCGACCGTTCGTGAACTGAATTTTCCGTTCACTGAATCAGACAAAGGGATGGGGATTGAGATCTATCATGCAGCGCATGGAAAATCTGAAGACGGCTCCGCGATGCGAACGTTCGTGCCGATGATGATCGATGGCGAACCCAGCCTTTTGGGAGCGTATGTCTGCACTCCGCTGGTCAGGATTCCTATCAAGGATCTTGAAGCGGCTGGCGAAAAAGTAAAAGCGACGACGGTTGCAGAACTTGGCAACATGAATCGACCACTCGACATGATCGCGTATGAAAAGGACGGCGTACCATATCTGTTGCTCAGTAATAGTGCCCGTGGCGTGATGAAGATATCGACGACCGGCCTGAAAGAAAATAAGGGTCTGACTGAACCAGTTCGCGGCGGCGGCAAGGCGGGCCAGGACTATACTTCAGTCGATTCGATGGCTGGCGTCATCCAGATGGACAAACTCAATGACCATTCGGCACTGATTCTGGTTCATCCGGACAACAGCCCACAGAATCTGAAGACTGTGCCACTGCCATAGTGCCATTCCTCGATTTTCTCGAAACATGGTCGATCTTTGATTGACTGGAATGAAATGCCTTTCGTTGTGTGTTGTCATTGAATTGCATCTGATGTTTCATGCGTCGGCTTCTGATCTGTCGTTGTAACAAACGCCAGGGCTGCTCCTATGGCGCCGAGCAGAGCCAGCACCAGCGCCATTTGCCAGCGATGGAGTCTGAGTTTCGAGCCGAAGTCGAGGTCAAGTTCCAGAGGTGCGTTCTCGGCAACCTGGACGCTGCGGCCGAAGGTGTAGACGTCGCCTTCTTCCGGCAGGCTGATGATGATGGCCTGCGGAGCTGGTTCAGTGGTGTGTTGATGCTGGACCAGCCGGCCCGCGATCTGCTGCAGGATGGCGTTGTCCTCGGTCGTATTGCCACGCAGTAATTGGCTGAGTTCCTGAGGGCGGAAATTCAGTTGATCCTGCTGCAACACCGGGTTGTCGGCTGCCGCCTGGCGAAGTTGTTCATTATCAACAAGGTCAGCGTCATCTCTGCTGTTGTCAAGGTACAGACGCTGACGACGAGTATTCAGACCGACAATTGCCTGTTGGGTTTGAAGATTTTCCAGCTGGACGCGCGCGTCTTCGTTCGACGCGGCGTCGAGTGCGTATTGGTTGGCCACGCTGTTGAGTGCCCAACGGGCTTTGCTTTGTTCGCCGGCCTGGAGAAGCTGATTCGCCTGTTCCAGCAGTTGAGTCGCCTGTTGTGCCTGGATCTGTCGTTTTCCACTCGCCGTTGACAGGTACGAGTCGCGGTCATAATTCTTCTGATTCGTCTGGCTGATCAATTCCAGATCGCCGTCGTTGTCGTTCAGCTCGAAGCCCTTCGGAGCGACGACGTTCCATTTGATGTTTTCCAGCGGCACGTTCAGTTGAGGACTGCTCAACTTCAGATTGCTGAGCCGATCACCCGGGACTGAATAGACAAAGCGGACCTGCGCCGTGCGATCGTCAATACCTGGAAGGATGTAGAATTGCCAGGCATTGGTCGTGCCGCCCTGACGGATGGAATTCACGCTTTCGCCGTTGACGAAAATACTGAACAACTCGCCGCCCGTCGGCAGACCGACACTCAGGCTGCTGCGCTGAATGACTTCCATGGTCACATCGACTGAGGTCAATTGATCGCCGGTGGGCGACAGGACAGTTGTCAACGATCCCTGATCCACGCGAAGCTTGAGAGCATCCGCCAGCGAATGGCGTTTGGCATGAACCTTCAGAACGCTGGCGGGAACAACGGCTCGGAATGCAAGCGCTGGTGCGCTGCGGTTTTCTGATTCGCGTAGAGGCTGCGGAACGGTGTTCCAGTCGATTCGCTGCCATCCTTGAGTCAGAGTGTCGTGTTCCAATTCCAGTCGACCGCCAGCGCGGACTCCAAAGTAATAGGAAATCTGACGAGCCTGGGGAAATTCGACCGGGCTCAGAGTTTCCTCTTCGTTCGCACGATCACCGCGACGTTCGTATTCGATTCGGAATTGCAGCCTGCCGACGACATGACGTTTGAATTGAACTTCCCAGATGTTCGAATCCGGTGCCGTCCTGACGAGGTCGCTGACGGTGTTGCCACTGGCGCAAAGAGTCTTGATTTCGTCCTCGTTCGTAATCGGCAGAATGACTCGCAGAGCACCGATCGATGCGTTCTGCACATTGAAGTGTGCGATCAGGGCCGATCTTGTCTGGCCTTCTCGCAAGGTGATTTCGTGCAGTACCTGACCGGTCACCCACGGATCAAGTTTTTCGATGCCGAGGGCCAGTTTCCAATCCCGCTGCAGCAATCGAAACGCCAGAGCACCCTGAGCGTTGCCGCCCAACTCACGGGGGTCGGTTTCGGAGACGTTTTGACGTGACACAGTTCTTAGCCGCAGTCCCGTCACAGGCCGGACGACCATTTCACCGGTTTGACGTGCCGCCTCATTCAGCTCGAAACGGGGAATTACCCATTCGGCAACGTCGGTCGGTGCTGTGCCGGATAACGTCAATGAGAACGGCTGCGTGCCGATCGTCTTGCCGTTCAGGTGCAGAATAATCTGTCGCTTGCCGCCTTCGCTGAGTTCCGCCCAATGGTGCAACGCCGCACCGGTGAGCGATTCGACTTCGAGCCCGTCAGGCAATGGAAAACTCAACTGAAACAAACCGGCTCGCGAAATCTCAACTGCGAAGTTGACGGCCAGGACGACTCGTTCATCTCCCAGTGACAACACTTGTTTGCTGATGACGCGAACTTCCGAAGCAACCGGTGCGACTCGCACAGCCAGTTCGCCTCCGTCAGCACCGTAACGATAAACGCGATGTAAGACCGCCTGCGGATTCGGCATCAGGCTGGCGTCGAAGTCTCCCAGATTGACGGCGGACAGGACCCTCGGTTCCAGCGTTTCCGGCTGTGCTTCAGGGCCGAACGCGATCGCGACCAGACCAACTTCACCATTTGCGGCAACGACTCGCAGCGGAGCGAGATTGACATTCGCCGGCAGCGGATCAAGTCCACGTTGCGTTTCAATCATAACATCAAACGCCTGCGACTGAGCTGGTTCGATCTGCAGCTTCAGGCCGCCGCTGTCTGCGTCGAACTGCCAGGAACCAACCGGGCCAGTGACCGCACTCACGGTCAGTCCCTTGGGAACAAGGACATTCAGGACACCCACTTGCCCTTGCGAAGTGCGAATGTTGAGGCGATGACGACCGTCAACGACACCTGGACCAGGCAGAAAGAGATTCGATGCCTCCACAAAGAACTGCGTCTTTTCGGTGGTGACGTCACGCGCCTTCGGTTTGAGCACGAGGCTGGCTACTCCGGGACCAAGCAGCACTTTGGCCTGAGTCGTTTCACCGTCGGCTGGAATGTGTTCGATTCTGACGGCGGTCGAACCAACCACATCCCATCCGGCTTCGTCGTAGCTGAGATTGATTTCCTGAACAGCCGCTGTGCCTGTCAGGACCGGCAACCCTTCCATCGGCCTGGTTGCTTCCAGTTGATACTCGAACGTGGCTTTATAGCTGATCGCCGCTGCCAGCTTTGAATCTTCATTTGGGGCGACCGCTTCTTCTGCGAGAGGAATGCTGATGACGTAGGTCAGACCTTCTCCCGGCACTTCACGTTTCGTAAGACGAAGACCCTCGCCTTCGAAATGCGTCAGGACCGCCGGCGCTTTCAGCAGCACGAATCGGTCTCCCGGTCTCCCGGACAACACGATCGTACCGGTTGCCTTCAGACGCGAGTCCTGATGCGTGACCTGCCACTGCTGCGTGACGGAATCAGCCGCTTCAAAACCGTCGGGAGCCGCCGCAAGGCAAACGCCCGTTGTGGAAAATGCGACGGCGGTAAACGCGATCATGGCTGTGACCGTGCCGGTAGCTGGCCCGGCCTGCGCGCCGGCTGCGGAGCCGGCACTATCCTGCTTCGACTGATTCTTCGACTTCCGCCGTTCATCCGTCTGACGCATCCAGCGACTGATTTCGCGGAACGATTCGATTGCCGAGTGGGCGAATAGTACGGTCAGGATTGTCAGGGCCAGCAATCCATAGAACCACGGCGCTCCATCGCCTTGAAACAACACACCCAACGCAATCAATAGTATGCCACCGCAACGGATCAGCAGTTTTCGCCACGTCTCGTGCTTGCGAAATGACCACACGATCAGGGCGACCCCGACCAACACAGCCGCCAGCCCCGTCCAGGAGAGATTGATTCGCCACAGCGGTATGTTGTTCACAGCCAGTTCGACCGATTCACCCGCCGAAAGGATCGGAAGACTGAGTTGCAGCGGCTCCGGCGATCCGGTTTGCGCCCACGCTGTCTGAGCCGCTCGACACGAGACGAAGATGGCGATTGCCAAACTGAGCAACCCCAGCATTCGCCACAATAACGACTTGTCGCGTGCCCAGATTCCGAGGAAAGTGAATACACCAACGATGCAGAGTGAAATGATTCCTTGCTTGGCAACCCATTCAAAACCGGACGGACGCAGGACTGGCACGGGAGGCGCTACCGTTCCACTGGTTGGAACCAAAACATGCTTCTCATCACCCGCGACATTCCATTGAGTCTTGAGGACCGGTGCGAAGACGACTGGCAACGCGAGTTCCGGATGCGACTCGGCCACCGCCGGTTTTCCCAAACGCAAACTGACTTCAATCGGAATGTTGGGATCTGTGCCGCCGGGGAGCGGAATCAGTGTGCCGTCTTCAGCCTGCCGCGCGGTGACGGGCTGGCCATTTACGGAAACCGCCCAAAGACGCACGGGGTCACCGGGGATCTTGATTTTGAATGTGCGTTGTCCGCGTGATTTGACATAGTACAACACGTCGGTCACCAGCTCACCGTCCTGCGAAACACGGCTTTTGGCTTCGGAGAATTCGACCAACTGAGTCACCGTTGTTCCTGGCTCAAACCAGTTGACTTTTAAATTCAGATCGAACGGACGAGCGGTGTACTGCCATGTTCCCAAAGGAGGTGCTGTGCTGAGCAAACGGAACTCTGCCGGCAATTCCAGGGGATCAAGTTTCAGCATGTCGTCGGACATCGTTACCGTTTCGATTTCCACCTGCATCGGGCTGACGACCTGGACATAACCGCGCTCGCCCTGCACACCGGTCGGCGAAACCTGCCCCGCCTGGAAAGTGTTTTTGCTCTTGTCGGGCTTTTCTTCAAATGTCACCAACAAGGTGTAAGCGCCCATCACCGGCTGATGCAGCGAAACGATCAGCGTGTCGGCCTCTCTGCGCCAGGTGCGAACATTCTGGCCATCGACCATGACATTGCCCATCGATTCAGGTACGGCAATCTTCCATTCGGAGACGGGCGCACCGGTGACGAAGTAGTTGATCAAAGCACTGCCATAAACCGTTTCCTGGCTCAGCGAATAAAGGTGGAAGACATCAGACTGCACGCTCCGCTCGAGAGCTTCAACCTGCAGCGTCGCTGACCAGCCAGGTTCACGAATGCGAAAGGCCTGTTGCAGATGCGCTGAGGGCTTTGGAAAATAGGACAGCGGCTTTTCCACCAGCAGTTCTGTTTGTCCAACGGAGACTCGAAAGCCGGGAGCGCTTACGATTCCGATGTCGCCACGGACAGATTTTGCGTTGGGAAACTCGATGCGTTGCAGTACCCAGTTCCCGGCTGCAGCCGCTTCACTCTTCTCCAGGTGCAGCGTTACCAGTTGCCGTCCCACAACGTCCTGACCAAACACAACTTTCAGATTGCGACGACCATCGGTGACTGTCGATCCGGCGATGTAATCCGCGACGCTGGCACCTGTGACCGAGACGACGGAATAGTCCGAGGGAATGCCGAAATCCCACTCTCGAATTGGCGCTTCACGAACATCGAGTTCAATATCCGCATGGATGACGCGATCGGTTTCGGCGAGCTGATAGACTACCAGCCCGGAAACACTGACTTCCGGCTCAACGCTGTCTGCAACAACGGTGAATGCATAGTCGGCAGCGGGAAAGCGGTAAACAAAGATCTGACGCGCTTCGATGGCGTCGCCGGGAAACTGTTCCGGAGCCAACTGTGTCAGTCCGCTCAACGCCATCGGTTCCAGCCGCACCGATCCAAGATTGGAAAGACGCAGGTACCCCGAATGCCGGATTGCGCCGACCGGAGACAATCGTAATCCATCGATACTGACTGGAAACGCGCCGAGCGGAGTTTGGCTGCGGATCCTGATCTGACTTGTGCCCGTGATCGGTTGGCTGAGCGTTGCTTCCAGCAGGCGATCATCGCCTTGATTGCTCACGTTCCAGCCGACGATGTTGCTGCCCTGGACGTCGAGTATTTCGCCGGGCCCCTGCAGCAGAATGCGAAACGATTTGAGTTCTCCCTGAAGAACCTGGTAATCGATTTGGTGATCCTGACGCAACAGCCCCGCGCCCGCTTTTGAATCGATTCGTCCGGTAGTGGAGAAGAATAGTTTTCCCTCGCCGGTTTGACGAGCTGTTTTCCAGTTCAGCTTCGCTCGGCCTGTTGCCGGCAGAAATCCCAGCCAGTTGTTGTTGTCTCGCAGTGGCACGACGGACTCCTGGTCGCGTTGAAATTCAAGGTCACCCTCAAGTCGAGTCAGTGTCAATGGAACAACCGCGCTGGCGGCGATCGTGAAATCCATGCTTCGCCCGTTGGCGGCGGGCGTGGCCAGAGCGGCGACAAAGTCCAATGCGACTGGAAAAATACCAGCTTCGGCGAACACCAACTTGTAGACCGGCTGTCCGTTCTTCGTGATCAGCCTCAGACGATAGTTGGCATCGGTCGGCACTTCGTTGACAGCGGCACCACCTGAGAGGATTGTGATTTCCGCATAACGCTCGGTGACATGCGCCGTAGCGCGAAACTGAAAGTGAATCGAATTGCCGTTGGCATGGACGTCGCCTTGCAACGTCGTATCTGTCAGTTCAACGGGGCCTGGAGACGCGCCGGCTCGATTCAGAATAAGCTTGATCTGACCACCGGTCGCGGTTTGGAAACGACTGGTCGTACTTCCGGAATTTACTACGCCGGAATCAAGCGGAGCAAATCCAGTGGCTTCAATGACGACACCTTCGACTCCTGATCCGTATTGAAGACTCACGATCGAATTGAAACCAACCGAATCTCCGGGAGTCAGGTGCGTCAGGTCGATCGCGACGGGAGTCTTCGGATCGAATTGGCGGGAACGAATGCTGAGCTGAGCTTTTAGCTCAGTGACTTTCTCGTTGACATGAAGATCGAGGAAGCGTTGAGCACCATCCTGGCGAACCGACCACGACTTAAGACCTTCGCCCTGAACGTCGGCAATCTGGTCCTCGCCGTTAATTCCAAAGCTCAACGTTTTCGCATCGCCCTGGACGATTTTGATGGCGACGTCAATGGCTTGCTCAATAAATTCCGGCCCAACTTGTGCGGTCGCACTTGCGCTCGCTGTGTAGAATACCGGTGGCTTCGGCAACTGGCCACGGGCCTCGACGACGATCGTCCCGGTGCCGTCGTTGCCGATGGAGCTGTTGATGGTGGCACCGTCTGGTTCGTCCTGAGCATGACTGGAGTGACTCATCAAGCTGATGAGTGCCAGCAGACAAAGTGGTTTGGCGACGCGCAACGCATGTCGGAACATCGGAAGTGCTGTTTCGTTCATGACTATGAATTTCTATGAGTGAATGCGACGCAGTGTCATCTGGACGCAAGGCTGTTTCAAAGTAGGTCCAGCCTGCCGGGCTGGACTTTCTGTTTCAAAGTAGGTCCAGCCTGCCGGGCTGGACTTTCGGCGCAAGGCGAACCACATGAGCGGACGTACGCTCAACGCCGCCATGTTGTGCTTTCATCAACCTCAGAAGGTCGCAGGTTGCAGCAAGCTGCAAAGTCCTTTCCGGCAGAAAGGACCTACTGACGCACCGTACCTTTGGTTTCTCATTTTCCACTCAACTGCCGAGCCTGCTCGATCATCAGTTGAAGCTGTTGAATCCGCGTGTGGTTGCGATCCTGATCCGGCAAACCGGAAATCAGACGGGACAAAGTTTGCAAATCGACGGTCTCTCCCAGCGGTTCACCTCGCAGCTTTGCGGCCAGCAGAGCGGCGGAGGTGGCGATGCGAAGCGATGGGGCGGCCTGGTCTGGTCGTGGAGCGTCAGCTTCGTAAGGAATCGGCCAGCGGTTTTCGATCATTTCTCCGGTAGATAAATCCTGAAATCGCACGGATACCGAACCCACATCTCCTTCGCCGTCTGCCTTCGGTTCGAATTGATACATCGCCACACCAGCTTCCGCCGCTGTCATCTCGGCGGCGTCTACTGCGTCGTTGCGAAAGTCTTCCTTCTTCAGAATATGCTTTTCGTAGCCCAGCAGTTTGTAGTGACCAACTCGTTTTGGATTGAACTCAACCTGCACTTTGACGTTCTTTGCGGACGGCCGCAGAGCACCGGCAATCTGACGCACAAAACCATCATCGGCGGATTCGAGCGAATCAAGCAAGTAGTACCGACCGTCGCCTTTGCGAGTCAGCGCTTCAAGGACTTCATCGTTCAAGCCCTCAGCGCTGATTCCGGCGGCATCGAATGCAATGCCTGTGGTTCGCATTGATGTGACCATTTGCGACAGGCTTTCCGGATCGGCGTCGCCCAGATTGACCGCGCCGTCGGTGAGCAGAATGATGCGGTTTTGGCCATCGGACGACTGTTGCTCTCGGGCTTTTTCATAGGCCAGTTGCAGGGCCGCTTCGATGTTCGTGCCGCCTTCGCTTGGCAGCTCGTCGATGAGTCGGACAAGCTGCCCCGCATCGGCACCACTGACCTTGTCCGCCAAAAGTCGCGGTTGCCGAGCAAAGCTGATCAGCGTGACCTGATCGATCGGTGTCAGCTGTTGAGCAAGCAAAGCAAAGGCACGGCGTACGGTTTGCTGTCGATCGGTTCGTTCCATCGAGCCAGAATTGTCCAGCAGGAACGTCAACCGCAGCGGAGTGTTGCTGGCACGCCCCGCAGCCGCCGTCCGCATTGAAATCCGTAACAGATTCCGTTGCTGCACAAACGGATGAATTGACTGCTCGACGCGACAGGAAACATTTTCACCCTTAGATGGCAACGGATCGCCGTAGTCAAAAGCGTTGACGAATTCTTCGATGCGAATCTTCGCTGCCTCCGGCCATTCGCCGCGAGCGAGTGCTGCGAAAGCCAGTTTGAAAGACACGTCGCTGACGTGAAGCGAGAAGGTGGAAAACGCTTCTTCCGCCGCCGTTTTTTCAATGAGACCAGCAGGAGCCGCGACCGTTGGTGCCGCAAGCTTCTTCTTCGACGTGGAATCGTCATCGTTGTCTCGGGCGGGAGCAATATATCTGAAACCAAGTCCAGGTTCTTCCCGTCCCAGTTCGCCAGATTTTCGTCGTAACTCAATTTGTTTATGGTTTGACTCTGAAGGAAGTCTCTCCCAGGTTTTTGTGGCGTCATTGCGACCGTTCCCGGTGTGACCTTGCTCAGGTTGTGCCTTCGGCTCGAGTTCTTTAGTGTCGTTACCGGTACCTTCACCACTGGGGTCCTTATTAAAATCCAGTGTTGACTCCAGGGGATCCTCGAAACTGGCGATGCCGTCCATTTTCTCCGCTGCGACCCCTTTTGCGTCCTTTGGCATTCCCAGGCTCGATTGATCGAACTCATCCGTTAATATAAAATGTCGCCCACTGTACAAGCCATTAGCCTTTTCAGCACTATCCGGTGATGCCAGCCGGTCCTTTAATAACTCCGGGCGTCCCTCATCCAACTGGCGTAGCTGTTGTTCAGCCTGCGGTTGTTCCGAACCAGATGCAGGAGAAGTGACATCGTCCATTGCGACATCGGATGACAACTCGCTGACAGGCTTCTCCTCATTTTCCATCACGATCCGTGGTTGCAACGCACCGGGCTCCGTGCCGCCAGGCGCGCCTGGCTCCGTGCCGCCAAGCGCACTGTCATCTGCCGCCAGTGCTTTGATTTCGCCGTGCAGCCACTTCTCGCCATCAGCGGCATCTGACCTGAGTCGTACCGACGGTGCCGGTGCTGTTTCGCTGGTGTCAGCCCAGCCGTAGGCATTCGCGGGAAACGACAGGACACTGTTTCCGAAACCTGGTGCCGTCGGTTGCGGCTCCGCCAGGCCATTGCCATTGCGATCTCGTGCTCTGAAACTTCTGGCCATCCATGTGGTTTCATTTTTCGCGATGAGCCATGGCGTATCGGCTTCCGGTGACGACGATGCCTGGTGTTCAGCGGCAGCTCCTTCCGGCAGTTTGAGTTTTGGTGTTTCAGGAGAGTATTGGATGTTGTCCGACAAATAGTCGGGGCGGGGGAGCGTCGCTTTAGCACCGAGCGTGTCATGAATCGCCGACAGGGCCGTTTCTGAGCTCTTCCTGGAGCCCACATCGACTACATAAAGCGGCACATCTGCATCGGCACTTCCAGGTTCAAGTCCAAGACTCAAGCTCGTCCCGTCCGACAGCGTCACAACGTGCCGCGACGTCCCGGACGCGCTGGATTCGACGCCATTCCAACCACGACCGGCGGAAATCGGAACCGAGGTTTCACTACTTTTCTGGGCGTCCGCATCCGTTCTCGCCGCCGCATAAAAATACTCAGAAGCCGATCGTTCATCCGAGTAGAATGACTGCAACGCCATCACTCCGATGAATCCAGCGACACAAACAACCGCCGCGAACTTGGCCAGGTTCCATCGCGCGGTCCGTGTTGATTTATTCACCGCGACGTCAGCACTGAGGCCGTCATCGGCGATCAGCGAAAGGCGAGCGGGGGACGTGAGTCCCCTGATTTCGGCGGTATCCACGTGGTCTATCAGGGGACTCACGTCCCCCGCTCGCCGGCTTAAATCATCGGCTGGTGTAACCACCGCTTCTCCGCGAATCACCGCAAGGACCGCGCTGCGTCGGTCAGCCGGCAACTTCCAGTCGTTCTCCGGTGCTGCATACTCGCCGGTGCCAACATCCTGCAGCAGTCCATGCACCAATTGCATTTGCGATTTGAACGCCGCAAGCTCCGGTCGTTGCTCGATGAGGCGATTCAATTCCTCACGTTCGAAATCGGATGCTTCGCTCAGCACGAGTGCGACGATGCGAGCTTCGAGTTCCGGTTCAATTGATGGGTTGTGTGATTCTTCGTTCATGACTTTTCGTCGAATCCGAGCTTCCGCAGTTTGGCTGCCAGCTCCTTTAAAATATGGTGCAGTCGATAGCCGACGTTGCCGATTGTGAGTCCTGTTTGCGTACTGATGTCGCGATACCTGAGGTCTGTGAAATATTTCAACTTCACCAGTTGCCGATCGGGTTCTTCGAGTTCCTCGATGATCTGCCTGACGGCGGCGATGGCCTCCATGTGAACCAGCGATGCTTCCGGCGAATCCTCTTCAGCAACTGACAATTGCGCGGAACACTGCAAATGGCTGTTGTCTTCGTTGAAAACTTCTCGTCGGTTGTCGCGGATATGTTTGAACGCCCGATTCCGGACACTCCGATACAGCCAGGCTTTGGGGGAATCGACATCATCCCAGTGCGCATGAAGCTGCAGAAACACTTCCTGCACAATCTCTTCCGCCACTGCCCGACGGCCCACGATTGAAAACGCATAGTGCAGCAGAGGCGTTTCTTCGGAATCGAACAACGACTGAAGCGTGAGTTCACTCACGCCCGTGGTACCAAAACCGTTGACTCGGGGAGTCGGTTCCAACATAAGTCTCGTTTGCGATGTCTGGCAGATTCGAATCACGACACTTTCGTCCTCTCACCGAAGTATGACCCGCCAGGGAATCACTTCTTAGACATTTTTTGGATTTATTCCAAATGCCATACCATTCTGGCTGCCGAAACCCGTTTAAGCACCAGCACATAAGTTTTAGTGTTTAACCGTTAGCCCGACAGGCGTACGCAAGTGCGGAAAACGTACGCCTGTCGGCTAACGGTTAAACGAGGTTATACCAATTTAGTTGTGCATCGGTGCTTACACGCACGCCGACAGAGTTTTCTGCGGTTTTTGAATTTCCAGAGAACATCGGCCGAAGCAACATGCCGTGTGGCGTCGGGGGATCGATCCAAACCAAGTGCCTTTGGCTCATCGCAGGCTATCGACAGGCCGCTCAAACGGTCTGTGCTTGGATACCCGCCCCGGCACGGATATTCTTTGCCTCCAACGGCCCAGCGCAATGACCAGCCTCGCACATTCGGACACGGCAGACAATGCAAGTCGCAGCGGGAAGGTCTCGGCAGAGTGTCGCACGACTTGAACATCTGCGTAGCTCAGGGCTGCCTCGAGAGTGAGTTCAAGTGCCTGTGGCAGCGATGTCGAAGCAGTCAGGAAACTGGGAAGTCCGGCAGCCGCATCTTTTGAAGAATCGAGGATGTCGTCGATAATCTGGCACTGCATGGCGATTCGAAACAGGAGATTGAGTTCATCGTCTGACTGCGTCGCCTGGATTTCGTCGTCGATGGACTGCCGACCAAACGCGATCGTGGCCACCATGCTGAGCGATAACCGCACGACGGCTTCACGGTACGACTTCATTTTTTCAAATTGCCCATGATCTCTCTCGGGCGATGGTCGATTCGTTTCCAGTTCCCGAAGTCGTGAAAGGAACTCAGTCACCAACGCGGACATTCCCGCATCATCAAGCAGCGTCCGCGTCGTGTGGAACTCATTCCGGCAGGATTCTTTTTTGTTGTCGAACGCCACATTTGCGGCGGCTTCGAAATCGAGGCACACAGCCAGCATTCTGAGTCTGTCAGTCGGCAGTTGTTTCGAGGTTCGAAATCTGTGAACGGTATCGAATGCCATCATGCACAGAACCCGCAACGGAGACTGTGGTCTGGCGGAAATGAACAGTGGCAGACCACGCAGAAAACTCGTGATCGAGATCCGGATGGCGGAGATTCTTCCGCGATGCACAGTCCCACGGACTGGATCGTTGATGGCAGGCAGGATCAAGGGGCGGTGATTGATGATTCCTTTGCTGTCAGACATAGCACAACACAACTTCCCGAGGACATCGCCAACGCACTGGCACCAGATCACTGACGCCGCGACTCACAATCAGTGTTGTCGGTCCACTTTGATGAGTCAGATAGCAATACGGATAGAAAATCGCTCCGGGAAACAGGCGGTCCCGGTACTCAAACGCGACAAATTGACAACCGTGAAGATGCCCGGCCAGCACAAGATCATAGCCCACGTGTTGTGCCGTTTTCCAGACACGCGGGTTGTGTGCACACAGGATTCGAACATCACCATCAGGCAGAACTGCCGCGTCAGGACCGCAGATCGCGATCACTCGAGAACCATGAGTCACGGAAATCGCGCCATCATGAATCCATTCACCTCCACCGTTCACCACGGCCTCACGGACTCGATCAACACCGACATGGCTGTCGTGGTTTCCGCCAACCGCCAGCACCGGTGCCAGCTCGCGGAGCGCAGCAACCAGATCGCACAGTTTCCTCAATTCCGACGGAGTGTCTACAAGATCGCCGCCCAACAGCACGGCATCCGCTTTGGAATGGCGTACGGATTCGATGACTTGCAGACAGAGATTGTCGGAACGTCTCCGCCGAAGGTGAATATCGCTGACGTACATCAGACGACACGTATCGTGCCGCATTGAAAGGCGTTCTTCGCGGATGTGAAGGGCACCGTTCAGCCCGATTTCCAGCAGTCCGGCAGTCACGTCGGTTCTCCCTGTAATTCGTCGCGACAGAATTGTATTCCCGTCGCATGACTTGTCGTCGCTGCGACCTGATGGATGATCTCCCGCAGGGTCTGCAGTCGAGGCTCGAGTCTTCGAATCGAAGCGCAGTTTGTCCTGGTGTACCACAGAATCCTGGCGAAGCCACGCGGAACGAATAATTGGCGACTCAGCTGGTAAAGGACGGAGGATTCAGCATATTCCTTAAGAAAGGCGGTCGCTGGCTGACGCCATTCTTCAGCGGGCATCGCAATCAACTCAAGGAGTATCACTTTCAGATCGTCACTGTGACGCTGCGTGGCGTTGATCGTCAATTCGTGGCGCGTGTCGAAGTCTATCAGAACAGCCCGATCGGCTGCTGAGTCGTACAGAATATTGTCGAGATGCAGATCACCGTGCGACCACTCAGCTTTGTAAATGCGGCACTGAAGCCGGTGAACCCGTCGCAATTCGCGTGCTGCCGCGAGGAATGCGCTGACATGCATTTGATTGCCATGCAGCAGATGCCGCAGACTGATGCCGCAGACTTCGGGAATGCGCACCACATGGCCAGGCCCGATTTTCGCATCTGGCCGATCGGGATACAGCAACCGCGCGCAATGGACCTCCCAATCCATCCACTCGTCGGCTCGCACAAACATGCAGATTCCGCTGCCTGCAAGTGCCAGAAATCGGTTCCCGAACCAGATCATGATGTTGCCACCAGTTCGTCGCCGCTTCAGAAACATTGGTACGCCATCCTCAATGTGCTGTTGAATCTGATTCACACGCACACGATTCATCATCCATGCCACGGCCTGTTGGGATAGTTCAATCATCTCTTGCCGCCACACACAGAGTTAATGAGCAGAATGGCGATAGGGTGTCATTATGGTCGATGATGGTCAATCCAGTGCTATGTCAGGCTCTAAAAAAACCACGGCCCGCTGCAAGGCTAAGCTCACGAATTCACACTTACGACAGCTTTGACAGGACTTTTTAGAAGGAAAGGCATTCGATGCAGAAAAATGTTGGGCAGAAAAATAACTTGCTGTCTTTTTGCCGCACATTCTTTTGCCGACGATACGGCTGGCACACCGGAGTGCTGCAGGATAAAGTGCTGGGTGCCCCTGGTTTGGGGCGGAGTCACAGAATAAACGAGGTGCCCGTCCGGGTCAGCCTTACTTTTAGTTTTCACGGGATTGGATTCCATGATGCCACCGTTTTCGCGACAAAGTCGCCTTGTCCGATCCGGATGCTGCTCGCTGGCAGCTTTGACGGCGGCAGTTCTGATCGGATTTGCGTCAGAATCGATTGCGCAGGACGAACCTGCGGCACAGACCACAATTGCCGGCGATCTGTTTCAGTTTCCTCCTGAAACGCCGGATCGAATTCTGGAAGCGGCGATCATCACGCATAAACTCAATCGTCAGGATGACGCTCGAAGATTCCTCCGCAAACTGCTGGATCAGCAACTTGGCGAGGCCGAATTGCGCGCGCTGCGGCAGCGCGCGGGGGCCGGTCCGTTTCTGGAGTTGAGCGGTGACAGAAAGCTGCAGCCCGAAGCGCGGGAGTTGTTGCTGGCCGTCAATGCTGCTTCTAAACCGCAACCACTTTCATCGACTCAATTGCAGGAATTGATTCAGGCTCTGGCGACACCAGGTGATGCCGCAACTCAAGCGGCCGTGACCCTGGTGGCAGGCGGAAATGGTTCTGCCGCCGCACTGCTCGCTGCGGATCTCAACACGCCCGCCGGCAAAGTGGCTGATCAGCTCCTGAAAACTCACGCGCGCGAAATGAGACACGGATTGATGACAGAACTGAGTCTCGCAGATCCAGCCGGTCGATTTCGTATTGTACGATTGCTTTCAGGCACCGCAGATCCGAACATTGCACCGGGGCTCTTGCGCTGGCAATTCGATCCGGAGAGTGATGCTGCGACTCGTGAAGCTGCGGCGAACGCGGTTGAGCGATTGGCGAAGGGAAGTCTGACGGCGGAAACCGCAGCCGATGCCAGTGAACTGTTGACGCAGCGCGGTGCGGAGCTGCTGAAATCAGCTGCCGGACGGTTTACGCTGGTCCGCGAACCGGCAGTGATCCAGGAACAAACAGGCCGCGATCGTCGGGCAGAACTCCTGCGCGATGCGACGCTCTGTCTGACCGACGCCGTCGCCCTGGATGCCTCAAACAACCGTGCATCCAGCCTGCTGCTGGTGGCGAAATGTGCCGTGACGAATTCTTCATTGGCTGCGGCTGCGTCAGTGGCCGTCGGTCAGGCGTTGCCGGATCTGGCAGCGGCTCTCGTCGTTGCACTGGAGTTCGATGAAGCCCACGCAGGGATTGAGCTGTTGCGTGGAATGAAGATGGGCGATTACTCAGCGATCTCTGCAGAATCACGAGAACCTGTCGAGAGTGCCTTGAAGACCGCAGTGAATTCTCCCGATGCTCGAATTCGGATGCTGGCCTGTGATGTGGCGATCAACGTCGCGCATACCGACATGAGCTCTTCCGCGGTAAAGCGTACGCTCACCTCTGTGCGTGAAGGAAGTCTGAAACCGGAAGCTGTGGTGGTGGATTCGAATGATCGATCAT
>Ga0105044_10004878_pt1 | contig 18465 bp, 19 predicted proteins | sample MAT01_FD_78092 | JGI IMG/M metagenome (GOLD analysis project Ga0105044, IMG submission 78092) | Freshwater microbial communities from Lake Fryxell liftoff mats and glacier meltwater in Antarctica - MAT-01 | ecosystem: Environmental > Aquatic > Freshwater > Ice > Liftoff microbial mat | place...
ATTCATCCAATCGGTGCTATTACAAAAAACACCGAAGGAAAAGAACTGGCAGAAATGTATGACATGAAAGCCAGTGGTGCCGTAGCATTTGGTGATGGGATCAACTGCGTTCAATCAGCCGGTTTGCTGGTAAAGGCTTTGCAATATGTAAAAGCATTTAATGGCATAATAATACAAATGCCTGATGATAAAAGCATCAACCCGCATGGATTGATGAATGAAGGAATTATTTCAACACAATTAGGGCTACCTGGCAAACCTGCAATGGCTGAAGAGCTGATTGTTGCCAGGGATATTAAACTGACCCGGTACGCAGAATCAAAACTTCATTTCACCGGGGTGAGTACAAAAAAATCGCTGGAGTATATTAAAAGAGGTAAAGAAAGTGGAGTTGCCGTCAGTTGTTCTGTCACCCCTTATCATCTTTTCTTTTGTGATGAGGATTTGCAGGAATATGATTCCAACCTCAAAGTAAACCCGCCACTACGCACCAAAGAAGAAAGAGATGTTTTAAGAAAAGCGATGGCAGATGGCACCGTTGATTGTATTGCGTCGCATCATCTTCCGCATGAATACGACAGCAAAGTATTGGAGTTTGAATATGCTAAGTTCGGTATGATTGGTTTGGAAACAGCTTATGGAGTTCTTCAAACTTCTGTTCCTTCGGTTTCTCCGGAAAAATGGGTGGAACTTTTGTCCATCAATCCCCGCAAATTATTTGGATTGGAGCAAGCAACTATAAAAGAAGGAAGCAATGCATCACTAACATTATTTGAGCCGAATAAAAAATGGACAGTTACCGAAAAAGATATTTTTTCAAAATCAAAGAACTCTCCTTTTATTGGAAAAGAACTTACTGGAAAAGTAACTGGCATTATTAACGGAAACCAAGCTGTATTACCCTGATTAAATTATGAAACTATCCCCTGCCATTAAAGCAGTAATCACCGCAAGTATTATGATTGCTATTGCACTCATCACATACTATTCAGGCTTACCCGCCAATTCTCCTTTCCAGTATTTAATATATGCAGTGTATGCCCTGGGAATAACATGGACAGTAGTTGCTTACCGGAATGCTGAATCATTTACCGGCAAATTTGGTGGACTCTTTAACCAGGGATTCAAATGTTTCATAGTTGTTACTCTGCTTATGGTAGCTTTCACCGGAATATTCAGTAAAATGCACCCAGAGTTTGCAGAAGAGTCAGCCAAGTTGTATAAGGAAGAATTGGTTTTAAATGCAAAAGACAAGACACCATCCGATATTGAAGAAGATGTGGCGAGGTATAAAAAGGGATACACCCTGGCACTTATATACGGATCAATTTTCGGATATTTGATAATTGGGGCGGCAGTAACCGCTGTCACATCGCTACTTTTAACCAGGAGAAAATAATCAATGGACTTATCCATCGTCATACCATTATTGGATGAAGCAGAATCGCTGCCGGAGCTAACGGCATGGATTGAAAAAGTAATGACTGAAAATAAATTCAGCTATGAAGTTATTTATGTGGATGATGGCAGCAGCGATAACTCATGGGAAGTAATTGAGCAGTTAAGGTCAAAGAATCCGAATATTAAAGGCATCAAGTTTCAACGCAATTATGGCAAATCTGCCGGATTGAATGAGGCATTCCGTGCTGCCACTGGCGATGTGGTGATTACAATGGATGCTGATTTACAAGACAGCCCCGACGAAATTCCTGAATTAAGAAGAATGGTAATAGAAGACGGCTATGATATAGTTAGCGGCTGGAAAAAGAAACGCTACGATAATACACTCACAAAAAATATTCCTTCCAAATTCTTTAATGCTGTTACCCGGAAAGTATCAGGCATTAAACTGCATGATTTCAACTGCGGATTAAAAGCATATAGTCACCGGGTAGTAAAAGGTGTGGAAGTGTATGGCGAAATGCACCGCTATATTCCTGTGTTGGCAAAATGGGCCGGGTTTAAAAAAATTGGTGAGAAAGTAGTTGAACACAGTGCCAGGAAATATGGTATTTCAAAATTTGGCTGGAGAAGATTTGTGAACGGCTTCTTAGATTTACTTTCCATCACCTTTGTTGGAAAATTTTCAAAAAGGCCCATGCACTTCTTTGGTTTGTGGGGATCCCTTTTTTTTATGGCCGGCATGGGTATTTCCATTTACCTCGTCATTTCAAAAATTATTGATTCCAATTTTGCATTGACTAACCGACCAGGTTTTTTCCTGGCATTAACTTCACTCATTATAGGTATGCAGTTATTCCTCGCTGGCTTTATTGGCGAGTTGATTTCCCGAAATTCCCCCAACAGGAATGCCTACTTAGTTGAAAAGAAAACTGGTCTTTAATGGCGAAGGTCATCATCATAGGGCCAGCCTACCCGTTGCGGGGCGGAGGATTAACGACATTTAATCACCGGCTTTCAAAAGAATTAACTACACAGGGACATGATTGCCAGATTTATTCTTTTTCCCTTCAATACCCATCTTTTCTTTTTCCTGGTAAAACACAATACAGCGATGAACCTGCACCAGAAGGTATCATTATTAAATCGGTGATCAATTCTATAAACCCTTTTAACTGGATAAAAATCGGTAACCGGCTTAAAAAAGAAAAGGCGGATATAATTATTGTCCGCTTCTGGTTGCCATTGATGGGGCCAGCACTTGGCACAATATTGAGAAGAGTAAAAAAAAATAAGCATACAAAAATTATTTGCCTTGCTGACAATGTAATACCACATGAAAAAAGAATTGGCGACAAACCCTTCACCCGTTATTTTCTGAAAAGCTGTGATGCCTTTATTACCATGAGTGAAAAAGTGCTGGCTGATTTACGGTTATTTCAAAAAACCATGCCTGATGGCAGGCAGGCAAAACCAGCTTACTTAGTTCCTCACCCTTTGTATGATAATTTCGGGGCAATTATATCACGGCAAGATGCAAGAACCCATCTTAACCTTCCGCTAAATGAAATAATAATTTTATTCTTTGGGTTTATCCGGAAATATAAAGGATTGGATTTATTATTGGAAGCTATGGCCGATGAACGAATAAAGAATGCTGGTATAAAGTTATTAGTTGCCGGGGAGTTTTATGAAGAGGAGAAAAAATACCGGGAACAAATTGACTTATTGGGAATAAAAGACCAGCTTATACTTAAAACAGATTTCATTCCCGACAGTGAGGTAAAATATTATCTCTGTTCGGCAGATGCGGTGGTGCAACCTTATCGTAACGCCACACAAAGCGGTGTAAGCCCCCTCGCCTATCATTTTGAAAAGCCTATGATCGTTACCAACGTTGGCGGATTGCCAGCCTTGGTACCGCATGAAAAAGCCGGGTTAGTTACAGAACCTGAACCCAAAGCTATTGCTGATAGTATTCTTAAATTCTATCAATTAGGCGAAGACTTTTTTATTCCTCACCTTCGCACAGAAAAACAGAAATATAGCTGGGAGAATATGGTAAATAGCATTTTTCAGTTAGCAAATGATATAAAGAAATAATGGATAATAAAATAAGGGATATCATTCAGGCGTCGATAGATACTAAGCTACATTTATTGCAAAACGATGAACTATTGACAACCATTGAAAAAGTAGTTGATGTAATCACTACCACATTTAAAAATGGCAAAAGAGTTTATTTATGTGGCAATGGAGGCAGCGCAGCCGATGCACAGCACCTCGCTGCTGAATTTTCCGGCCGGTTTTATAAAGACAGAAAAGCTCTGCCTGCGGAAGCACTACATTGCAATACATCCTATTTAACATCCGTTGCCAATGATTATGGCTTTGATAATGTCTATTCAAGAATGATGGAAGGCATTGGACAAAGTGGCGATGTATTAATAGGGCTTTCCACTTCGGGCAACTCAGCCAATATTATTAAAGCATTTGAAGCAGCAAAAGAGAAAGGCGTTATCACCATTGCTTTTACAGGCAGCTCCGGTGGGCAAATGAAGTCAATCAGCGATTACCTTATTAATATCCCATCTACTGACACGCCAAGAATACAGGAAAGCCACATTATGATTGGTCATATCATCTGCGAGTTAGTCGAACACAACTATTTCAAGTAATTATAATGCAGCAACCCCCTCTCAATTTAAAAGCGGTTGATAAAAGCTGGACACTATTCTTAGACCGTGACGGTGTAATAAATGAAGACAAGGTTGGCAGTTACATATTCACCCCCGACGAGTTCGTCTTTATGAAAGGGGCGCCTGATTTCTTTAAGGAATTAACGGATAAATTCGGTCATATCATCGTTGTTACCAATCAGCGGGGCGTAGGCCGTGAGTTGATGACAGAAGATGATTTAACAGCTATTCATGAAAAAATGACCACAGCCATAAATGCCGCCGGTGGCGAAATTGACGGCATCTATTATGCTACAGCCATTAATAATGATGACCCTTTTCGAAAACCAAATCCGGGTATGGCATTTAGAGCAAAAGTCCATTTCCCAGACATTGATTTTGCTAAATCCATCATGATCGGCAATAAATTAAGCGACATGGGTTTTGGCAAAAATGCCGGGATGTACACCATATTTGTAGCCACTACCAACCCCGAAGTACCTTTCCCCCACCCCGATATTGACCTGAGGTTCGGTTTGTTACAGGATTTTGTCAAAGCTTTATAAGCCCTCACAAAATTTTACAACCCTTTCGGCGTTTCAACCATCTGTATTAAACTGTAACTTAGTCTGATAAACCCGATAGCTATCGGGTCTAAAAAATAATCCTGGTGAAAAAAATATTGATAAAATTCTCTTTCTTATTCTTCCTGTTACTCTCTTTTGCTATGGTTTCGTTTTCGCAGAAACTTACTTCTGCGGATATGAAAAAAATGAGGGCTAAAGAAGATACCCTGAAGGACTATTCTTTTTACCTGAACACCGATAGTCTTCCCGCAGACAGGATGATTTCTGACAGTTCGTTTACCAAAACATTAGTCAGGGCATTACAGATAAAAAATTCCTTTTACTACCCGTTTGATTCGGTAATTGGTATTTCAAAACTATATGCGCCGGATACTTCTTTCCGGATATTCACCTGGGTTATTGCCTTCGATGATTATTATGTAAGACAAAAAGGTGCTATACAATTCCGGACACCCGACGGGTCATTAAAACTATTACCCCTCAGAGATTTTTCAGAATTTACCACTAAGCCGCTTGACTCAGTTCGCACAAGAAGCAACTGGATCGGTGCCATGTATTATAATATTATAAAGACACAGCACAAGGGCAAAAATTATTACACCCTATTCGGGTTTGATAATAACAGTGCTATGAGCAGTATGAAATGGATTGAGGTATTAACTTTTAATGAAAAGAATGAACCAATTTTTGGCGGTCCTTTCTTTAGCTATGAAAAAGACACAATACCTAAACCAACGCAATACCGGTTCAATATTGAATTTAAAAAGGGAGCCAGAGTGCTGGTTAATTATATTGAAGATTTGAAAATGATCCTGGTTGACCATTTAGTTTCTGAGAACGATGATACTGATAACCAGTGGACATACATTCCGGACGGCGACCAGGAAGGTTTTAAATGGGAAAACGGCAAATGGGTACACATTGACAAAGTATTTACTTATAAACTACAGGACGGACAGGCACCAATAGGTGATCCGCTGCTCGACCCCAAAGGCAACCGGGATGAAAAAAAGTTGCAGGAAAAAACAGACAAGAATAAGACTAAGGAAAACGGAAAAATTCCGGTCAACTACGACAACTAAGCTTTCTCCTTACCTCTTCCAGTTTCACCCTGCTTTGGCTACTTGTGCTACGTAGGGTTTAGGTAACACTGCCTTAAAACAAATCCCGAAGTAGTATCTTTATGGCCGATGGCAAAATTCACCACCACAATTCATCCACCTTCCGGCTTTTCGCTGGGATTGAAAGAGTTATGGCAATACCGGGAGCTGTTTTATTTCTTTACCTGGCGGGATATTAAGGTAAAATATAAGCAAACATACCTCGGTATTTTGTGGGCATTGTTGCAGCCGCTGGGCATGATGCTCATCTTTACATTTCTTTTCTCCAAAACCTGGAAAATTGACACTACCCCGGTTCAATATCCCATTTTTGTTTTAGCTGGTCTGATTCTCTGGAACCTTTTCAGTGCATCCGTTTCTCATGCGGGTGAAAGCATGATAAAAAATGCCAACATCATCAGTAAAATTTATTTTCCGAGATTAATAATTCCCTGCTCGTCCATACTTGTTGCTTTCTTCGACTTCCTGATGGGGCTGCTGATCTTTATTGTGTTTTGTATTGTTTATCAACAACCAGTTGATTGGTCTGCTATAATTTATTTCCCTGCAGGAATTATTTTGGTTTTACTGGCAGCATTTGGCACCGGTACTTTTTTAGCAGCCTTAAATGTTAAGTACCGTGACTTTCGATATACTATACCTTTTCTGTTGCAGTTCTTGTTTTTTGCATCACAGGTTATTTACCCTTTACAAGTGGTGCAGCAAACATGGTTAAAATATATTTTAGCAATTAACCCGGTAAATGCTGCCATAGAATTATTCAGGTATCCGTTATCCGGCTACCCTATTGATGGAAATATCATTATGATTGGTACTGCCAGTACTTTTATTATTTGTTTCATCGGCGTTTATTATTTTAGAAAAACAGAAGCATTCTTTGCTGACCTTGCCTGATGCCACCGATTATTGAAATACAAAACCTGGGCAAACAATATAAGCTGGCTGTTGCAGAACCTTATATGGCATTGCGGGATGTTATCAGCAGTTCTGTAAAAAACATGCTTCGTTCTGATAAAAAAAAGTCGGAAAAATTCTGGGCCTTGCAGGATATTAATTTGGATATTCAGCCCGGAGACAGAACGGGCATTATTGGCCGCAATGGTGCAGGAAAAAGTACTTTATTAAAAATTATCAGCAGAATTACTCCTCCCACTACCGGCAAAGCCATCATTCGGGGAAGAGTTGGAAGTCTGCTGGAAGTCGGCACTGGCTTTCACCCTGAACTTACCGGAAGGGAAAATATTTATCTCAATGGTTCAATACTCGGTCTTAAAAAAAAAGAGATTACCCGGCAGTTTGATGCGATAGTTGATTTTAGTGGTGTAGAAAGATTTATTGATACACCTCTTAAACACTACAGCAGTGGTATGCAACTGCGGCTTGCTTTTTCTGTTGCCGCCCACCTCGATCCTGAAATTTTACTGATTGATGAAGTGCTGGCTGTTGGCGATTTAGAGTTTCAAAAAAAATGCCTGGGAAAAATGGAAGAGGTGAGTAAAAAAGATGGCAGAACAATTTTATTTGTAAGTCACAACATGGACAGCATCAGGAAATTTTGTCCGACAACTATATTAATGGATGGAGGAAAAATTATCAGCATTGGAAATACCGAAAAGATAATCAACGAATATGTGGCGAAGCATCTGGAAACAAAAGCAGAAATGGTATGGGAAAACGGTGCAAGTTCTTATAACAAAGAAGTAACCCTGAACCGGGCTTATTTGCACAATGAAAATGGAACTGTTATTTCCCGGTTTGATACAACAGAGAAAGTAGGAATTACATTGGAATATGAAGTATTGAAAGATGATGCAATGTTTACCCATGGCATCAATCTTTATAACCAGGAGAACACTAATATTTTTAATTCACATGATGTGACTTCGGCCATACGATTAGAAAAAAGGAAAAAAGGAAATTATAAAGCCACCGCCTGGATACCCGGTAACTTATTACCGGAAGGAATTTTTACACTCAGTGTCGCATTGTTTCTCCCTAACCCGCTGGACATACTGGTGCATGAACATGATGCATTGAGTTTCGAAACCTATACAGATTTTTCAAAATTATCGGCACGGGGAAATTATGCAGATGATTTTCCAGGTGTGGTGCGGCCATTAATTCCGTGGGAGGCCATTAAAACAAATTGATATAGCTATGTCTTTTTTTTCAAGAAATACAAACTTTAAACTAAAGGATATTGAAGCAGGCCATTTTCATGTGGCTTATAAAGGTGTGCCGGCTATTAAATGCCCGTTTGATTATGTGCTTTACCAGATGCTGATTTGGGAGGTACAACCTGACCTGATAATAGAGATTGGTACTAATAAAGGTGGCTCTGCACTTTATCTTGCTGACCTGCTAGAGTTAAATAAGAAAGGGGAACTACATACTATTGACCTGTCGGTGAATGAAGAAGATGCTTCTCTGCTTTCACATCCCCGTATTAAAGTGTATAAAGATGGTTTCATGAATTATGATACCAGTATTTTATCAAAGTATGAAACGATACTCGTTATTGAAGACGGGCCACACACTTATGAAGATACGCTGGCTGCATTGCATAAATTCTCTCAGTTTGTATCTAAGAATTCCTACTTCATTGCTGAAGATGGAATTGTGAGTGAATTAGGAAGAAAGAAAGAATTTAATGGCGGACCGCAAAAAGCCATTTCTGAGTTTCTGAAAAAAAACAGCAACTTTATTATAGACAGAAAGTGGTGTGATTTTTTTGGTATCAATGCCACTTTCAATGTAAACGGTTATCTAAAAAAAATATACTGATAAAAAGATGAAAAAAAGTAAAAAGTGGACCGGAGAAAGACTGGAAACCAATATTTATAATGAAACATCAATAGAGCATCTGCACAGGTATGCCCTGGCCATTGAATTATCTCATAACAAAAAAATACTTGACATTGCAAGTGGTGAAGGATATGGATCAAACCTGTTAGCTAAAGGTGCAAGCCATGTTACTGGTGTTGATATTGATGCCGGTGTTATACAAGAAGCAATAGAAAAATATAAAAGACAAAACCTGGATTTTATTACAGGAACTGTTGAAAATATTCCTGCTGCAGACAAACAGTTCGATGTAGTTGTAAGTTTTGAAACACTTGAACATATTACCAACCATGACAGAATGATTTCAGAGGTTAAGAGAGTACTGCGGCCAGATGGTTTAATCATCATTTCAACACCAAATAAGAAAAATTACAGCGACAAACACAGCTATAAAAACCCTTTCCACCTGAAAGAACTTTACCCGGAAGAGTTTGGCGACTTGTTAAAGAAATATTTTAAAAATGTCCTGGTATTCAGCCAGCAAATTGCATTGTCTTCAGTCATTACGATAGCAGATGCAAATGGCCTCAAAATATATAAAGGGGATTACGATGCAATAAGAACTGATAATGCGGAAAACCCACTCTACTGTATAGCTTTGGCATCTGACGAACTGTTACCGGAAATCAGTAATAGTCTTTTCAATGGCGAATCTATTCTTGCTAAAGCATTATCAGAGAAAGAAAACATGGCAACAAAAACTTTCACTTATAAATTTGGACATACAATTCTCTATCCTGCCAAGATGCTCAAAAGACTTTTCAAAAAGAAGAAATCACAAGAATGATAAAGGTTTCTGTCATAATCCCTAACTACAACCATGCTGATTTTTTAAGAGAACGGATCAATTCGGTGTTAGCTCAAACCTATTCTCCTGCAGAAGTAATTATTCTCGATGACCATTCTTCCGATAAAAGCCGTGAAGTAATTGAACAATACAGAAGCAATCCCCAAATAAGCCAGATTATATTTAATGAAGAAAACAGCGGATCTCCTTTCAAACAATGGAAAAAAGGAGTACTGCAGGCCAAAGAAGATTGGGTGTGGATAGCAGAAAGTGATGATATAGCAGACAAGCTATTTCTTGAAACTGCCAACAAGGCGATTCAACAAAATTCCGGCACAGGTATTTTTTATTGCGATTCTGAATGTCGTTCAGAAGGTAATACACCACAGCGATATAAATTCTTTGCAGAGCTAAAGAATAAGTTTTTCAAAACAACCAAATGGTCCGCCGATTACAATTTAAAAGGTGAAGATGAAATAAATGAAAACCTGAAATTTGTGTGTACAATCAACAACACCAGTGCCGCTATCTTCAGGAAAGAACTTTTACTTAACATTCTCAACAAACTGGAAACGTATATCTATCATGGTGATTGGTATTGCCAGCTTGCTGTGGCCTTTCATACAAATATTTCATATAGTGCTAAAGCACTGAATACTTTCAGGATGCATGAGAATAGTTTCCTCCGGCATACAAACGCTTCACAAAGCAAACTGGAATGCTTCAGGATACTTGACTATTTATACAAGCAGGATTCGGTCAGTTCTAAAAAGAAGGTCATTGATTTTTTCACACTTCAATATCTTGGTTTTGGCTTTATGAAAAATGGTTATCGTTATGGGAAAAACCTCTTCGCTTCCTATGCAGCTATCAATAAACCCCTTTCACGGAAGGTGTTCAGAAGTCTTATATGGCAAAAATTAACCGGGAAAAAACACCGGGTTATATTTTAGGGAAGAGTTCTGTACAACAATAACTCCCAAAGAAAATTACTCAAAAAAAATAGCTACTTTAGTCCCCATGACCATTTGCATTGCAACCGATTCATTTCCCCCGCATAATTCAGGTATAGCCACCCACAATGCTTACCTGGTAAAGCTTTTGCAGGAAGATGGTCACAAAGTGGTAGTACTTACCGTTGATTTTACACGGCTTAAATCACCGGATGCAATCAAAGAGGAAGACGGCATAACAATAATCACATTGAATGAAAGTTATAACTCACAGTTCAGATATTATAGCCAGTTTATAAAATCGGGCAACCGGGAAGCCGCTGTGTGGATGAGCCTTGGAGCAGCAATGAGAAAATGGTTGCTTGAAAATAATGCAACATTCAATTTTGATATCATAGAGTTTTCAGACTATGGAGGTTTTGGGATTTTTTTGGTGGATACCTCGCTGGCACCAACGGTTGCTATGTGTCATAGTATGTTGGCGCAATTCAGCCAGCATGAATTTTATAACCCGGATGAGAACTTATCACTTATCAAATTCCTGGAAACAAATTCAATACAACATGCCGATGCTGTTATTTGCCATAGTCACAGCAATGCGCAGGATATTGAAAAGGAATTCAATAAAAAGGCAATTTATGCCACGGCCGCATGGATCAGTGACAGTGTAAACCCTTTAGTCAATTACAAAAACGAATTTCTTGTTGTAGGCCGTTTGAATATTTATAAAGGGGCTTTGATTATGGCTGAAGTAATGAACTTATTACAGCAACAGCACCCGGATATTAAAGTGGTATGGATTGGCGATGACTCTTTTACCGCACCGGAAGGATCAATGGTTTCAAAATACATAAAGAAAAATTTCCCGTCGGTCTGGCAGAAAAACTTTATCTGGAAAAAAGGAATACCAAGAAAAGAACTGCTTGATTACATAAATGAAAGCGAAGTGGTTATAATCCCTTCCAAATGGGAAACATTTAATTATGTTGCACTCGAAGCGGCCAATCGGAAAAAACCAATGATCATCACAAAACAAGCCGGGGTATCGTCCTTATTCATAGCCGGAAAAGAAATTATTCTCGCCGATGCAGATGATATAAATTCAATTGCGGATGCCATGATAAAATTGAAAAAAGATAAAGAACTGGTTCGTTCATTGAGTGAAAATGTATTCACAGGGCTTGAAAGAAGCTTTACTAAAGAAAAATTCCTGGCCGATAGAAATAATGCTTATGAAGTTGCAATTCAGCACAGAAAAGCAAACCCATCTGTTAATCCATTACAAGTCTTTTTTAACAGGTAAATTTAAGTAACAGATGCAGACAGTATGTACCATCATAACAGCCGATTACCTGCCACTGGCAAAAGTGCTGCATGCTTCAATGCAAAAGCATAGGGCAGGCACTCCGTTGCAGGTATTGGTAGTAGATGAACATAATTATGCTTCAACTGATAGCCTTGTTTTCCATTCACCTGATTCGCTGGCTGATTCAACTTATTTCAAAAGCATTCAAAAAAAGTATGGACAAACTAACGCTGATTATTTCAGGTGGGCATTAAAGCCTGTATTCATCGGTTATCTGTTAGAAAAAGGATTTGACAAAGTATTGTTCGCTGACCCTGATGTTTACTTCGTCAACAATTTTGATTTTCTTTTTGATGAACTGGATAAGAATAATGTGCTGCTTACACCCCATTGGGCAAATATTGATCCGACAGAAAATGAAGACAGTTTACTGGCCGTATTAAAAGGTGGTTTATACAATGCAGGCTTTGTCGGGGCAAATAAAAACGGAGCCAATGCGATGGCATGGTGGGCCGGACTTTGCCATTATAAAACGGAAGACCTGAAAGACCTGGGTTTATTTGTTGATCAGAAGTATCTTGACATTCTGCCTGTTCAGTTTGATAATGTGAAAGTGATAAAACACCGGGGATGCAACCTCGCTTCCTGGAATATTGAAACCTCCAAAAGGGAAATGATCAATGGAAAATTGCTGATCAATAAAGAGTTTGAACCGGTCTTTATTCATTTTGCAAAAGACACCATTGTAAACATTATTAACAGGAACGATGAGCTGCTCCAGCCCTATCTTGACGAATACATAAGTGGATTGCAGAAAGAAAATTTTGACCTGTTGAAAAACCTCAGCGATTTTGATCCGGCAAAATATAATTCATCCTGCTATAAGATAAAGCACAAACTTCGATTTCGTACAAGAATGAAACGATTCTTTTTCAAACTGGCCGAAAAATTATAACCACTGGCTGCTGTTAAACATATCGCCATTCTTTGCTCCTATCTTAATGTACCGGGAGGCTATGAGAAAGCTGTGATAACACTGGCTAACCTGTTCAGGGAAAAAGGAAACGAAGTAACACTGGTTATACTTGATAAAGTAAAAGAAGTATTTTATCCGCTTGATGCTGGCATCCATGTAATACAGCAACCTCTCTCCTTCGGCATTTCAGAAGAGGGTAATGTCGTTAGCCGGAAAATAAAATTACTGAGTGATGTACTGAAACTCAGAAAGATTTTAAAAGAACTTCAACCCAGCCATATCATTGCCACTGAATATCCTTTTGCCGTAGCCACAGTTTTATCAGGTGCCGGTAAAAAGGCAAAGCTCTATTCCTGGGAACACCACCATTTTGGAGCTATGACTAAAAGTTCGTTCTGGAATTTTGTATCCAACCGGGCTTTTCAAAGATTAGATGCTGTTGTTTGCCTTAATGCAGATGAAAGAAATCATTATGCGGCTGTCAGTAAAAAGGCAGTTGTAATTCCCAATTTCATTGAGCCGGTTGGTGCAGAAACACTGCCCTCCTATGAGCAAAACAAGAAAACAGATATTCTCTCGGTGACAAGGTTCAATCATATAAAAGGTATTGACCTTTTTATGTCTGTTGCCAAAATTGTTTTACAAGAAAAACCCGACCTCACCTGGAAAGTGATTGGCTATGGTCCGCAGGAAGAAGAAGTAAAACAATTTATACTAAAAGAGAATCTTAGTCAGCAACTACTTCTTCAACATGCTGCTGCTATTGATATAACTACAGAATATCAGCAAGCATCTCTATTTGTGATGACATCCCGCAACGAATGTTTTCCGCTGGTGCTGCTGGAAGCTATGAGCAACGGTATTCCTTGTGTAGCTTTTGACTGCGATACCGGCCCAAGACATATTATTCAGCATAATAAAACAGGCCTGTTGATTGAAAAAGAAAATGTAACAGAAATGGCGAAAGTAATTTCAGCACTAATACAAGACAACGACAGAAGAAAAAGCATGAGTGATAATGCACTTGCAGCCGTTGAACAATTTTACCCGGACAGAGTGTATGAACAATGGGAAAAATTATTTCAGAAATAATTGAAGGTAATTCTTGGCACTTATAATTTCGGAGGGTAGCGATACCTGAGTTTTCTCCATTTTCTGCCCCACCATACTATTCCTTTCTGAAAAATATTTCTTTCTTTACTGAGGACTATTTCTTCAAAATCTTTTCGCTTTTTAATTACGATAAACTGGTAATCATTTTTCACCCACACACTGTACGTTTCAAACTGAATAATATCAAGCCCTGCTTTTGCCAATACAGTTGCCAGGTGATCCGGGTACACAGGCTGGTCAATCTCCTGCAGCGCAGCAGGATTATTCTTTTCATCAAATAAAATAGAAGCAGGGTTGGGTATATTAATAAGCAGGGTAGAATCAGTATGCATCCACCGGTTAATTTTTGCAAATAATGCGGTATGATCTTCTACCGGTATATGTTCAATAACATCAAATAGCAGAACAAAGTCAAATGATTTAGCAGTTGGTTCCAGCTTTAATATATCCCCTGCAAAAAGCGATAGATTAGGTCTTATAAGATTCTTTTTTACATACTCGATAGATTGGGGGCTTATGTCGGTTGCTTCAATCCTTCCGGTCTTCACTTTCCGGGTAAGCAGGAAAGTCAGTGTACCAATTCCGCAACCAATTTCCAGTACGGTAGAATTTGTGTGCAAACCCATTTTGCACAATCGGCGGTATAAGCCAGCTATTCTGTCATTAATACCGGATTCTACCTGGTTTTTAATGAAATGATCATAAAATTTGGCGGAACTCATTATCAGGTGTTGAAAATCTAAAATACAATTATAAATTTAAACCGGAAATTGTATGCTATCCCGGATAATAAATAAAGTAAGATTGCTATTCCCACAGGATACAAAAAAAGTATTCCGGTCTATTTATAAAAGAAATGGATGGGGTTCTGCCGAAAGTATTTCCGGCCCCGGTTCTACGTTAGCATATACGGCCCATCTCCGCCAGCAATTGCCTGAGCTACTTCATTCGCTTCAAATAAAAACATTGCTTGATGCTCCCTGTGGTGATTGTAACTGGATAAATAAAGTTGACCTCTCCGGGATTAATTATACGGGTGCCGATATTGTACCGGAAATAATAGAAGCCAACCAACTAAACTACCCCGATAAAAATTTCATCAACGCAAACATTATTACAGATAATCTTCCGGCCGCCGACCTGGTACTATGCCGTGACTGTTTTATCCATCTCCGGAAAAAGGAAATAACAGAAGTTATTCAAAACTTTAAACGCTGCGGAATAAAATATATGCTGGCCAGCACCTACCCGGTTGAAAGAAATACAGAGATATTAACCGGTCATTTTCGTCCTGTCAATCTTGAGCTGGCCCCCTTCAATTTGCCTGAACCAATAAAAAAAGTAAAAGATTATACAGAAGATGCTGCTGTCCGCTATCTCAGCTTGTGGTTGCTGGAAGATGTAAAATTATAACGGCTTTATTTGATAACAATTCTGCCGGTATAATCAATCCTGCCCAAAAAAGTATTGGGGATAGAAGTAAAATATTCATCCGTAGCTTTTCTTGCTCCCTGCCATGCTCCGTAATCATCCACTATCAGCACACCATGCTTTTCCAGTAAAGGATAGAGATGTATCAATTCATGTTTTGTGGATTCGTACCAGTCAGTATCTAATCGCAACAGTGAGATTTTTGAAGGTATTGTACCGGGCACAGTTTCTTCTACCTTACCTTTTACTAATACAATATTCTCCACAGGATAGCCTGTCTTGTTCATATTTGCCTTTACTTCTTCGATAGGCGAATAGCACATATTATTAAGAGTATCTGTTACCTTTCCTCTGTCCCATTGATCTTTTTCTTCTTGTCCGTCCATCTCGCCGGGTTTTGTCATTCCTTCAAATGTATCATACAGATAAATCTTCCGGTTGCTGATACCTGCTTCCAGCAATGTATAAGCCATCAGCATTGAACTGCCACCTTTCCATACACCACATTCCACCAAATCGCCTTCTATATTATTTTTGATAATATAATTGACCGTTTGGTACAGTGAATAGCATCTTTCTACCGGCACCAGGGTGTAGTCTTTTACTTTCTTATTTATCTCCAAAAAAAAATTATCCTGTTCAATATCAGACAGGTTCACCAACTCCAGTCTTGATTTACGGATGATCTTCAGGCCCAGCAGCCCCAGTAGATAATTTATGAGTTGAGATAGTTTCAAGAATCAGATCGTTCTTTGCCTAACAATTGAATTAGGAGTTGAAAATCTTTTTGCAAGTCCGGCAATCTTAAAACAATTGTATCCCAAACAATCATATTATTTATACCAAAATACTCATGAATAATAAAATTGCGAAAGTCTTTGATAATCCGCCACTCAATTTGTTCATGTTGGCTTTTAAAATCATCGGGAATTCTTGAAACTGCTTCGCCGATTATCATAAAATTCCTTTCCACAGCATCTTTCGTCTTTTGATCCTGTTCATATTGTTCAAAACTTAATTCCTGAGTATAATCAAATATATGATTGATTGAAAAAGTAATATCCTCCAATAAAAGCAGCAAATCCCTTTCAGACATGTATCAGGTTTTTTTCAACATACGGAAGATACCGGGGTTTAATGCCACGACGGGACACAATATCAATTTTATGATGAAACAGATCTTCCAATTCGTGTGCCAGCCTGATATAATTGAATCCGTCTATGCGGTCATTAAAATCTACCAGTATATCAATGTCGCTTTTTTCATTACTATCTCCTCTTGCATATGATCCGAACACCCCAAGTTCAGAAATAGGATACCTTTTCTGAAGGTCAGGTTTCTTCGCTTTAAGTGTTTCTAATATTTGCTTTAGAGTGTACATAGTTCAAAATTACAAATTAAAAGGCTAAAACAAAACAGGCATCATATATGACACCTGTTTTAAACCCTTATATTTCTTTATTAAACTTAATCGTCAAGCTTCAACACTGCTAAAAAAGCTTCCTGCGGCACTTCCACATTACCTATCTGCCGCATCCGCTTCTTACCTTCTTTCTGTTTCTCCAACAGTTTACGTTTACGGCTGATGTCACCACCATAACATTTAGCCGTTACATCCTTCCGCATTGCAGACAGGGTTTCCCTTGCTAATACTTTGGCACCAATAGCTGCTTGTATGGAAATCTGGAATTGCTGACGGGGAACCAGTTCTTTTAATTTTTCGCAAAGTTTTCTGCCAAATTCCTGTCCTTTGCCACGGTGTATCAATGCACTTAATGCATCCACTTTATCACCATTCAGCAGAATGTCCATTTTCACAATATCTGCATCACGGAAACCGATCGGGTGATAGTCAAACGACGCATATCCTCTCGTTTGTGATTTTAATTTATCGTAGAAATCAAAAACAATTTCTGTTAACGGCATTTCAAATATCAACTCTACCCTGGTAGTGGTCAGGTAGCTTTGGTTCATCAGGATACCTCTTTTACCCAAACACAATGTCATAATGTTGCCGATATATTCCGGCTTGGTAATGATCTGTGCTTTGATAAAAGGCTCTTCTATTCTTTCTGTCTTTACCGGGTCGGGAAATTGAGTAGGATTATTGACAATTATTTTTTCTCCTTTCGTAGTATAGGCAATAAAATTAACGTTGGGTACTGTAGTAATAACCGTTTGGTTAAATTCCCTCTCCAATCGTTCCTGGATGATCTCCATGTGCAGCATACCGAGGAATCCGCAACGGAAACCAAAACCCAATGCCTGCGATGTTTCTAATTCATACGTCAGTGAAGCATCATTCAATTGCAGCTTGTCCATGCAATCCCGCAACTCTTCAAAGTCATCCGTATTTACCGGGAAGATACCGGCAAACACCATTGGCTTCACTTCCTGAAAACCTTTAATGATTTCCTGTGTAGGATTAGCGGCCAGTGTAATGGTATCACCCACTTTCACTTCTTTTGCATTCTTAATGCCTGTAATAAGATAACCTACATCACCGCAAAGCACTTCTTTCTTTTCCGTCATCTTCAGTTTCAGTATGCCTACTTCATCTGCTTCATATTCCTGGTTGGTGGAAACAAATTTTACTTTGTCGCCTTTCCTAATCTTTCCATTCCGCACCCGGAAATAAACGATAATACCCCGGAACGAATTGAACATGCTGTCAAATATCAATGCCTGCAACGGCTCATCTGGCTTGCCCACTGGTGCAGGAATTCTTTTTACAATTGCATCAAGCACAGCTTCCACACCAACACCGGTACGTCCGCTGGCATGCAGTATATCTTCCCTTTTACAACCTATCAGTTCTACTATCTGGTCTTCCACTTCTTCTATCATTGCCCCGTCCATATCAATTTTATTGACAATGGGAATAATCTCAAGGTCATTATCAATTGCAAGGTATAAATTGCTGATAGTCTGCGCCTGAATACCTTGTGTAGCATCCACTAATAACAGGCATCCTTCACAAGCGGCCAGTGCCCGGCTCACTTCGTAGCTAAAGTCCACATGGCCGGGAGTATCAATCAGGTTCAGGATGTATTCCTGCCCGTCAGTGTGTTTATAATTAATCTGGATGGCATGGCTTTTAATGGTAATGCCTTTCTCTCTTTCCAGGTCCATGTCGTCGAGCACCTGGTCCATCATATCCCGGTCGCTGATGGTGCCGGTGCTTTGCAGCAGGCGGTCAGCCAGGGTAGATTTGCCATGGTCAATATGTGCGATGATGCAAAAATTTCGGATGTTCTTCATGTGCCC
>Ga0105044_10004881_pt1 | contig 18464 bp, 16 predicted proteins | sample MAT01_FD_78092 | JGI IMG/M metagenome (GOLD analysis project Ga0105044, IMG submission 78092) | Freshwater microbial communities from Lake Fryxell liftoff mats and glacier meltwater in Antarctica - MAT-01 | ecosystem: Environmental > Aquatic > Freshwater > Ice > Liftoff microbial mat | place...
GATGGCGACGAGGTGGGCTTCGGGCTCGCCCAGCACCTGCAGGCCGGGGATGGCGCGCACCCCGGCCACCAGCTTCTTGCGGGTCTCGACGGTGAGGGCGGTGAGCTGAAGGTAGCCCTCGAGCCCGAGGTGGTGGAGGATGGCCCACGCCGTGGCCATGGGCATGGCCGAGCGCGTCCCCTGCATGTTGGGCGACGCGTAGAACCCGCCGAGCCACCCATCGAACACGAACGTCTGGTAGGCCCGTAGCGCCTTGTTTCGATGCAGCAGCACCGAGGCGCCCTTGGGCGCGTACCCGAGCTTGTGGATGTCGGCGGAGATCGAGGTGACGCCGTCGACCCGGAAGTCCCACGGCGGGATGGGCTCGCCCAAGTGCTCCATGAATGGCAGGACGAACCCGCCCATGCAGGCGTCGACATGGCAGTTGGCCCCGGCCTCGGCGGCGAGCGCGGCAATCTCGGGGATCGGGTCGATCACCCCTTGGGGGTACTGCGGCGCCGACCCGACGACGATGACCGTGTTCTGGTTGATGGCCGCCGCCATGGCGTCGAGGTCGACCCGCCAGTCGTCGCGCACCGCCACCTTGTGGAGCGTGATGCCGAAGTAGTGCGCCGCCTTGTGGAACGCCGCGTGCGCACTCTCGGCCACCACCATCTCCGGGTCGGTGATGCCACGCTCCTTGCGCCCGAGCTCGCGCGCCGCCTTCACCGCCATGAGGATCGATTCGGTGCCGCCGCTGGTCATGAAGCCGGCCGCCGTCTCGCCGTGCAGCAGCTCTGCGGTGATGCCCACCACCTCGGATTGGATCTTGCCCAACCCTGGGAAGGCAATGGTGTTGAGCGCGTTCTCGTGCAAGAACATGCCCGCCACCTTCTCGAGCAGCTCGTGCGCCTCGGGTCCGGCGTCGTACACCATCCCGAAGGTCCGGCCGTCCTGCCAGCGCACGCCGAGCGCCCGCTTGGCCTCGAGATCCTGAAGGATCGCGTCGTTGTCCCATCCAGTTGCCGGGAGTGACCCAGGTGCAGGTGCTGACATGCGCGCACCATACGGCAAGAACACACGACACGGAAACACGCCACGGACACATGGCGTGCCAGGCGAAGGGGTACACCCATCCCATGAGTCGACCGCAGCGCATCGAGCCGGGACCGGGACAGGAATCGGTCTGGGACTACCCCCGGCCCCCTCGGGTAGAGCCGACCTCGGCGCTGGTCCGGGTGGAGCACGGCGGGCGGGTGATCGCCGAGACGCGTCGCGCCGTCCGAGTCCTCGAGACCAGCCAGCCGCCGGGCTTCTACCTCCCGCCCGACGATGTCGACCTCGAGCTCCTACGTCGGTCCTCGCACCAGTCGTACTGCGAGTGGAAGGGGGCCGCCGCCTACGTCGACCTGGTCGTGCCCGATAGGCCGGTGGTGGCCGATGCCGGATGGACCTACCGCGCACCCACGCCGAGCTTCACCAGCATCGCCGACCACCTGGCGTTCTACCCACAGCGCGTCGACGCCTGCTTCGTCGATGGCGAGCAGGTCGAGGCCAACGAAGGCGACTTCTACGGCGGGTGGGTCACCTCGGCGGTGGTCGGCCCCTTCAAGGGCGGCGCCGGCACCTGGGGTTGGTAGGTCCGGGCTGGTAGGTCCGGGCTGGCCGCTACCGCGCCAAGAAGTCGATCACGCCCTCCATGGCCGAGCGGTCTTGGATGACGAAGACGTGGCCGCCTTCATAGACCCGCAGCGTGGAGCCGGCGATGCGCGAGGCGATGGCCTCGCTGTTGGCCAGGGGCGCGAGTCCGTCGTAACGACCAGCAGCCACCAGCGTCGGGCAGGAGATGCGGTCGAGGCGATCCCAAACGTCGTGGTGGCGGCGGGCGGCGAGCTGCATCCCCTCGCCGCGGATCACGTCGAAGGTCTTGCCCTCAGACCGCTTGGCCAACACCTCGAGGAGCACCTGGTCCCGAGGGTGATCCGCCAGCCACTCGGGGCGAAACCGGGTGTCGATCACCGTGGCCGGCGGCGGACCCTCGTGGAGCGGGAACGACGCCCCGCCATCGCCGCCCGGCGACGTGCACAACAGCGCGAGCCGTTCGATCCGTTCGGGCACGGTGACCGCAAGCTCCTGGGCGACCATGCCGCCAAAGCTCATGCCCGCCACCCGGAACCGGTCCCAACCAGCAAGGTCGGTCAGCGCCAACGCATCGGCCGCGCAGTCAGCCATCGTGAATGCGCCCGTGGGGATCTCGGACTCGCCCGATGCCCGATAATCGAGCGTGAGCACGTCGAAGTGACGCTCGAAGGGCCGTCGCAACAACACGTTCGACGCCACGGTCGAACCGGACCCATGCAGGAACAGCAGGGGCGGCCCGTCACCGGCGCGATCCCAGGCGATGTCGTTCCCGTTGATCAGGGCGCGTGGCACCGCGTCAGCCTGTCAGCCCAGCGACGTCAGGAGAAGTGGACCTGACCCGAACCCTTGTGGATGGTGCCGATCTCGACGGCGCGGTGGCCACCCGATCGCAGGGTGTCGAGCGCCCGGAAGGCTTCGTTGGCCGGCACCACGACCACCATGCCGATGCCCAGGTTGAACACCTTGCGCATCTCGTCGACCTCGATCTCGCCCAAGCGGCGGATCTCACCAAAGATCCGGGGTTCCTCCCACGAGCGCGGGTCGACGGTGGCGTCGACGCCCTTGGGCAGCACTCGGGTGAGGTTGCCGGCCAGGCCACCGCCCGTGACGTGCACCACGGCGCGCACCTCGACGGCCTTGTGCAGCGCCAATACGGCGGGTGCGTAGATGACCGAAGGCGTGAGCAGTTCTTCGGCGAGCGTGTGGTGAGCCCCCTCGTAGGCAGGGCCAGCGAGGGGCTTTTGGGCCACCTCGAGCAGCACCCGTCGAGCCAGCGAGTACCCGTTGGAGCGGATGCCGGGCGACGGCAGGCCGATCAACACGTCGCCGGGACGCACGTGCTCGCCGGTGATGAGCTGGTCTCGCTCCGCAACGCCGACGGCGAAGCCCACGAGGTCGAACTCGCCCGGTTCCATGGCGCCGGGGTGCTCGGCCATCTCGCCCCCGATCAACGCGCAACCGGCCTGGCGACAGCCCTCGGCCACGCCCTCCACCAGTTGCTCGATGTGGTCGGGGTCGAGCTTGCCCACCGCGATGTAATCGAGGAAGAACAGAGGCTCGGCGCCTTGGCACACCAGGTCGTCGACGCACATGGCCACCAGGTCGACGCCGATGGTGTCGAAGCGACCGCTGGCCTGGGCGATGAGCGCCTTGGTGCCCACGCCATCGGTGGACGACACCAGGACCGGGTGGCGGTAGCGGTGGTTGGCGAAGGCGAACAGGCCGCCGAACCCACCGATATCGCCGATGACCTCGGGCCGGAACGTGGACCGAACCTTGTCCTTGATGCGCTGCACGGCTTCTTCGCCCGCCGCGATGTCGACGCCGGCGCCTTGGTAGGTCTCACCCATGGACAAGATCCTCGTTCAGATCGGGTAGGTAGGTCAGATCGGGTAGCGCTACTGCCCGCGCCGGGCTTCGTCGGCGGGGAGCAGGCTGGAGCCGAACAGGCCCTGGTTGCCCACCCCGACAGGGCTCGGGTCGCAGCCCACGCCACCCGCAGCATCGGCCGGTTCGAGCACGCCCTTGGTGAGCGAGACGGGCACGGCGACGGGGTAGTTGCCGGTGAAACAGGCATCGCAGAACCCCGAACCGCTGGTGCCGGTGGAGGCAATGAGGCGGTCGAGGGTGATGAACGCGAGGGAGTCGACGTTGAGGTACTGGCGGATCTCGTCGATCTCGAGGTTGGCGGCCAGCAGTTCGTTGCGTTCGCCGGTATCGATGCCGTAGAAGCACGACCACTTGATGGGCGGCGAGGTGAGGCGCAGGTGCACCTCCTTGACGCCAGACTCGCGCAGCATCTTCACGAGCTGCTTCTGGGTGGTGCCCCGCACGACGGAGTCGTCGACCACCACCACCCGCTTGCCCTGGAGGTTCTCCTTCAGCGGGTTGAGCTTCATGCGCACCCCGAGCGCCCGCATCTCCTGACTCGGCGCAATGAAGGTGCGCCCGATGTAGCGGTTCTTCACCAGGCCCTGGCCGTAGGGGATGCCGCTGGCGCGGGCGTAGCCCTCGGCTGCCGGCAGGCCGGACTCGGGCACGCCCATCACCATGTCGGCCTCGACGGGGGCCTGTTCGGCCAGCAGTTCGCCTTGGCGGACCCGGGCGAAGTGCACGCTCTTGCCGTAGAGGCGGGTGTCGGGGCGAGCGAAATAGACGAACTCGAAGAGGCACAGCTTGGGGTTGAGCCGCTCGGCGGGGAACGGGCGAACCGAACGGACGCCGTCCTTGTCGATGATGACCATCTCGCCCGGGTCGATCTCTCGCACGAAGTCCGCGCCCACCACATCGAGCGCTGGTGACTCCGACGCCAGCACCCAGCCACCCTGCTCCAACTTGCCCAGGCAGAGGGGGCGGAACCCGTTCGGGTCACGCACGCCGATCACCTGATCCTCATCCATGAAGACGAGCGAGAACGCACCCTCCAAGGTGGGCAGGACCACTTCGAGGGCGCCCTCGAGCGAGCCCGACGGGTCTCGTTCGAGCTCCTGCTCGATGAGTTCGGCGACGAGATCGCTGTCGCTGGCGATCATGCCCGGCAACATGCCGGCCGCCTCGGCCAGCTCGCCCGTGTTGACCAGGTTGCCGTTGTGGCCCAAGGCGAACTGGTGGCCGACGATGCCGCGATACACCGGCTGGGCGTTGCGCCAGGTGCTGGAGCCGGTGGTGCTGTAACGGGTGTGGCCGATGGCGAGGTGCCCCACGAGCGGGGCGAGGGTGCGCTCGTTGAACACGTGCGCAACGAGCCCCATGTCCTTCACGACGGTCACATCGATGCCGTCGCTGACCGCCATCCCTGCCGACTCCTGCCCACGGTGCTGCAGGGCGTAGAGACCGAGGTAGGTCATGTGGGCGACGGGCTGGTTCGGGGCGAAGACGCCGAAGACGCCGCACGCCTCCTTGGGGGAGTCGTCGTCGGGGTCACGCACGAAGCCCATCATCGCACGCCTGTCACCCGCCGCCCCACTTGCTTGCCCACGCCCCGCCCACGCCCGTCGAGCCGCAGGTCAGCGAACGATCCGAACTTCGTACCGGGGACGACGCCACAAGGTTCGGAGCGGTACGAAGTTCGGAAAGGTGAGGTTGGCGCTGGCAGGCTGGTGGCGTGATGACCAGCACCGAGGCTCGACCTCTCCAGATCGGGCCGCACGAGGTGTGGCCGCCGGTGGTGCTGGCGCCGATGGCGGGCGTCACCAACGCCGTGTTCCGCGACCTGTGCCGGGCGTACGGCGCCGGGTTGTACGTGAGCGAGATGATCGCGGCGCGTGGGCTGGTCGAGCGCCAAGCCAAGACCTACGCGCTGGCTCGCTTCGGTCCCGGCGAGCAACCCCGGTCCATCCAGCTCTACGGCACCAACCCGGCCGTCATGCGCGATGCGGCCCGTCAGCTGGTCGACGAGCAGGGCGCGGAGCACATCGACCTCAACTTCGGCTGCCCGGTCCGCAAGGTCACCCGCCACGGCGGCGGTTCCGCGCTCCCCTGGCGCCGCACCCTGTTCGCACAGGTGGTAGCGGGAGCCGTCGAGGGTGCGGGAGAGGTGCCGGTCACGGTCAAGCTCCGCATGGGCCTCGACCACGACCACCTGACCTACCTCGACGCCGGTCCCATCGCGCAGGCCCAAGGTGCGGCCGCCGTCGCCCTGCACGCCCGCACCGCCGAGCAGGCCTACTCCGGTCACGCCGACTGGTCCGCCATCGCCCGGCTGAAGGAGGCGGTCACCGACGTGCCGGTCCTCGGCAACGGCGATATCTGGGTGGCAGCCGATGCGTTGCGCATGCTCGACGAAACCGGCTGCGACGGCGTGGTGGTGGGCCGTGGGTGCCTGGGTCGACCGTGGCTGTTCGGCGACCTGGTGGCCGCGTTCGAGGGCCGAGCATCGGACTCCGCCCCGCCGATGGCCGTGGTGTCCGCGGCGCTGCGAGACCACGCTCGACGCCTGGCCGAGTGGCACGGCAGCCACGTCGGGGTGAAGGACATCCGCAAGCACGTGGGCTGGTACCTCCAGGGCTACCCCGTCGGGCCCGCCATCCGGAGGCGCTTGGTGCAGGCCGACACGCTGGAGCAGTTCGAGGCGATCCTCGACGAGATCGATCCCGCCATCACGCTTCCGGTCGAGTCGATCGGACTGCCGCGCGGCCACCAGCACGGCCCCCGTCCGGTCACCGTGCCCGAAGGGTTCTGGGACGACCGCGACAGCGCCGAGCCGTTGGCCGCCGGGGCCGACGCCTACACGTCGGGCGGCTGAACGTCGGGCGGCAGGTCGACGCCCACCTCGACGAGCATCCGCCGGGTGAGACCCAAGGGCAGGCCGACCACGTTGTCGAAGTTGCCTTCGATCCTGGTCACGAACCGGTCACCGACCTCCTGGATCGCGTACGAGCCGGCCTTGTCCATGGGCTCGCCCGTGGCGACGTAGCGCGCGATGTCGTCGTCGGTCCACGGTCCCATGTGCACGTGGGTGACCTCCACCTCGACCGACAGCGATGCAGACGTGCCACCCGACGCTGCCACCGCGACGCCGGTCAGCACCTGGTGGCGAGACCCCGACAGCAACCGCAGCATGCGGGCGGCGTCGGCCTCGTCGACGGGCTTGCCCAGCACCTCCCCGTCGACGGCGACGAGGGTGTCGGCGGCCAGCACCACGATCGGCCGTTCGGTGGCGGCCGCCAGCGCCGCCTCGGCCTTGTCCACGGCCAGCCGCCGCACCACATCGTCGGCCGACTCACCGGGCCTCGGCGTTTCGTCGACGTCGGTGGGGCGGACCTCGAACGTCGAGCCGTGGGGCGCCAAGAGCGCGCCGAGCAACTCACTTCGTCGAGGTGATCCGGAGGCGAGGACGAGCAGCGTCACATCCCCAGCCTGTCAGCCCGTGTAGTTCGGGGAGCCACCGATGGGTGTGGCGCCCGGGGGGTTGGGCGACAGCGGCCCGCCGCCCTCCCAGACGAACAGCGAGAAGATGCCCATGACGCCCGAACGGGCCCGGTCGTTCTCGTACACGGCGTCGAAACGGATCCGCTCGCCGGCCTCCACCTGCTCCGCCAGCGCACAGGTGCTGATGGAATCGATGACCAGGTCATCGTCGTAGTACTCGGGCGGGTACGCGTCGTCGCTCGGACCGTCGACCACGGTCGTCTCGGTGACCTTGCCCGAGCGCGGCGCGCTGGCTCGGGACATGGCATGGCCGACCGCCTCGTCGCCGTAGGTGATCTCGGAGCGGCAGAGCCTGCGGCCGCGATCGTTCACGAGGTCCGCGTGGGTGGCACCGTTGTGGATGTGCGCGCCGCCACCCACGAGCCGGCCAGCCGCCGCGATCTCGATGAAGTGGCTCTGGCGGTCTGGGGTTCCCGAACCGTCGACCGTCCAGGTGTAGCCGCCGCAGCCGGTCGCGGAGCCGAAGTAGCGGCTCACCGGCCGCACGTTCTCGACGTCGCGACGGTAGGTGACGTCGTAGGTGACGAAGACCTCCTGGTCCTGCATCGATCGGCTCATGAGCTCGTACACCCCCGACCACACATCGGCATCGGACACCACGATGCCGTAGGGGTCGGCCAGGTCCAGGACGGTCCGCTCGGCGCCGGCAGCCCCGACGATCTCACCAGGCAGCCCGAAGGTGCCGTCCGGGCATGCGGGGTTCTTCCCCGAGGTGTTGGCGATCACGAAGTGGTGGAGGTGCGCCATCGTCTGGTCCACGGGCATCCCGTCGGCATCGACGAGGTCGATGTCGATCTGCGTGATGGCATAGTCCCCGTCGGGCCGGGGCACGTCGAAGAACAGCTCGCTCGGACCGAGGGCCTTGGCGGATGCACCCTTCTCCATGTCCATGTCCATGGCCGGAAGCTCGATCGGACCGATGCGACCCTCGTAGAGCTCCGGTGCGCCACGCCGTGGCCAACCGTCGGTGCCCTCGACCGCGAGCGGATCGCCCGAACGCTCGTCGGGCACGAACACCTCGTAGGGCTCGCCTCCACCGGCCGTTTCGCACGAGGCGACCAGCCCGTAGGTCCCCGCCGTGGCCGGCGCGGCGAGCGTGACAGCAACCGCTGAGTCGTAGCTGAGCTCGACCGGTGCGGACTCCGCCAGCACCACGTTGTCCTCATCGACGAAGGCCGCCGTAGCGCCGCCCTCGCACTCGCCGAGGAGGTGGACGGTGACCTCGCCACCCGCAGGCGATGACGTGGGGCTCACCCGATCGACGTACACGTCGGCGAAGCTTCCGCCGAGGAAAACGGCCCGTCGCACGTAGGCGAACCCGGCGCCGAGCGGGTCGCCGCACGATGCCGACACGAACACGGCCTCGTCGGTTTCATCGGGGACGATGGTCGCGGACCACGAGCCATCGGCCTCGGGCACGATCGTGGCCGAGGTCGAGGCCGCGTCGGCGGTGGAGCGCGCCTCGACCAACCGACCGAGGTCGCCCACGTTGCGCGCCGCGATCGCCTTGCCCAGTCGTCGGGCGGTCACGGGCCCGGGCTCGGAGTAGCCCGCCGACTCCCACTCGAGCGCAACGGTGCGCCCTCCTGTGCAACCCTCACCAGACACGAAGACCTCATCGCCGGTCTTGCTGAGCTGGGCCACGACCGAGCCCGACGGGTTGGTGCCCGACACCGTGACGAGCACCGGGGCTGCGAAGCGGAAGACTCCCTCGTCCCTGTCCTCGCCGAAGGTGGCGCAGGACGCGACCAGCGTGTAGTCGCCTTCGGGCAGGGGGCCGGCGTCGACGGATCCGAACCCGAAGCCGCTGTTGAGCTCGATGTCGACCGTGGCCTGACCGCCGGTCAACTCGGACTCCGAGCCGCCGACGAACCCTTCGATCGTGCGTAGCGTCAGGTCGGTGCCCTGCAGCAACGTGAGCCCCGCCTGCTGCGAGCCTTCACAACCGGTGACGACGCCTCGCAGGACCTGGCCGCCCGCCGCCGTGGTGCGCTCGAGTGCGACCAGCGGTCCGGCGGCCGGCGGAGCCCCCGGGGTGATGTCGATGGCGGCATCGGCGTAGGTGAACAGCACCTCGGTGGACTCGGTGCCGTCGTCGAAGGAGTAGCTGACCTTGGTGCACCGTCCGGCGATGACGGCCGGCTGGTCGGGGTCGATCCAGCCTGGGAGCGCGAAGCGGTGCCGGACCCCGTCCACCGATTGCCCCACCGCAGCCATCCGGGCATCGGCACCGGCGCCGGTGATGACCACCAGCTCGGCCCACTGGTACCAGAAGCCGGTCTCGGTCTCTTCATCAAGGCTGGGGCAGCCGTTGGCGCTGGCCGAGAACGTGGATCCGACGGCTGCCGATGAGGACCACGGCGTCAAGGTGCCCGCCGCCTCGGCCGCCGGCGGGCCGAGGACCAGCGCCACGGCGACGACCGCGAGGGAGGTGAGGACGGAGGCTGCTTTGCGCACGTTCGGCTCCTACTTGGGGCGGCGCGACGGGTACCGCTCACCCATCCGCGTCCCCCCACCGTGGCACAGATGGCCAGCGCCGCGGGCGACGATCGTGGGTCAGATCGGAGTCAGCTCCGTGTCAGCCCTGGACGGTGCCGGCGCCCAGCGCCTGGGGCAGGCGATCGCGCCAGGTGCTGATGACCGTGTGGACCGGCAGGTCCACCAGGCCCTCGATGTGAAAGCTCTCTCCGCCGGCGGTGCCCAGCTCGACGGCGGCGACTCCGGCTGCCTGCGCGGCGGCCAGCACCCCCGTAACCCGATCGGGCGCCACCGACAGCACCACCCGCCCGGGTGCCTCGGCCAGAAGGTGGGCCGCGCTGGGCACGCCGCGGACGTCGAGGCCGAGGCCCGACCCGCACGTGAGCTCAGCCAGGGCAACACCCAGGCCACCCGACGATGCGTCGTGCACACCCGACGGCACGTCGTCGACCACCAGGGATCGGACCAGACCGGCCACGGCGGTGAGCCCCGGTCCGTCGAACGGCGCCAACGTGCCCCCCTTGTGGCCCGCACCCCAAGCGACTGCAGACCCGGCCAACGACGGAGGCGGGCCGGCGAGGTCGTCACCGACGAGCACCAACCGATGGCCGTCGACCATCGTGACGCCGGGCGGCCGCCGGGCCAGGTCGTCGACCACACCGAGCAGGCCCACCACCGGCGTGGGATCGATGTCGGTGCCCGCCGTCTCGTTGTAGAGGCTGACGTTGCCGCCCACCACGGGGAGCCCGAAGGCCAAGCAGGCCTCGGTCATGCCATCGACGGCCTCGGACAGCTGCCACATGACCTCGGGGTGTTCGGGGTTGCCGAAGTTGAGGCAGTTGACCACCGCGATGGGGCGGGCCCCCACGCAGGCAAGGTTCAGCACTGACTCGGCGATGGTGAGCGCCGTCCCAGTGCGCGGGTCCACTGCGCACCACCGGTGGTTGCCATCGGTGGTGAGGGCCAGGCCGCGACCGGTGTCGACCCCGGTCGTGGGGTGCTTGAGCCGCAGCACCACCGCATCACCACCGGGACCCTCGACGGTGTTGAGGAACAACTGATGGTCGTATTGCGACGAGACCCATGACGTGTCGTAGAGGAGGTCGAGCAGGGCGGCAGCGACGTCGTCGGGTGCCGGAGGGGCCGCCGCGGCCCGCTCGGCGCGCCCTGCGGGCTCGGCGCGGGGGCGGTCGTACAGCGGCGAAGCATCGTGGAGCGACGACGCCGGCACGGTGGCCAGCACCTCGCCGTCGAACCCGTCGACGATGCGCAGCAGGCCCACGCCATCGACAGGGTCGGTGACCTTGCCCACCACCGTGGCCTGCACCTCCCACCGCTCGCAGAGGCGGCGGACCTCGGGCAGACCGGCGGGTGTCACGATGGCGAGCATCCGCTCCTGGGACTCCGAGGTCATCACCTCGAAGGGCTCCATGCCGTCTTCGCGCCGGGGGACGGCCGAAACGTCGAAGTCCATGCCCATCTTGCCGTTGGCGGCGGTTTCGCTGGCCGCGCACGTGAGGCCGGCACCGCCGAGGTCTTGGATGCCGACGACAAGGCCGGCGTCGAGCAGCGCCAGGCAGGCTTCGATGAGCCGCTTCTCCTCGAAGGGGTCGCCCACCTGCACCGCGGGGCGCTTGTCCTCGCTGCCCTCGTCGAAGCCAGCCGAGGCCAGCACGCTGACGCCGCCGATTCCGTCACGGCCCGTGGACGAGCCGAGCAACACCGCCAGGTTGCCGACGCCCGTGGCCTTGGCCAGCACCAGCCGATCGACGGGCAAGATGCCAAGGCACAACACGTTTACCAGCGGGTTGCCTTGGTAGCACTCGTCGAAGATGACCTCGCCGCCAACCGTGGGGACGCCCACCGAGTTGCCGTAGCCAGAGATGCCCGACACGACCCCCTCGGCCACCCACCGGCTCCGGGCGTCGCTCAACGGACCGAACCGCAGCGGATCCATGAGGGCGATGGGTCGCGCCCCCATGGTGAAGATGTCTCGCAGGATGCCGCCTGCGCCCGTGGCCGCCCCTTGGTAGGGCTCGATGTAGCTGGGGTGGTTGTGGCTCTCGATGCGGATGGCCGCAGCGATGCCGTCGCCCACGTCCATGACCCCTGCGTTCTCACCGGGGCCCACGAGCACGCCCTCGCCCGTGGTGGGCAGGCGCTTGAGGTGGATCCGCGAGCTCTTGTACGAGCAGTGCTCCGACCACATCACCGAGTACATCGACAGCTCGAGGCGGTTGGGCTGGCGGCCGAGGATGTCGACGATGTCGGCCAGTTCCGCATCGGTGAGCCCCAGGGCGATGTGGAGGGGCGTCTCGTCGGAGGTGGGGGCGTCGGCAACGGTCACGCGGCCGAGGCTACTGGTCGTCGTTCAGGGCTCAGGAACCTCGACGACGACCGACGTGGCCTTCACCGAGGCGGTAGCAACCATGCCCGGAACGAGGCCCAGATCTTCGACGGCTTCGGCGGTGAGCAGTGACACGATCCGGTGGCCGCCGGCCTGGATCTCGACTTGGGCGACCAATCCGTCGACCCGCACGTTGGTGACCAGCCCGGTGAATCGGTTGCGGGCCGATCGGGTGGGCGCAGAACCGCCACGTGGTACATCGGCGTGCTCCACCAGGTAGGAGGCCAAGCTCTCGCCGTCGACGAAGCGCTGCCCACCATCGCTGCGCCCACCGAGCACTTCGCCCGTGTCGACCAGGCGCCGGACCGTATCGACGCTCACGCCGAGCAGGTCGGCCGCCTGGCCAATGCGGAGGTGCGTCACGGACGTGCAGGCTACGTGAACAGCTGGGTTCCGCCGTCCGCAGTGATTTACCTCGCAGCTGCACGGTATTGTGGCTTGATGCCTTGGTTTCGCAAGTCCATTCTCGTGGCCGCGACTGCCGCTCTCGTGCCCCTGGCCGGGTGCGGCGGCAACGGCGCGGATTCGCCGGAACGGACGCTCACGGTGTCTGCCGCGGCATCGCTCACCGAGTCGTTCACCGAGATCGGCGAGGCGTTCGAGGCGGAGAACCCCGACACCACCATCACCTTCACGTTCGACTCGTCGGGCACGCTCAGCCAGCAGATCCTCGATGGCGCGCCGGTCGACGTGTTCGCGTCGGCCGACCAGGGCAACCTCGACAAGGTTTCCGAGGCGGATCTGATCGATGGCTCGGGTGAGGTGTTCGCCCGCAACCAGTTGGTGATCATCACCCAGCCCGGCAACCCCGAAGGCATCGAGACCCTCGAGGATCTGGTCGATGTGGGTGTCGTGTCGCTGTGCGCCGAAGAAGCCCCCTGCGGGAAGTTCGCCGCCCAGGCGCTCGAGGTCGCCGGCGTCACCATCGACGAAGGCAACGTGACCCGGGGCCAGAACGCCAAGGCCACCCTCACCGCCGTGTCCGAAGGCGATGCCGTTGCGGGAGTGGTCTACGTCACCGATGCCCTCGCTGCAGGCGCTGCCGTGGACGCGGTGCAGATCCCAGAGGACCAGAACGTGATCGCCGCCTACCCCATCGCCATGATCTCCAAGGGCAACGACGCCGATCTGGCCCAGTCCTTCATCGACTTCGTCCTCTCGTCCGAGGGCCAGGCCGTGTTGGCCGAGTACGGCTTCGGGCCGCCCTCGTGAGCGCGGCCCGACACCGCCGCCGACCACCGGCGTTCGTGTTGGTGGCGGCGGCCGTCGGGCTCTCGCTCTTCGTCCTTCCCCTGGTTGGGCTGCTGCAGCGAGCGGCGTGGGGATCGCTCGTCGACGACCTGCGCTCACCAGCGGCGACCGAAGCGATCCGATTGTCGCTGGTCTCGTCGCTGGCCGCCACCGCCCTCGCCATGACCTTCGGCCTGCCACTGGCCTGGGTCCTGGCGCGAACCGAGTTGCCGGGTCGCGCTGTGGTGCGGGCGCTCGTGCTGCTCCCGATGGTCTTGCCTCCTGTCGTGGGCGGCGTGGCCCTGCTGAGCGCGTTCAGCCGCCGCAGCCCCATTGGTTCCTGGCTGTACGACAGCTTCGACGTCCAGCTCACCTTCTCGCTCGCCGGCGTGGTGCTCGCCCAGGCATTCGTGGCCATGCCCTTCTTCGTGATCACGGTGGAGGCTGCCCTTCGCCAGGCCGACGTTCGCTACGAGCAGGTGGCCGCTGGCCTCGGGGCCAAGCCCACCACGGTCTTTCGTCGGGTGACGCTGCCCATGATCGCTCCTGCCATCGCGGCCGGTGCCGCATTGGCCTGGGCCCGGGCGCTGGGCGAGTTCGGCGCCACCATCACCTTCGCCGGCAACATCGCCGGACGCACCCGCACGCTGCCTTTGGCGGTCTACCTCGCGCTCGAATCAGACCCCGAAGCGGCGATTGCCCTCTCGCTCGTCTTGCTCGGCGTGTCGTTCATCATCTTGGTGACCCTGCGCGACCGCTGGTTGGGGAAGGCCTGATGCTCGACGCCCACCTGCAGATCACCCAAGGCCCCTTCGAGCTCGACGTCCGAATCGAAGCTCACCCCGGGTCGGTGATCGCCGTGCTCGGACCCAACGGTGCCGGCAAGACGACGGCGCTGCGGGCCATCGCAGGGACGCTCGCGCTCGACGGCGGGCACCTGCGGGTCGACGACGTGGAACTCGACAACCCGACGACGGGAACTTGGGTACCGGCCGAGAAGCGCCAGGTGGGGCTCGTCCACCAGGACCTCTTGCTGTTCCCCCACCTCAGCGCCTTGGAGAACGTCGCCTTCGGCCTGCGGGCCAGGGGGGCGTCTCGTGCCGTTGCCCGTGGCGATGCAATGCGATGGTTGGACCGGTTCGAGCTGGGGGAGCTCTCCGCTTCACGGCCTTCCACCCTTTCGGGCGGGCAGGCCCAGCGGGTGGCACTGGCCCGAGCCTTGGCGACGGAGCCTCGGGTCCTCCTGCTCGATGAGCCACTCTCGGCCCTTGACCCGGCTACTCGCCAGGCCACCCGGCGCGACCTGCGCCGATGGCTCGACGGGTTCGAAGGCATCACCGTGGTGGTCACCCACGATCCCCTCGACGCGCTGACCTTGGCCGACGGGGTGGTGGTCGTGGAACAGGGCCAGGTGGCTCAAGCGGGCACGATCGTCGAGGTCACCGCCCGCCCTCGGAGCCGCTACGTGGCCGACCTCCTCGGCACCAACCTGCTCCACGGGATCGCGACCGGCACCACCATCGCCGTGGGCGCCGCCACCGTGGCGACCGCCGACGCGCTCGACGGCCCGGTCTTCGCATCGGTGTCGCCCGCAGCCATCACCGTCCATCGCGGCGAGCCCGAGGGCAGCGCTCGCAACCGGTGGCCGGCGGTCATCGAGGCCATCGACCTGCTGGGCGACCGTGTCCGTCTGCACACCACAGGGATCCTGCCGCTGGTAGCCGAAGTGACCCCCGCCGCGTTGGCCGAACTCGACCTGCGCACCGGCGATGCCGTCTGGCTGGCCGTCAAGGCGACCGAGGTACGGGTCTATCTGCGCTAGCGCCGTGTCGTCGCCCGATGGTGAGATCGCCGTGCGACGTGCGACGTGCGACGTGCGACGTGAGGTCCTCCGCATCGGCGATCGGGTCAGATCACTTCGATGGTTACCGCGTGGGCGTGAGCGGCGAGAGCTTCGAGATCTGCTCGGTCGCTGGTCAGCACCGTGCCCCCCGGTTCAGCCAGCGCCACAACGAGCGCGTCGACTGCCGAACCGGCTTTGGCCCGGCGACGGAGCTCGGCGGCTCGACGGGCAACGGCAGGGCTGACCGCAGCATCGAGGACGCAGGTCTTCAAGAAGCGGTTGGCATTGGCATCGCGCCCGGCGTCACCGCGAAGCGATTCCACGAGGACCATGGTCGGTACCACGGCGGGCCACAACCCGGCAGCACGTAGAGCACTGATCAGCGCGAGCGCCGTCTTCGTCTGCGACGAGAGTCTCGAGAAGCCGCCGCTGTCAAGGACGAGCACGTCAACCGGCTCGACCGAGTCCGCGTGCGCGTATGCGACGTGCGATGGCGTCAGCACTTGTCCGCTGGCGAGTGGACGGTTCGCCAACTTCGGTGGCGAGCTCGTCGAGGTACTCGGACGTGGCGTCGAGTGCGTCCAGTCGTTCGAGTTCGGCCCGCAACGCGACCTGAAGCAGTTCCGATGCTGGCAGTCCGCGCCCCTTCAGTTGGTCGTAGAGATCGTCGGGGAGATACACCTGGACACGAGGCATGCGCCTAAATATACACACCTGATGGATCAGGCGATCAGGGGCAGGCGGTGGACCCACGCCGCCCACCGCTACCGTCGGCTCGGTGTTCGTGAAGATCTGCGGCGTGACCCGGCCCGCTGACGCGCTTGCGGCCGTCGATGCCACCGCCGACGCGATCGGGCTCAACTTCGTCACGACGTCGCGTCGCTGCATCGACCTCGAGACGGCAGGGGCGATCCTGGCCGTCGTTCCCGACCACGTCATGACGGTCGGCATCTTCCAGGGCTACCGGGCCGACGAGATCCTCGAGATCACGGGCGCGCTGGGCCTCGGCGCCGCCCAGCTGCACGGCGGCGAAGGCCCAGCGTTCACCGGCATGGTTGCAGCTGGCGTGAAGACGGTGATCAAGGCAGTCGCGGCCGAGAGTCCGTCGGTGCGCACCGTCGACGGGCACGGCGCCGACATCGTCATGCTCGATGCCGCCGTTCCTGGCGGTGGAATCCCCTTCGAGTGGTCGCTTGTCGGGGACCTCGTCGCCAGGCACCGGATCCTGTTGGCGGGCGGCCTGCGACCGGACAACGTGGCCGAGGCGATCCGCACCGTCCGGCCATGGGGGGTCGACGTCGCTTCCGGCGTCGAGACCGAACCGAGACACAAGGACCGAGACGCAATCGCTCGGTTCGTCGCCGAGGCCCGTGGGGCCGGCGAGCGGCTGCTCGAGTTCTGAAGAAGACGCTCCGAGACGACCACCACGCTCCGAATGACCGCTCGCACGGCTGAAGCCGGTTGACCTGTCGTCGAGTCGAGTACGAACAGTCCGACCAGCGACTGCCCCAGGGTTCGTCCCTTCCACCCATCGTCGCCGCCGACGCCCACCTGTCAACCAATCCATCTGCGCTAGCTCATGTGCGCCATTTCGAACAATGCGCTTCAACCGATATCGGCAGTATTGGTGCGACGGAAGCGTACCGTCGACTTGTGAAAGGCGGCCGGGTCTGTTTCTCTAGATGCCATGGCTCCCAAGAAGAAGACCCGCTCCATGTCACCCGAACACAAGGCTGCGCTCGCCGAAGGTCGCACCCAGGGGCGCGCCGTGCGCCTCTACCTCAAGGCGCTCGATGCCAACAAGCCCAAGCGAGGCCGCAAGCGCACCCCCGATTCCATCACCAAGCGGCTCGACCGCATTGCCACCGAACTCAAAACAGCAGAAGCGCTGAAGCGCCTCCAACTCACCCAAGAGCAACTCGACCTCAACGCGGAACTGGCGGCTACGCAGACCAAGGTAGACCTCTCCGCACTGGAGAAGGACTTCGTTGCCTCGGCTGCCGCCTACGCCGCCCGCAAGGGCATCAGCTACAGCGCCTTTCGCACCGTTGGGGTGGCGCCCGCCGTGCTGCGCGCTGCGGGCATCAGCCGCGGCGCCTGAAGCTCAGGCTCGGTCGATCAACCCGACGATGCTGGCGCTGAGATCACCCCATCGGGAATGAGGCAGATCGTGGCCCATTCCGTGGTAGCCGACGAAGGTGGCGCCGCTGATGGCCTTGGCCAACGCCAATCCGCCGCTGGCCGCCACGAGTGGGTCGCTGAGTCCGTGTACAACCACCGCGGGGATGCGAAGCGTGCGGAGCGCGGCGGTGCGGTCCGGCTGGGCCATGATCGCCGCCAGTTGGCGCAGTCGGCCGTTGGGGTTGCTGGAGCGATCCCACGAGATACCGGCCAGCTCGCGCATCTTGTCCTCGTCGCCGTGGCCCGGCGATCCAATGATCCGGTAGGTGGCCGCGGTGTCGTCCATTGCCGCCTGGCGTGACGCGGGTGGGTTCTGCCGGGCCAAACGGCGCAACACGGCGGCCGTGGGCTGGCCCACACGGCGTGAGCCAGTGGAGGTCATCGAGAGCGACAACGTGCGGATCCGTTCGGGCGAACGCAGCGCCATCGTCTGGCTGATGAACCCACCCATCGAGGTGCCCACCAGGTGCACCTGCTCGATTCCCAGGTGGTCGAGCAAGCCGAACGTGTCGTTCGCCATATCGGTGAGCCGGTAGGGCGTGCTCCGCCGCAACAGGAGATCTGGGGTCGAAGGGGCCGGCAGGTGATCGAGGTGGGTGGACAATCCGATGTCGCGGTTGTCGAAACGGATCACGTGGTGTCCCGACGCCGCAAGCGACTCGCACAACTCATCTGGCCACCCGAGCATCTGTGCCCCCAGACCCATCACCAACAGGATCGTTGGATCCGCCGGGTTACCAAAGGTCTCGTACGCCAAAGTGAGGTCGCCAACGGGCGCATAGCGGATGGTGGGCCAGCGGTCATCGGCGGTCATGCCGGTGCCCCCAGGCCCGCGCTGACCAGCAGGGACCGCAGTAACGGAAGGCCGTCGACGGACCCCAACAGGTCGCTGATGGCCCGCTCGGGGTGGGGCATGAGGCCAACGACGTTTCGATCCACATTGCAGATTCCGGCGATGTCATCGACCGACCCGTTCGGGTTGTCGACGTAGCGAAGCACGACCTGATCGTTGTCGTTCAGCGCCGCCAGCGTCTCGGGCGAGCACGTGTAGTTGCCCTCGAAGTGATTGATCGGAACCCGCAGGACATCGCCCACCGACGCCTCGGAGGTGAGCACCGATTCCTTGGAGGTGACCCGCAACGACACCATCGTGCACAAGAACTTGAGACCCTGGTTCTTCTGCAATGCGCCCGGGAGCAATCCCGCCTCGGTCAGCACCTGGAAGCCGTTGCAGATCCCCACGACCGGGCCACCGGCGGTTGCGTGCTCCATGAC
>Ga0105044_10004882_pt1 | contig 18464 bp, 16 predicted proteins | sample MAT01_FD_78092 | JGI IMG/M metagenome (GOLD analysis project Ga0105044, IMG submission 78092) | Freshwater microbial communities from Lake Fryxell liftoff mats and glacier meltwater in Antarctica - MAT-01 | ecosystem: Environmental > Aquatic > Freshwater > Ice > Liftoff microbial mat | place...
CCGCACCGATGACCCGCTTCCCGGCCCACCGCACGGCTGAAATCGTTCGCGTGGGCTGAGCGCAAAGGGGAAAGCGGACGTCACGCCTCAGGCCCGGGTTGCGCAACAATGCCTACCAGATGTGACACGTAGCATTGCATCGGAGAATCCTTCAAAGGCTCAGCAGCGTTGTCTGAGCCGCAAGCCAGAAATTTAGCAACATATAGTTGGAACGAGAGAGGCGGATTTACGTTGTAGAGTCAGATCGTCCACGAGACGTTACTGTGAAGCCCTAAGAGCCAAATGGGGAAATCGTGACTGATTCAATCCTGACCGCTCTGTGAGTTGAAGGAATACTGTCTCAAGCGACTGAAGAATCGATGATCAATGAGAAGGAGCAAATATTCTCTGCGCAGATCGCAGGTCTATTAACGCCTCGTCGACCACCGTTTCGCCCTACACTTCATTATCAGGGCAGCACGGCCGAACGTACACAAATCTGGAGTGGATCTTGGACAGCGCCTTTCCTAATCTCCGCAATCAACAAGACACCTTGTTCATATGCTTTTCGCACCTTAGGTGGGACTTCGTAGTGCAGAGACCGCACCACTTGATGCGGCGGGCAACGGAAAGCAATCGTGTGGTCTATTTTGAAGAACCGTTGTATCAACACTGCGCCGCGCCCTGGCTGAACATGGTTCAGGATGTTTCGGGTGTCACAATAGCAACGCCAAATCTGCCAAATGGGATTAGCAACTGGGAGAAACACATCTCTGTCCTACTTGGCGAATTAGTGCAGAGTTATGGTCTCACCCGACTCACAACATGGTACTACACGCCCATGGCATTGGCGTTCAGTTCCCATCTTGACCCGAATGTTTGCGTCTATGACTGCATGGATGAACTGTCCGCATTCCTGTTTGCACCTCCACAATTGAACAACTACGAGAACGCACTCTTTAAGAAATGTGATTTGGTTTTTACTGGTGGTCGAAGCCTGTTCAACGCCAAACAACATTTGCACGACAATATTTTTTGTTTTCCAAGCAGTATTGACACTTCCCACTTTGCCCGCGCCAGATTGGAAACTCCCGACCCCGACGATCAAAGCCATATCCCATTTCCACGCATCGGTTTTTTCGGCGTTATTGACGAAAGGATGGACCTTTCTTTGGTTAGAGAGACCGCCGCCGCTATGCCGGGTGTTCAGTTCATCATGATCGGTCCTATTGCAAAAGTCGATCCTGGTGCCTTGCCTCGCGCCGGCAACCTGCACTGGCTGGGCCCCAAGACCTACGCATCATTGCCGCAGTATCTGGCCAATTGGCAAGCTGGATGGATGCCGTTTGCATTGAACGCCTCAACGCGATTCATCAGCCCAACAAAAACACCCGAGTTTCTGGCCGCCGGTTTGCCTTTGACATCCACGGCAATAACGGATGTCGTCTCCCCCTACGGAAGCGCCGGATTGGTTGCGATTGCTGATGGGCTCAGCATGGTCAGAACTTTGCGCCAAAGCCTGGGGCCGCAGGATCCGGCTTGGCTGGTCCGGGTCGATAGGATTCTGGCGGGTTCGAGTTGGGACAGCACATGGCGGGCGATGCAGAGCGAGATCAGTCGTGTCCAGCGCGGAAGGAACGTCGACGATCCTCTACCGACACAGGCTAGACTTTGCGCAACAGCCGGTGATCGTAATGCATGAATACGATTGGCTGGTCGTTGGCGCAGGATTTGCAGGCGCAGTGCTTGCCGAACGCATTGCTTCGCAGCGCGGGGAGAGGGTGCTCGTCGTAGACCGGCGCCCGCATGTGGCCGGCAATGCATTTGATCACCTGGATGCGTCCGGGGTGTTGATCCACAAGTACGGCCCGCATATCTTTCACACCAACGCTAGCCAAATTGTGGACTACCTGTCGCAGTTCACCAGCTGGAGGGATTACCAGCACCGTGTCTTAGCGCAGGTCGACGGGCAACTGCTGCCTATCCCGATCAATCTGGATACGGTCAACCGGCTTTACGGTCTTGACCTCAGTTCCGAGGAGATGACAGCGTTTCTTGAGAAACGCCGTGTGCCAGTTCAAAATATCGTCACGTCGGAAGATGTTGTCATATCCACGGTCGGACGTGAGTTGTATGAAAAGTTCTTTCGGACCTATACGCGCAAGCAGTGGGGCCTGGACCCTTCGCAATTATCCAGGTCAGTGACGGCGCGCATTCCAACGCGGACCAACCAGGATGACCGCTATTTCACTGACAGCTTTCAGAAAATGCCCGCCGCAGGTTACACAAGAATGTTTGAGCGTATGCTCAGCCATCCGTTGATAGAGGTGCGACTGAGTACAGACTATCGCACGGTGCGACGCCTGAACGTAGCACCGCGGACGGTCTTTACCGGGCCGATTGACGAATTCTTCGATTTCCGCTTGGGCAAACTGCCCTACAGGTCATTGCGCTTTCATCATGTTACCGAAGATCGCGAATGGGCCCAGCCTGTTGCGGTGATCAACCATCCTCAGACCGAAGATTACACGCGTGTCACCGAATACAAACATCTGACCGGGCAGGTCCATCCGCAAACAAGCCTTAGTTACGAATATCCGACCGATGTCGGCGACCCCTACTATCCAGTACCGCGCCCGGAGAATGAGGCGCTTTTCAAAAGATACGAAGCACTTGCGATTACTGTTCCCGACGTTTGGTTCGTTGGGCGCCTTGCGACCTATCGCTATTACAACATGGATCAGGTTGTGGGTCAGGCGCTTGCCACCTTTGGCCGCCTTGCAGGGCAAATCGCGCAGACAAATCTGACGCGAATGACGTCTTCGGTGTGATCGTGGCCGGGGGTACACAAGACGTTCAGTTCGAATATTTCGGTCATCAGAGCACATGTTCAATCACTTCCGGGCAAACGGTTGAATTGCAGCCCGACCTTGCGTCGGGTCGGTCACGCCGGATCGTTATGATATCGGACTTTTGCTCTGCTGTACCGCCGGAACTCATTTGCGGGCCTGTCGGGGAGGATAAAGCGCCCTGTGTCCCGGTCGCCCAACCAATTGTAACCGGCGGCTATCTTGAGCGCCTCCCGATGGCTGTCGTCGCAGCCGGAATGGCCGACGTCGCCGAGGTCTGGTCGTTTTCGGGCAGGGACACAGACTGGACTGGCGTCCGGCTGATGCCTTCGGCAATGCCCGAACGTCGGTTTCGCGCCGACCCACAGCCTGCGCCCTACCGGTCCGACGCCATGCTATCTCATATTCGCCGGTTTGGGGCGCCGGACATTCTGTGTGTCTTGGGATTAGGGGTGGAGGAAGACATCCTGGTCGCCTGCGCCGAAAGCATCCGCATCTACAATTCCATTGATGCCCTTGCCTTGCGCGTCCCCGACCGGATCAGCCGGCACTTCGATATTGTTCTCACCGGATCTGCCGCCCAGAGTGCCGACGTCTTGAAGCGCCACCCTGACGTGATCGTCGATATTCTGCCGATTGGCCCCGAGTTTGCATCGCCGCTGACCTTTCGCCCTCTGCATCTGCCGCCAATTTACGACGTGATCTACGTCGCCGCCGCCCAGCCCTACAAACGGCACCACATGCTGTTTGACGCTCTGCACCGTCTGCCGCGCCATATCCGCACCTTGTGTGTGATCGGCTATGGGGAGTTGGCCGAGACTTTGCAGCAAGAAGCTCGTGCGCGTGGCCTGAACATTGATTTCATTGGCCCCCCTGGCGTGTCGCATGATGCGGTCAACACGCTGATGAACCTTGCGCGGATGGGGGTGGTCTGCGGCGTTGATGATGGCGCGCCAGCAATCCTGACCGAATACATGCTGGCTGGGTTACCCGTGCTTGCCAACGCAGGGCTGTGTTGCGGAGTGCAATACATCTTCGACCAGACCGGAAGAACATCTACAGAAGCACATTTTCACCAAGGGATCGCAGATATGCTGGCCGACCTGTCGACATTTTCGCCACGCGAAACCGTGCTGGCCAACTGGACCTGGCCCCATTCGGTTAAGCAGTTTGCCAGCCTGATCCAGCAAGCACGAGCGCAGCGTGGCAAAGCGTCTGGTGGGGGTGCTGCATGAACGCCCTAGATTCGGTTGCGACAATGGCTGCATTTTCCGGACAGATCGTGATGGTGACGGACAGCCCGGATCCATCCGGTCTGGGCCACCATATGATCACGTTGGCAGCGGCCCTTCAGCCACAGATCAGGCCGCGCCTTGCCTTTCGGGCATCTGTGGCAGCCGAGGGCTTTGCGCAAAAGGCCAAAGTCCGTGGCATTCAATGCAGTATTGTTCCGGCCGGTCTTGGCTGGAAAACTTGGCTGGCCGGTGCCAGCCCGGCGCTTGTGCACATTCATGCGGGCATCGGCTGGGAGGGACATGAGATCGTGCGCGCGGCGCTGGAACTTGGCCTGCCTGTCGTGCGAACCGAGCATCTGCCATGGCTGATCACTGACCCCCACCAGGCCTCTGCCTACCGCGATATGTTGGCCGGGGTTGAGGCGCTGATCGCCGTGTCGCCGTCGTCTGGCGCAAGTTGGCAGGCGGCCGTCGGTAGCCTGTTACCAATTGATATCATCGCCAACGGGATCGAATTGAAGACGGGACAGACTGAACGTGCGGCAACCCGCATCCTGCTGGGCATTCCGCAAGAGGCGCCCATGATTTTGCATGTCGGCCGGTTTTCGGCGCAAAAGGATCATCGCACTCTGATCGAAGCTTTTGCGCCACTGACCCGCCAGCATCCGGAGGCGCATCTGGTTCTGGTCGGCTCTGGTGAAACCCGGTCCGAAGTTGCAGCTCAAATCGCCCGTTTGGGCCGGATCGCGGTCACGATCCTGGACGACCGCGATGATGTGGCCGAGTTGATGGCGGCGGCCGATCTGCTGGTGCTGCCCTCGCTGTTCGAAGGGCTGCCGCTGGTGCTGCTGGAAGCGATGGCCGCTGGCCTGCCTGTCGTGGCCAGCCGGATCGGTGGCGTGATCGAGGTCTTGGGCAAGAACCACCCCTGGCTGGTGGACCCGGGAGATGCACAGGGCTTAAGCCGCGCCTTGGACGAGGCATTGTCCGACAAAGACGGACGCGCCCGGCTTTCCGACCGGCAAACGGCCCGGCTGCGCAAGGACTATACCGCAGACCGCATGGCTGATGAGACGGTCCGTGTCTATCAACGTGTTGCCGCACAACACCGCAGCATCGTGGCGCCGCGTCAGGAAATGACCATTGCGCGCATCGGGTTCATCGGTTGTGGCGGTATTGCACAGCGGCATCTGGGGGTCTTGCGTACGTTTGGCGACGTGACCATCGCCGCTGTCGCAGACCCAGACCTCAGTCGCGCCGAAGCCACCGCAGAGGATTACGGTGCACGGGCGTTTGCCGGTCTGGACGAGATGCTGGCCGAAATGCCGTTGGACGCCGTGTTCATCTGCGTGCCCCCGTTCGCGCATGGCGCGGCCGAGCGGGCAGCTATTGCGGTGGGGCTGCCGTTCTTTGTGGAAAAGCCGATTACGCTGGACCTGCATCTCGCCGAACAAATTGCTCAAGAGGTGCATGATGCGGGGTTGGTCACGGCTGTGGGCTATCACTGGCGCTATCTCGATACGGTAGATGAGGCCCGGCGCGCCTTGGCGGATAATCCAGCCCAATTGATGACCGGCTTTTGGCTTGACCAGACCCCCCCGCCTGCGTGGTGGCATGATGCGAAACAATCTGGTGGCCAGATTGTCGAACAGGTCACTCATATCATCGACACCGCGCGCTATCTGGCCGGACCGGTCACTTCGGTTTACGGCCAATCCAACCACCGCGACCGGGCGGCGTTTTTGGGGATGACGGCCAGAACGGCAACGACCGCCACCTTGACTTTCGCTTCAGGGGCAATCGCAACCTTGGCGGCGACCTGTCTTTTGCGGTGGTCACATCGCATCGGCTTGCATCTGTTTGCTGATGGCCTTGCCATAGAATTGAGCGATCAGGACGTGACCATCGACACCGGCAAAGGGCGCAACCCGCAGCGCGCCGAAGGTGACCCGGTCTGGCGAGAGGATCGCGATTTCATCGATGCGGTGCGCGGTCTTGGCAACCGAATACGCACACCCTATGCCGATGCGCTTGAAACGCATCGGGTGGCCTTGGCAATCATGCGGTCGATCCAGACCGGGGCGGTCGTGACCCTCCCGCCCGAGGTGACGCCCGTGATCCAGCCGAACAGTCCGTTGCGCCGCGTGCCCGCCGCACCCCATGCAGTGCGTCGCGTCCGGTCGTTGGGCGTTGAGGCCCCGCACCGGCCCTACTTCTTTGCCTATGACGAGGGGCCTGCAGAAGCGGGGCAAGTGCGCCTTGACCTGATGTACACCGGTCTTTCTGCCGGCACCGAACTGACATTTCTCAAGAACACCAACCCCTATCTGTATTCCCGCTGGGATGCAGAGGCGGGGACGTTCGTCGAAGGCGAGCCATCGCTGCAGTATCCCGTGCCTTTCATGGGTTACATGGAGGTGGGCCGCGTAATCGACAGCCGCGCTGTCGGTTATCGTAACGGCGACGTGGTGGCGACCGCCTTTGGCCACAAATCGGGGCATGTGGCGGACGCGTCGCAGAACCTGCTGGTGCCGCTGGCCAGCAATTTCGACCCGGTTCTGGGCGTATTTGTGGCTCAGATGGGGCCGATTGCCGCCAACGGCATCCTGCATGCCGATGCGCTGGTCCATACGGCGGGGCCGCTGCGGTTCGGAACTGGAATTGCCGGGCGGCGGGTCGTGGTCTGGGGGGGCGGAACCGTCGGTCTCCTGACAGCACTTTTCGCGCGTCGGGCGGGGGCTGCATCGGTTCTGATCGCCGAACCGTCAGACTGTCGCCGCGACCTTGCAGCGCGGCTGGGGATTGAGGCGGTAGGTGAACACGACGCATGGCGGATCGCCAAGGGTTGGTTCAGCGGCGATGGCGATCGCGGGGCGGATCTGGTGTTTCAGACACGGGCCCGGTCGGAAAGCCTGCAACTGGCGCTGCGTTCCCTGCGCCCGCAAGGGACTGTCATTGACCTGGCCTTTTACCAGGGCGGAATGGATCGTACCCGTTTGGGCGAAGAGTTTCACCACAACGGCCTGTCGTTGATCTGCGCGCAGATCGGTCGCGTCCCCGCCCGCTTTGCAACCGACTGGACACGCCGCCGTTTGTCGGACGAAACCCTGGCGCTTTTGGCCGCTGACGGCCCGGCGATCCGCCAGCACATGATCACGCATCTGGTGCCCTATGACGACGGCCCGGCCTTCCTGACGCATCTGATCACTGACCGGCCAGAGTTTTTGCAGATCGTGTTCGAGTATCCTCAATGACGGGGCTGCAAACGCACCCATCCGACCGGCCGGTGCGGATCCTGTTCGTGTTTGCCTGGCTTGTTGTCGGCGGCGAAGAATCCGAAGTGCGCCTTCTCGCCAAATCGCTTGATCCCGCCCGCTACCGGATCGACGTGCTGGTCTGCTTTCGGGCCGACGGCATGCCTGATCAGACGCAGCGCCAACTGGAACAACTTGGCGTGCGTGTCGATACGATGGCCTATGCGTTTTCTTTTGATGACACCGTCCGCTATCTGGAGCGGCGGATTGCCGGTTACGAAATTGTCGTCTCTTGCCAGAACGTAGCGGATATTTACCCCGCGTTGGAACGTTTGCAACTACGCCCCCCCCTGATCGAACACGGCGGGCTGGTTTCAGAGGCTCTGGCAGGGCCAAAGCATTTCACGACACGCTACATCGGCGTTTGCGACACGATCCGGGCGGCCGCGGCGTCCCGGATGCCTGACCGTCCTCACCACGCGCTGGCTATCCCGTCGATGGTTGATCTGGCAGAATTCAAGCCCGAACGAAGGCCGGGTATGCGCGCCGCACTGGGCATCGCACCGCACCATATTCTGATCGGATGGGTCGGGCGGCTGGACCGGAAAAAACGGGTCGAGGATTTCATCGAAGCCGCCGCTCTGGTGCATGCGACCGCACCCGACGCGCGGTTTGTGGTGATTGGCGGCAAGGACGCTTTTATGCCCAATTATGAGCAGGAGTTGCGCCAGCTTGCGACGGCACGCAATTTGGGCGCAGTACTGCGGTTTTTAGGGGACCGGCCCGACGTCCCCGACCTGCTGGTTGCCCTTGACATCTTCGTTTGGCTGTCGCGCGGCGAGGGGATGCCGCATGTCATAGCCGAAGCAGGGTCAGCACGTTTGCCCGTTATTGCGACTGCCGACAACGGGGCCACCGAACAGATCGTTGATGGCGTGTCTGGCATTTTTGTTCCGCATGAATTGCCCGCTGCAGTAGCGGCTGCTTTGACCCGCCTGATCGGCGATGCCCCACTGTGCGCACGGCTGGGGTCGGCTTTGCGACGGCACGTGGAACTGACTTATGCGACCACAGTCGTCGTCCGTCAGTGGGAGGGTGTCTTTGACGCTGTGCTTGCTGAACGTCCGGTGCCGGAGCCGAGCCTTTTCAGAAGTTTTGTGCAAGGCGGGTTCGAATCTTCGACGCACCGTCTGCAGAACGGCAGACGGCTCGATCTGATCGCTTCGACCGGTCATGATACCCACGCCGAACAGGATTACAGGCAACTGGCGGAGCATGGCATCCGAACGGTGCGTGACGCACTGCGTTGGCATCTGATTGAAACCACCCGGCATCAATACGATTTTTCGAGTTTTCTGCCGATGGTCCGAGCCGCCGAGCGCAGCGGGACCCAAGTGATCTGGGACGTGATGCACTATGGCTGGCCGGATGATCTGGACATCTGGGCACCCGCTTTTGTCACGCGGTTCGCGGCCTTTGGCCGGGCTGCGGCCATTGCGCTGCGCGATGCAAGCGATGCGGTCCCGTTTTGGTGCCCGATCAACGAGATTTCGTTTTTTGCATGGGCTGGCGGGGATGCACGATATCTCAATCCATTTGCCGCAGGTCGGGGCTTTGAGCTCAAGGTGCAGTTGGCCCGTGCTGCAATCGCGGCAATGCACGAGCTTCGCGCGGTTGACAGCCGGGCCCGCTTTGTCCATTGCGAACCTGCCATTGCTATTCATCACGATCCGACATGCGCACTGCCGTATCAACAGGCAGAGGGCTGGCACCAGGCACAGTTCCAGGCGTTCGACCTCATCACAGGCCGGATGTGGCCACAGATCGGGGGCGACCCGTCCCTGCTCGACATTATCGGGATGAATTACTATCCAAACAACCAGTGGATCCATGGTGGCCCTCCGATCGATCCGGACCACGCGCTGTATCGCCCTTTCAGCGACTTGATATTCGAGACTTATGCGCGGTATGGCCGGCCAATATTGGTGTCTGAGACCGGAACGGAAAGTGACGGGCGACGCAGTTGGTTTCGCTACGTAGCGAACGAGACCGGTCTCGCCCGGTCGCGCGGTGTGCCGGTTGAAGGCATATGCCTTTATCCTGTTGTGGATCATCTGGGCTGGGACGATGACCGACCCTGTCCCAACGGATTGCTGGGTCAGCGTACATTGGGTGGCGCGCGCAGCATACATATGCCTTTGGCAGAGGCGGTCGCAGATTTCAGTGTTACATCACGAAAGGTCGCCTAGCCATCGGCTTGCATTTTCCACATCTGCAAAAGGGAACACAATGATCATGACCCCGACAATTGTTCAAATTCCTGTCGCCTCATCCGATGTGTACGCGTTTCGCATCAAGGGCGAAATTTCGGCGGAAGATCTTCAGGCCATGGCGAACACCATGAATGCAGCTTTCGATGCAAACTCGTCGGTATCAATGCTGCTGATCTTTGATCAATATGATGGCGTGGAGGCTGGTGCCGGACTCGATTTGCAGACCCTCCGGTCGCAATTTCGTTCGGTCTTGAAGGTTGATAAGTATGCCGTCGTGGGTGCCCCGGGTTTCGCCTCCACCCTGATCAATGTGATGGACATATTAATACCCACGGACGCGCGCACTTTCAAGCCGGCTGAGGAAGACGAGGCATGGGAATTTATCGGCACCCGCCCATTGGGCAACCTGTAACGGCGGCCTGTTTCGCGACCTGAATGGCCGAGTTTTTCGGCGCCCTTCGTTTGTCCGACGCATGTGGTCAGCCGATCAGAACCCTTCCCACAGGCCTGGCGTCGCGGCCAGTTCCAGCAGGTTACCATCGGGATCGCGAAAATAAAGACTGTGCCCGCCTCTTTGCCAGTCGGACGTGCCTTCTATCTCGATGCCAGCCCCCTCCAGATGTGCGCGCCAGAGCGGCAGGGCGGCGTGGGTCACCGCAAACGCCATGTGCAACTGACCTGACCCGTCATGCGGCGGGATCAGCCCGCCGCCGGTCTGCACCGGCTCGATCGTGCCGCCGCGAATGAACAGCAACAGCACATTTCGTCCGTTCACGTTGAAGGCGCGAAGCCGACCGTCGGCATGCAAAGGGGGCAGACCCATGACGCCTTCGTAGAATGCTGCGGCCCGCTCCAGATCGTCGACGTAGAGCGCCGTTTCCAGAATGCAAAGCAAGGGCGGCGCGAGGCTATTCATCGCCGTTCTCATAAAGGTGCAGGACAGCGCTTTCCTCGATTCCACCGGCAAAGACGAATTCACCGTTCTGGAAATCTTCGATCCGCAGATGGGGGAACGCGAAGTACTTGGGCGGCACATTGGCTTGGCTCGCAGCAAAGATAATCCGGCTGATCCCTGCAAAACGGATCGCCGACAAACACATCTCGCAAGGTTGCAGCGTCGAGATGATGGTGCAACCCGACAGATCGGTAGCATCCAAGGCAGCCGCTGCGCGGGTAATCGCGACCATTTCGGCGTGCTGGGTGGGGTCAGACTGCAGATGGACCTCGTTTTCGCCAACCGCGATGATCTTTCCCCCCCGCATCACGGTTGCCGCAATGCCAGACTTCCCGCTTTGCTTGGTGGCCTTTAACGCGCGGTCGATCGCATCCCGCATTGCAGCGCGCTCGGCTTCGGTGGGAACGATTTGCGCATCGGTCAGGTTGGCGCCATTCTGCATTGAATCCTCGCGAAAGAGTTGTGTGCGCTACTCCGGCTTGGCGCCGCGCCGGTGCAGTTCGGCGAGAATGCCCTGCGGCACCACCCCGGCGAACATGGCGATCAGCTTGTTCATCACCCCCGGCACCACACCTTTTTTTCCCGCCAACATCGCGTCGTAGCCCGCGCGCGCGGTCTTTGTCACGTCCCCGAGATGGTCGCTTTTCGCGATCGGGCTGTCGGCAAGCTGATTTTCAGGGCGGGTAAAGATCGGCGTGTCGGTCGGTCCGGGCATCAGGCACGTCAGCGTGACCGGGCCATCCTTCCATTCGTCCTGCAACGCATAGCACAGGCTGTCGAGGTAGGCCTTTGTCGCGTTATAGACGGCATCGTAGGGCCCCGCGACGAACCCGCCGATGGACCCCGTCACCAGAATCCGCCCCTGTCCCTGGGCCTGCATCCGCAGACCCACGCGGTGCAAAAGCGTGGTCGTTTGCACCATGTTCAACATGATCAGGCGGCGGATTGCCTCCCACTCCTGTTCATGGAACGCGGTACCCAGCGCGCGGCCGGCGTTGGCGCAAAAGATGTCGATGTGCCGGTCGCCTACTGCCGCCCAGAATGCATCCGTGCCGTCGCGCGTCGCAAGATCAACCTGCATCGTCTGCACGGTGCCGCCCAGACGGCGCAGCTTATCTGCTGCGTGCTCGATTTCGGGCTCATCGGCACAGATCAGAATGTCATAGTGATCCTCGACGGCAAACCGCGCCAGTTCGTAGCCGATGCCGCTGGACGCCCCGGTGACCACCGCCAATTTTTGATCAGACATTGTCCATCCTCCCGTCAGGCTTGGCCATCTTGCGATGCATCGCGGCAAGCACGCTGTCCGGTATCAAACCGGACACCAAAGACTGCACCTTGTTCATGAAGCCTGTCGTCACACCGGATGCGCCGTCCAGCATGGCGGCGTAGCCTTCCTTTGCCACCATGGCGGGATCGTCCTTGTTCGGATCCTTGCCTATGGGGGTATCAAGCATTTCGGCCCGGTCAAAGAACATGGTATCGGTCGCCCCCGGCATCAGACAGGTCACGGTGATATCGGTGTCGTTCACTTCGTTGCGGATCGCGAGGCTGAGCAGGTCGATATAAGCTTTGGTTGCGTTATAGACCGCGTGATAGCTGCCCGGCATCCAGCCCGCGATGGAGCCGGTGATCAGGATGCGCCCGCTGCCTTGGGTGCGCATCATTCGAACAGCGCGATGCAGCAGATCGGTCGTGCCGATGACGTTGACGCGCAACACCTCGTCGAAGTCGGCTTCGGACTGGTTCAGAAACGCATCGCCGCGGCCCCGGCCTGCGTTTGCCATCATGTAATCGACACGCCGCCCGCCAATGGCCTTGAATAATGTCTCGACGCCTCCGGGCGTGCCCAGATCGGCCTGAACGGCCTTTACCGCTGTGCCGGACCCGGCAAGTTGTTCGCCGACCTTGTGAATGTCGTCGCCATCCGCGCAAATGATGATCTCGCATCCATCAGCAGCGGCACAGCGGGCGAGTTCCAGCCCGATGCCGCTGGATGCGCCGGTGATGACGGCCAGTATCACGCCGGTCATGCCCGCACCTCGGTGCCCGGCTTCAGGACGACCTTGGTCCATTCATTCTGGTTAAAGCGAAAGTTCTCATACCCGCGTACCGCGTCTTCCAGGGGCAGGCGGTGCGAGATCAGGAACGTCGTGTCGATTTCGCCTTCGCCGATGCGATGCAGCAGTTCGCCCAGGTATTTATGCACATGGGTCTGACCCGTGCGGATTTGCAGGCCCTTTTCCATCAACGCCCCCAACGGAAACTTGTCCAGGTAGCCGCCATAAACGCCCGGGATCGACACGCGCCCGCCCTTGCGAACCGCGATGATCGCCTGCCGCAGCGCGTGGGCGCTGTCAGCACCGATGCCGACCTGTTGCTTTATGTTGTCCATGATCGCATCCGGTGCCCAACCATGGCTTTCCATGCCGACGGCGTCGATGACGGCGTCGGGACCGAGTCCGCCCGACATTTCCATCAGCGCCTCGCGCACATGGGTCCGCTTGAAATCGATGATTTCTGCGCCCAAGCCTTTGGCCAAGGCCAGTCGACCCGGGTATTCGTCGATGGCGATGACCTTTCCGGCGCCTTGCAACAAGGCAGACTGGATCGCGAACAGACCAACCGGCCCGCAACCCCACACGGCCACGGTATCGCCCGGCTCGATGTCCGCATTCTTGGCCGCCATCCATCCAGTCGGCAGGATGTCTGAAAGGAACAGTACCTGATCATCGTCCAGTCCATCGGGCACGACGATCGGTCCAACGTCGGAAAACGGAACACGAACGTACTCGGCCTGCCCCCCCGGATAGCCGCCCGTCAGGTGCGAATAACCAAAAAGACCTGTCATAGCGTGGCCATAAAGCGGCTCGGACAGATCCTGCTTTTCTGCGGGGTTGGAATTGTCACAGGCAGAAAACTGCGCCCGCTCGCAAAAGAAGCACTTCCCGCACGAGATGACAAAGGGCACGACTACCCGTTGACCCTTTTTCAAGGTGCTGCCGGGCCCTGCGTCCACAACGCGCCCCATGAATTCGTGACCCAGAATGTCGCCCGCCATCATTCCGGGTATGACGCCATCGAAAAGATGCAGGTCCGATCCGCAGATCGCGGTCGAGGTGACCTCGATGATCGCATCGCGGGGGTTCATGATTTCGGGGTCGGGAACAGTGTCCATACGAACGTCATGCTTGCCGTGCCATGTCAGTGCGCGCATCGCCAGTGCCTCCTATTCTTGGGTCTTGTGATTTTTGTTGGTAGCGATTTCGCCCGTCTCCATCAGCATCTTGAAGCGTCGCAACTCGCGCCGGCCCTGGATCAACGGGTCGGTCTGAAAGAGTTTGCCGATCAACCGGCCAACGTCGCCCAGCGGCGGGACATAGGACAACTCTGCCGCAAGTTCGGTGCCGCGACCGGCAGGGGCATCCCGGAACGTGACCTTGCCTTTGGCTTTCATTTCCGAGTTTTCGGTTGATGCCCATGCCAGCACCTCGTTTTCGACATTGGCGGTCATGCGGGTTTCCATATCGACGAACCGGCCCATCGGGGCCGCTATTCTCCAATGCGCGGTGTCGCCATCCACAGAAAGGCTATCCAGACTTTGCATGAATTGGGGCAGGTTCGAGAAATCCGCCCAGAACGCAAACAACTCGGAGCGCGGACGGTTGATGGTGATCGTCCTGCCCACCATTGCCGCGTTGCCCGTTGGTTTGGCTTTGCTCGTCCGGACAGGAGCATCATCAATGGGTCGCGACGCCACGCGATTTTGGTTCATGCTGTTGACAATAACATAGCCGATTGCAACGGCACCAAGACTTAATCCCAATGCAAGGAGTGTTTTCGAATTGTCCGGCCGATCGCGGTAGCCTTGGGTTTGTCGCATTGAAGCCTCCGGTAGATGGGTTCGCCGTATCCAACGTTCCGGACCAGGCCGGGTTCCAACGGCCGAAGCGATACCGGGAAGAATTCCAGAACCTGCCAGTAAGCTTGTTCAGGCTGCCGATTGTTCACAGGGCCATGCCGCCACGGCTGACGTCACGCCGCGCCGGACTATCTACGCAGCAGCTGCTCGATATGTGCTATGGCAAGCGGCAGGTCGGCCTGCGTGCGCAGCGGACCAATCGTCGCCAGCGCCTGTTTCATCGCCGGATTGTCCGAACACCCCATGTCGGGGCACAAAGGCGCATCGGGGTCTGCGGCGCGTTCGCGCAGCGCCGCCGCCATGCCGCCCGGGGCACGGCCCTCCAGCCGGCACGATGCGTAGACGGTAACTTCACGCGCATGCACCACAGGCAGACCCAGCGACTTGAGGCGCAAGATGATGGCGCGGTCCTCATGGGTGGGCATCGGGTCAAACCCCCCTGCAGCAGCATAGGCACAAGGCGCGAAGGCAAGGCTGGCCCCGGGCGTCTGTTCGTGGGCGACACGACCGGTAAGGTGCTGCTCCAGTTGAGCCTTGAGGTCAAGAAACCGATCTTCCAGTGCCGCACGGCGCAGCAGCGGCGCAGGAAGTGCGGCATGTTCTTCGGCGATGGGCTGCACCAGTCCACAGACAGCAGCCGCGCCATCGTTGATGTAGCGCAGATTTTGGTCGACCCAGCCGGGCGCCACGATGCAGTCTGCATCACTTGTCAGGATCGCGCGAGCACCCCGCGCGCGGCGCAGCCCCTCCGCTATGCCAAGGCGCCGGGCAGCGCCGACGCCGCCAGAAGGGACGATGCAATCGATCAATGCGGCCCCGCAATCAGTTGCAATCGCGCCTGTTGCATCAGTGCAGTTGTTTGCCACGACAAGCACATCGGCCTGCTGGTTGCACAGGGCAGCAAGACAAGCGGCGATCCGTTCAGCCTCGTTTCGGGCGGGAATAACCACCATGCGACCAGTTGAACCCCAATCGGCGGGAAACACCTTGCGCGTGATGCACGGGCGGGTGATCTGAAGGTTCATGATCCTGATAACCTGTCAATGCGGTACTGCGCGGTGCTCGAAACCGGGACGCCGGCCCTTTCGCGCCCAAGGCCCCGGGCAAAGACATGCAGTGCCTCTTCCCCCTCCAGCGCATTGCCCGATTGGCCAAGCCAGTTGACCGCGACGATTTCGGCGTTCGGCCAACGCTCGGCGATTTGCGCTGCAACGGCCACAAGGCCAGGCTTGTCCAGAAAATACAGCACCTCGGACACAACGATCAGGTCATGGCGGCCTTCAGGCAGGATGCACGGCAGATAGCCCTGCACAAAGGACCCCTGCGGCAGGGCACGCCGCGCGGCCACCAACGCCGTCTCGACCGCATCAAGCCCGGTGTAACTGGCACAACGCGGGGCTAGGTGGCGCGCAAGTTCGCCGTTGCCGCAGCCAAGTTCCAGCGCACTTGCGTAAGCGTTGCGAAGAAGTGCGGCGCGCGTGGCTGCAAATTTCGCTCGCTCATAAGGGCTGGTTCGAAAATTCCAAGGATCATCGCTTTGGGCGTAAATAGCCGCAAGCTGCAAGGAATTTACAGCTGTCATCGCGCGTCTCCCTCTAAGGAGAGAAAAAATACCTCGTCCTGCGTTTCGAAAAATTCTTCAAAACCTGGGGGCATCTCGAACCCGTCCGGCGCGTCTTGCACCACAAGGCCGGCCTGGCTGCGATGCGCGGCAATAGCGGCTGATTTCCTTTCGATCGCCGGCCCAGAGGGCAACCGGACAGCCGATGTTCCGGCAGGTTGCGGTGCAACCCCGCCGCCATGCCAACGCGACCAAATCGGGTAAAAGCCTAGCCGAAGGTGCGGGATCTGCGCCTTCAACCATCGGCCAATCTCGGCCCCGACCACGTGATCGCAATGGGGATCAAGCGGTGATGGTGCAAGCAGCAAGCCAAACCCACCGGTCCGCGCCAAGGTGGCGAGCGCGGTGTAGTGTGCGGGGTCTGACCGCAATGCGCCGTCTGGCGCGCCAAACCATGTCAGATCCTTTCGCGTCCCGCCAAGAGATTCTAAGGCCGTGACAAGTTCGGTGTGCCGCAATTCTGCCAGCCTTTCTGGTGGCCATGTGTGCGAACCCGGGTGCGACGCTGACCCGTCCGTCAGGCAAACGACATGCGCCCCCGGCCCACTGAACGCATGTGTCAGCAGCGTTCCGCAGCCCAGACTTTCATCATCAGGGTGGGGCGCCAGCACCAGCAGGCGCTGCCCGCGCAAGAGTGCCTCTGCGGTCGTGGCGGGAATGGGTGTACCTGTCTGGTCGATTACGGCACTGTCGGCGTCACGCATCGCCACCTCCGTCCCACAGCAGTGCTGAGTAAGGTCCTTCGTGTTGAAGCGCCCAAGTGCCAGCGCGGTGTAAAAGCGCGTCGCGCGCCGCTTGTCGGATGTAGGTTGCGAGGTCGCGCGCTATGCGGCCGGTGGCGGCGGCTTGGTCGAAATGCTGCAACCCGATCGACCGCTCCACAGCGGCAATCGCATCTTGGGCGATGTCTTCCGTCAAAAGCCGTGCTTGCGCCGAAAGGCTGACGGCGCGCTCTGGGTCTGCAATTCCGCCCGGTCCTTCGGCCAGTTGCGCCGCACGTTCCGTGAACGCGCCAGCCGCCAGCGCGCGTGTCAATACCGGGGCAAGCCGGGCGATTTGCCGTTCTGCCCCAAGGCGACCCATTGACGCCAGTTTTCGGGCCGCTGTGTGCAACAGCCCCAATGTGCCGCCAAGTTGTACCGCAGCAATGCGCCAAACCCCGCCAATGAAACTTGGCTCGTCGAAATATTGCCCCGGCTTGCCGATCCAGTGCAAGGCAGAGGCAGGCAATCCAGCCGCATCAAAGTCGCCCGATGCGGTGGCTCGCATGCCGATCTTGCTCCATGTGTCGGCCCTGTGACGCGCCTGATCGGACACGTCGACCAGCGCCAGGCGCATGGTCTCGCCTTGCCCAAGCGTTACGATGGCGCGTCCCACGATGCCCAGACCCGACGCGAAACGTTTGCCACCCACGATACGGTCGCGCTCAACGGCGAGAGGAATTGCGCCATCCGCACCCCAGACCCCGAACAGCAGCCCGTTCGCAGTCTGTGCGTCCATGGCACTGCGCGCCTGCTTGTCACCCAGCATTGTGACAAGACGGATAGCGTTCACATGGCCTTCATACAGCCGCGCGAGCGGAAGGTTTACCTGACCGATCATCACCAGTCGGCGGAACAAGACTTTTGTTGGTAATGCGCCTGCCGCAAGATAACCCACCGCATTAAGTGCTCCGACAGAACGCGCGATGTGGGATTCGCCAAGATCTTCGCGGGCGGCGGCAGCGGCGAGATCTGCAAACCACTGATCAGATGTGTCTTGAACGACTTCTGCCGACTTTTCACCAACCGATGCGGTCAGAGGCGACGATGATGCCGCTGCACGGGAGCAGAGTGATATGGTTGCTGTCATGAAACGCAAACCCGCTCAACGGGTCGCGGTTCCCGAAGCCGTCACCGCGCACGATGCAGGGAACCCATTCACTCAGCGCGCGACAACCACGAATGGGTTGGTCACCATCATGTCCTGCAAAAGCATCGGCTGGCGTCGATCCTGAGTGATGACGAGAAAGGTCGGTCTCGGCGCAGATGCCGCGTCATCAAACTTGTCGACTTTTTGCCAGACAAAGTTTGCCCGGAGTCGAGTTTCCGTAGCGCTTTGCCCCATGGGACAGTTTATTCTTGCATCGGATAAGGCCTGAATTTTCCTTTCTTTCCCTCAGGTAATGCAGATGAACCTCCACCAACACAGAGGCCCTCAACCTGCTTGTGGACAGCACCGGGATCAGGTTCCCCGGCGAGTGGCGAGTGGCGATGGCGATGGCGATGGCGAGTGGCCAGCCCGCAAGCACGGCATTCAAGGGCGGCGCCGATGGCGCAAGGTCCATCTGGCCATGGATACCGCCACTCCGGACATCCGCTGTGGAGTTCGCCCCGG
>Ga0105044_10004887_pt1 | contig 18458 bp, 12 predicted proteins | sample MAT01_FD_78092 | JGI IMG/M metagenome (GOLD analysis project Ga0105044, IMG submission 78092) | Freshwater microbial communities from Lake Fryxell liftoff mats and glacier meltwater in Antarctica - MAT-01 | ecosystem: Environmental > Aquatic > Freshwater > Ice > Liftoff microbial mat | place...
CACGAGTCGATGCGACGTGTTGGATTCGGAAGAACGCTGCGCTTGATTGTCCCGATGGTCCTTGCAACGCTTGCCTGTCTACCGTCTCCCGACGCAACCATGCCCGCAGCTGCCACGATCATGACGTGCGGCATTCTAGAACTTCGATGGGTACGTCAGCGTGCTTGAGCGCATCCTTACTCCTTGGTGGCTTCGCATTCTCGTAGCAATCGCTGGTACGGTGGCCATCAGCTTTGCCGTTGTTCCCTTTGTGCACGATCAACTTCTTGTGCAATGCCTGTTGTACGGCGCTCTTGCCGCATTGATGATCGGTATGGAGGTAGGGCGGAAGGGTTCGGTATGGTATACGTGCGGACTCTACGTTGGCGAGACCACGGCGCGTGAAGCCCTTTGGGGAACGACGATCGCTATTGGCTCACTAGGTGTCATCGCCATTGGAGGAATGGTGATCGGTGGAACATTCAACGCAGCACCTACGTCGGCACGTCCACTAACGGTGTTGGTTGGCACCATCGTTGTCGCCGCCGTTGGCGAAGAGATTCTGTTTCGCGGAACGATCTTCCAAGCAATCGAAGAACGCTTTGGAGGTATTGTGGCCGTGATGACCACGTCGCTGCTCTTTGCGCTGGCACATGTGATGAATCCTGGCGCTTCTGTTATCTCACTGGTGAATGTGTTTCTTGCGGGCGTTCTCCTCGGTACGATGCTCATTCGTTCTGCATCGTTATGGCCGTCTATCTTTTTCCATATCGTATGGAATCTCCTCGTTGCATTGTGTTTTGGCGCAGTGTCAGGAAACGAACTCGGCGGTGGAGTAGTCGTGATGAATCTATCTCAAGCATCATCTTCGTTCGTGTGGCTTGTAAGCGGTCCGTTCGGCGTCGAAGAAGGTCTGCTTACCACACTGCTCCTCATCGTCACAACGACCATCGTTGCCATTCGCATCCCCCGTTCTGCCTATGTTGTGGCAGCACGATTCCGTCGATCACACCTCGAAGCACTCTCTCGACACTGAAATCATGAAACGCGTTCCCCTCCTCCGTTCCGCCCTTACTGCCCTGCTTCTGTTCACCGGTTGGGGCGCACCTTCGCAAGCACAATGGACCATCCTTCAGCGCGACGCCGATAGCGTGATGCAGAAAGGGATCGACTACATCTACAACGTGCGTTTCGATAGTGCGCATGCATGTTTCGAGCAAGTGAAGACGCTGTATCCGGACCATCCGGCAGGCTACTTTATGGATGCTATGGTGGAATGGTGGAAGATCAACTTGAACCGCAACGTGTATTCAAACGATGAGTGGTTTTTGCAGAAGGTGGAGAAGGTGTTGGAAGTGTGCGATAAGTCTCTCGAAGCCGACCCAAAGAATCTCATGGGCTTATTCTTCAAGGGTGGTGCACTAGGATTTCGCGGACGTTTCTATGCAACGCGAGAGAGTATGATCAAGGCCGCGAACGACGGCAAAGACGCGCTCGATCTGCTGGAAACATGTCAGCGAATTGCTCCCAACAATCACGACATCATGTTGGGCACGGGCTTGTATAACTACTTTGCCATGGCACTACCAGAGAAGTACCCGGTGCTTGTCCCAATTATGACATTCTTCCGTTCTGGAGATAAGGCTCTCGGAATACTACAGCTTCAAGCAGCTGCACGGAAGGCGCGTTATGCACGCGTCGAAGCACAAGTAGTGTTGATGCAAGTGTATTACGATTGGGAGAAGGACTACGGGAAGGCCGTTGTTATTGCGAAAGAGCTGAACAAACGATATCCGAACAATACATACTTCCACCGTTGTTTCGGACGTGCATTAGTCTCGACGGGTCCGCTCGATACCATGGAGATCCTCTGGCGCGACGTCTTGAACCGCTGTATTGCAAAACAGTACGGCTATGAAACGTTCACCGCACGAGAGGCGCTCTACTACATTGGCGTAGTGCTGATGATGAAGAAGGATCTACCGATGGCGCTCAAGTATTTCTATAAGGCCGACGAGGCAAGTCGGGTGCTGGACCAAGACCCTTCCGGATTCATGGTAAAGACCAATTTAAAGATCGGACAGATCTACGATATGCAAGGCAAGCGCGATCTTGCAATACAGCAATACGAGAAGGTCTTGGGGTGGACTGACTACGGCGGCTCGCGCGCCGATGCAGAACGCTTTACGACAACACCATTCCGCTAGCCTAGCTTCCGTATTTTCGTGGCATGGCACCAAACCTCGACTTTTGGAACAAGCTTGCCCAACGTGAGCTGAAAGACCGACCTCTCGAAGCACTCACCACAACGTCTGCAGAGGGAATCCCCATCAAGCCCGTCTATACCTCGGCCGACCTCGAGGCCATGGGCTATCAGGAATCACTCCCCGGCGTTGCTCCCTACGTTCGAGGTCCGTATGCAACGATGTATACGAACCGTCCGTGGACCATCCGCCAGTATGCGGGATTCTCGACGGCGGAAGAATCGAATGCCTTCTATCGGAAGGCACTCGCGGGCGGACAGAAAGGACTAAGCGTTGCCTTTGATCTGGCAACACATCGTGGCTACGATAGTGATCACCCACGTGTTGTGGGAGATGTGGGCAAGGCCGGCGTAGCAATCGATAGTGTAGAGGACATGAAGATCCTTTTCGACGGAATCCCACTTGATGTAATGAGCGTGTCGATGACGATGAACGGCGCCGTTATCCCGATTCTTGCCATGTTCATCGTCGCAGCCGAAGAACAAGGTGTGTCGCAAGAACAATTGAGCGGAACAATTCAGAACGATGTTCTGAAAGAGTTCATGGTACGCAACACCTACATCTATCCGCCTGCTCCTTCGATGCGCATCGTGGCCGACGTCATAGAACATGCTAGTACGTCGATGCCCAAATTCAATTCCATTTCGATTAGCGGCTATCACATGCACGAAGCCGGCGCAACCGCCGTGCAAGAATTGGGCTATACGATTGCCGACGGAATGGAGTATGTGCGCACAGCCATGGAACGCGGCATGCCCATAGATGACTTTGCGCCTCGCCTGTCGTTCTTCTTTGCCATTGGCATGAACTTCTTCATGGAAGTTGCCAAACTGCGTGCAGCGCGCGTTCTGTGGCATACCGTTATGCAGTCATTTAGTGCACAGAAGCAGAGCTCGTTGTTGCTGCGTACGCATTGTCAAACATCAGGGTGGAGTCTAGCAGCGCAAGACCCCTACAACAACGTGATTCGCACAACGATCGAGGCCATGGCTGCCGTCTTGGGTGGAACGCAGTCGCTGCACACGAACTCGTTTGACGAAGCGCTCGGACTTCCCACAGAAGCTTCCGCTCGCATTGCTCGAAATACGCAGCTCATCATTGCAGAAGAATCACAGATCACCCGCGTGGCCGATCCGTTAGGCGGGTCCTATTACGTAGAGGCGCTCACGGCTGCTCTCATCAAGGAAGCATCTGCCGTGATCGCAGAAGTAGAGGCGCACGGTGGAATGACGAAGGCCATCCAAGCAGGCATTCCCAAAATGCGCATCGAAGAAAGTGCGGCACGACGTCAAGCTTTTATCGATCAGGGCAAGGAAGTGATTGTTGGCGTCAACAAGTATCAACTTGACGACGAACCTGATATCGATGTGCTGATGATCGACAACACTTCTGTTCGAGAACAACAAGTGGCTCGACTCTCCGCAACACGCGCATCGCGCGATGCAGTTCGAGTGCAAGAAACACTACGTCGAATCACGGACGCCGCAAAGAGCGGAAATGGGAATCTTCTGGAGTTCGCCATCGATGCAGCGCGTGCACGTGCGACGGTGGGCGAGATCAGCGATGCAATGGCGGCAGTCTTTACACGATACGAGGCGCATTCCGTGGCAATCGAAGGTGTGTATGGCGCACAGTATGCAAACGATCCTGAGTTCGCATCGGTGCATGCAGATGTGGAAGCATTCGCAACGCAGCACGGTAGACGTCCGCGTATTCTTGTGTCGAAGCTCGGACAAGACGGACATGACCGTGGTGCGAAAGTGATTGCCACGTCGTTTGCAGATATCGGATTCGATGTAGACATCGGCCCACTCTTTGCAACGCCCGAAGAAGCTGCACGACAGGCCATCGACAACGACGTACATGTGATCGGCGTGTCGAGTCAGGCCGCAGGTCATCTCACGCTCATCCCTGCCCTCCTTGCCGCCTTACGAGCCCAAGGAGCAGAGGATATCATTGTGGTGGTGGGTGGAGTGATACCGCCGAAGGATCATCAACGACTTCGCGACATGGGTGTCAAGGCCGTCTTCGGTCCCGGCACGAATATCCTCAAAGCTGCACGCGAAGTACTGCATCAGATCACGTCACGGTCGTGATCTGTGCAGGCATCGACATTGGAACGAACACCATCCTGATGGTGATTGGCGAACAACGTGCAGATGGATCTTGGAATATCATTGACGATCTGCATTCCATCGCGAGGCTCGGAGAAGGCGTGGACGCAACCGGCAGAATCTCCAACGAAGCCATCGAGCGCGCTTCGTCGGTTCTTGCCACGTATCGTGTGCGATGCAGTGAGTGCAGCGTCGATCGCATCCGCGCTGTTGCAACAAGTGCCATGCGCGATGCCGCCAATAGCCACGCCGTACGAGACATCCTCAGCATCATCATCGGTACAGAGATCGAAGTAATTGAAGGCAGCGAGGAAGCAAGGCTCACGTTTCGTGGTACGGTGCTCGGAAACCAAGCAAGCGTAGCGATCGACATTGGGGGCGGATCAACAGAGCTCGTCTGCGGAGAAGGCGCAACCATCACGGATTCTGTAAGCGTCAACATTGGCGCTGTGCGTCTCACCGAACGCTACTTCGGTACGCGTCCGCCATCCGAGCATACATTGGGCGAAGCGCGTGCTTGTATCAACGACGCGTTGCAACCGTACCTCGCTCGCTTCGCGGCGTCGGGTTGTCGCGTCTTTGCCGCCGCCGGAACTCCAACGGCGCTTGCAACACTCGACCTTCGGCTCGATGCATTTGATGCACAGCGCGTAGACGGACATATCCTTTCGGCATCGGTGGTGCACAACCTTGCGAACATGCTCGTAGGGTTGGATTTACCATCGCTGCGACAACTGCCCGCCATTCATCCCAAGCGTATAGACATCCTCCCGGCAGGTGCACTTCTTCTCGACGCGTTGATGCAAGCCTTGCAGATCGACGCAGTGGTCGTCAGCACACGGGGCGTGCGGTATGGAGTGCTATATTCACTCGGCACAGATCGTTAGTGTTCAGTTTTTAGGAGTGATGGGCATGAGACTTCCTTCGTTTCGCGACCTGCAGTTGCACACAACGCGTACCCTGCGTCGATTTCCCATCGAGATATTCGTTGCCTCGCTTGGCACGATCGCGGCCATCCTCATGGCCCTGGAGATCCATCCGTTTGCAGCGTTCGGAAGCATCGATCCTTGGCGACATAATGCACGCGTCATTCTTGCCTGTATCATTCTCTTGAGTACTGCACTTTCCTTGACGATCACGCGAGAGGCTGGGAAGATTTCTTGGTGGATGCAGATTGCCATTTTCGTATCAGCGACGGCTGCAGCGAGCTGGTATATGACGTGGTTCTCCTTCGCGCCGTTGGAAATTCTTCAACTTGCTGTGGTGTTAGCCGCGGTGCACCTTCTTGTTGCTCTGAGTGCAATGTGGAATCGCGACCGAATGGAGTTTTGGGATGCGAACAAGGTGTTGTTGCTACGAACGCTCATGGCTGGGCTGTTTACGCTAGTACTCGGAGGCGGACTCAATCTTGCATTGTTTGCGTTGAATGAATTGTTTGGGCTGAAGGTGGATTCAAAATGGTATGGCTCTCTGTGGGCTCTGCTCTTGGGTCTGTTCAATACGTGGTTCGTACTGGGTGGCATTCCGAATACGCCCGTACAACAAGACGAGCGGTTTGTACCGCCGTTTCCGAGTGCACTACGGATCTTTGTGCAGTACGTTCTCATGCCGCTGGTGCTGATCTTCCTATGCATTCTGTATGCATACGGTGTTAAAGTTTTGTTCTTCACACAACTCAACGGATCGGTAGCCGCGTTCATCGACGCTCTGGCCGTTGTGGGAACGTTGTCGTTCCTTTTGCTCTACCCTCTGCGCAACGATACAGAACACGCGTGGATTAGGTTCTTTGCCTCTTGGTTTGGAAGACTGATGATACCACTGTGCGTGCTGCTATGGATCGCCCTTGTTATTCGCGTCCAAGCGTATGGCATCACGGAGGCACGCTACATAGGCCTCGCTGTTGCGTCTGTCCTTACGGTCCTTTCTCTGTATCTGGCCATTGCGAGAAACCCCGATTTGCGCATCATCCCTGCCACCCTCCTGCTTGCATGTATCGTGTGTTTGAGCGGACCAATTGGTATGCTCGACGTGGCGTATCGAAATCAAACGCAGCGAGCAGAGCGTGTGCTGCTTGCTGGTGGCGTGCTGCATGATGGGATCTACGACATTGCAAAGGCACAGAAATTATCGGATAGCGATAAGCTCATCGTTCAGTCGACGTTGAACTACCTCACCATCGATCAATCAAACAGCCGCATGGATACATGGCTCGCGTCGATCGATGCAGACAGTATGCCAGACCGTGATTCGGTGGAGATCCAAGTGTACATGGGCGTTTCGACATATGCGCATTCCAAACGTCGCAAATCAAATGCCAGGCGCGACGATCACGTTTTTTGAATTGGACTGGACGGGACTAGAACCCGATATAAAGCAGCCGATTCCCGCGTCAGAACGTGGCCCTTGTCTTCATGGATTTGCATTACAACCTGTTAAACGACACATGGTTCAATGTTGGGGCGAAAGGCGTCCTCGTTACTACCCCAAAATGACAACGGCGTCCCCAAGGGAACGCCGTTGTGCACCGTCGTAGTTGTGAGAGAAGTTCTTACTTCGTCCAGCTGATGTTCTCATTTGCAAGAAGACGCTGTGCATCGCTATGACCGAGGCCAGCTGCCTTCTTGAATTCTTCGATAGCCTTGTCGCGCTGATTCGCACGCAGATACATGTGTGCAAGATTATTGTGTGCCACTGCGAAGTTTGGATCGGTCTCGATTGCCTTCAGGAAGGCTGCCGCAGCGCCCTGCAGATTGTTCTGCACGGTGAAACCAAGACCATTTTGGTTGTACGCCTCTGCGTTGTTGCCCCTTTGCGCTTCGCACGATGCGATCTCGAAATAACTTTGTGCAAAGTTCGGATTTTGCTCGAGTGATTTCTTAAACTCCGGCATGGCTGAAGCGCAATCGCCCTTCTTGACGTACGTGTTGCCAAGGTTGTAGTGAACTTCGGGATAGACACTTTGCTTTTCAAGCGCCTTCTTGAAGGCCGCAATGGCCTTATCGTACTCGCCCTTGCTTGTGTAGATCACACCTTGGTTGTTAAAGCCCAGAGCGGAGTCGGGTTTGAGAGCGATGGCCTTGTCGATGGTTGTGAGTGCCTTGTCGTAGTCCTTTCCAACAGCATACACATTACTCAATGCATAGAGTGCATCAAGGTTTTCTGGTTGCGATTCCGATGCCTTCAAGTAGTAGGCTATGACGCTGTCTGCATTGTTTGACGCTGCCCAGATTCGAGCCATCAGCATATAGGCTTCAGCGTTCTTATTGTCGTATGCGATGGCCTTATCTGCATACTCTTTGGCTTTGGCGAAATTCTTAAAATTCAAGTACACGTCGCCACGGAATGTTAACGTTTCCGACGTCGGATACTGTTGGTCGCACGACGCAAGTACGGTACCTGCTGCCAATGCTATTACTGCGATGCGAGAAATACGCATTCCAATCCCCTTTTTGAATTAAACATGTACCATCATTTGATTTCTGAAAATGCCTCTGTAAGGAGGGCTTCTTGTTGTCGATCATGAACTTTGGCAGAACCAGTTGCCGGACTTGCAGCCGCCGCCCTGCCCACGTAAACAAGACGCTGCATCGGGCGCATCACGTTAAGGATCGATGGCTGCACCTGCAACCATGCACCGGTGTTCTTGGGTTCTTCCTGACACCACACAATCTCTGTTGCATTGGGGTACGAGGCAAGAATCTCTTTCATCTTCTCTGCATGGAACGGATAGATCTGTTCCAGTCGGACCAATGCAGCATTCGTCGCCTGCATGTCTTTCCGTTTCTTCGCTAGCTCGTTATAGATCTTGCCGGTGCTGATCACCACACGCGTTACCGTCGTGGGGTTGGCAATCGAATCGTCGTCGATGATCTCTTGATACGAGCCATGGATGAGCTCATCCACCGTAGACGTGAAGGTGCGCAAATACCCTTTCGGCGTCATGATCACCATCGGTTTCCGCCATACCGCCTTCACCTGCCTTCTTACAGCGTGGAAGTAGTTAGCGGGCGACGTGAAGTTGCAGACGATCATGTTGTCTTGTGCGCAGAGCTGGAGAAAACGCTCGAGGCGTGCACTGCTGTGCTCCGGACCTTGTCCGTCGTAGCCATGCGGCAATAACATCATGATGTTCGAACGTTGCGCCCACTTCTCTTCGGCACTGCTGATGAACTGATCGATGATGATCTGCGCTCCGTTGGCAAAGTCGCCAAACTGCGCTTCCCATGCCGTGATGCCATTCTTGGCAATGGTACTGTAGCCGTATTCAAATCCCAGTACAGCATACTCGCTAAGAGGCGAGTCGAAAATATGGAATCGAGCAGTTGCACCTGGTATGGCGGCAAGGGGCACATACTCTGTCTCGTTCACAATGTCGGTATGTACCGCTTGTCGGTGGTTGAACGTGCCGCGCGCTGTGTCCTGTCCAGTGATGCGCACGTGGTTTCCCTCCAAGAGCAGCGAACCGAATGCCAGTGCTTCGGCCGTGCCCCATTGGACATGACCTTCGGCAAACGCAGCACGCCGTTTGTCCATTTCGGACTTCACCTTTGCGTGGATATTGAAACCGTCTTGCACAGAACAAATTGTATCAACGATTCGCTCAAGTGTTGGTTTGTCTACCGCGGTTGCTACGGGTGAGAAGAGATTGTATTCCAACGTTGCTACAGGAAGACCTTGCGACGTTGCACGATTGTCGAACGCTGCCGCCAAAACCGCATGCTCTTCCAACGTAATGGCCTCGAGCGTCTCTTCTGCTGCCACTTTTTCCGTGACCAAACGATGTCGGTACGATTTGGTAACAGACACCATGTTCTTGATCTTCTTATACAACAACGGCTGCGTTGCCGTTGGATCGTCCTGCTCGTTGTGTCCGTACTTGCGGTAGCAATACATGTCGATCACCACATCGTCCTTGAATGCCTGACGATAGGCAAAGGCGAATTCTGCAGCCGCCCTGCACGCTTCGGGATCGTCGCCATTCACATGTAGGATAGGTACCTGCAACATCTTTGCAATGCCTGTGGCATACGGCGTGGATCGTGAGTCTTCGGGCGACGTGGTGAAACCAATCTGGTTGTTGATCACCAGGTGGATCGATCCGCCCGTGTGATAACCGCGCAGACGTGCCATGTTGAATGTTTCTGGCACTACGCCCTGACCAGCCATGGCCGCATCTCCGTGGATCAGGATTGGCAAGACGAGCGAATTCGTTGTGTCGCCAATTTCGTCGGTCAATGCTCGAGCCATGCCCTCGACTACTGGATTGACTGCCTCGAGATGACTCGGATTTGGCGCCAATACCATTGGAAGTTGCTTTTTCGTGGAGGCTACATAAGTGCCTTTTGCACCAAGGTGATACTTCACGTCACCTGAACCCTGATATGATTCCGGATCGGCCATTCCTTCGAACTCATTGAAGAGTTTTTCAAGAGGCTTGCCCATCATATTCACAAGCAGATTCAAGCGTCCGCGGTGGGCCATGCCCACTACGGCTGCGGAGAGATCTTGATTGGCGGCATTGTCCAAGATCTGCTGCAGGATGATCACCGTAGACTCACCACCTTCAAGGCTGAATCGCTTGGACCCAAGGAACTTCGTATGCAGGAAGTTCTCGAGGAGTTCCACTTTCGTGAGTTGGCGATAGGTTTCGAGTTTTTGTTGTGCCGAGAGCACGATCTTGAGATGTGTGCCCTCTACGCGATTGAGAACCCACGACTTCTTGTCGGGATCCTGCATGTGCATGTATTCGATGCCGATTTTATCGCAGTATGTATCGCGTAGCAGGTCGATGATCGAGCGAAGTGTCGCGCGCTTTACGCCGCCGAAACCACCGGTGTCGAACTCTCTGTCGAGGTCCCAGATCGTAAGAGCGTAGAACGACGGGTCGAGCTCCGGGTAGTGATATGCTTCTTGACCGAGCGGATTAATATCGGCGAGCAAATGTCCACGCACGCGGAACGCGTGGATCATCTGAAGAACGCGAGCTTCTTTGTCGACGATCTCCGGCTGATCGGCCGCAAGAAACGGATTCGATCCACGGTCGATACTCCAGCGGATCGGCTCGAAGTGCACGTCGATCGACGCATAGATCTGGTCGTAGAATCGATGCTCTCCTAGCAAGAGCTGATGCATGAACTGCAGGAACTCGCCCGACTCTGCGCCTTGTATCACACGGTGGTCGTATGTAGAGGTGAGCGTAACCACCTTGCTCACGGCAAGTGATGCGAGGACGTCGGGAGACATCGCTTGAAACTCCGCAGGGTATTCGATCGAACCCGCAGCAACGATCGTGCCTTGTCCGTCCATCAAGCGCGGTACCGACATCACGGTGCCGATCATTCCGGGATTCGTGAGCGTTACTGTAGCGCCCATCAGATCTTCTGGGGTGAGCTTGTTCGTGCGAGCCTTGGCAATCAGCGCGTCGTATTCACGTGCGAATTCGGCAAACGTGAGCGACTGCGCGTTCTTGATGCTTGGTACCAGCAGCACTCTCGACCCATCTCGTCTCGTGGTGTCTACGGCCAACCCGAGGTTTATCGAGCCACGATGCACCTTCACATGAATTCCGTCGTGCAAGCCGTACGTGTTGTTCATGTTCTCTACTTGCTCAACGGCCTTGACAATGGCCCAAGCAAGGATGTGTGTGAACGACAGTTTGGACTTGCGTTTCTGTGCCAAAAAAGTATTGAGAATGCGGCGGTTTTCTTCTAGCGCTTTCACCGGTACCGATCGCACCGACGTGGCCGTTGGCACATTCAGCGAAGCCATCATGTTCTCGGCGATCTTCCCACCAATGCTCGAAAGCGGCACCATGGTATCGTTCGGACCAAGGAAGGGCAACTTCGTTGTTACCGAAGATCTCGGTTGGGGCGTAGCTGCCGTAGTGGTGCCAGGCGTAGACGCAAGTCGTTCGGACGAGCGGTCCGTCACGCCTGCCGGAGCCTCGGGCGTGTAGGATGCAAAGAAGGCTTGCCACTCGGATGGCACTGAGTCTTGATCACGCAGGAATTCGAAGTAGAGCTCATCGACGTATGCGCTGTTCATCGACATCATGTCTGGGGTCTTTCTGGTCTAAAGAGACAATTCCCCAAAATTACCGAATACCGATGAAACCCACGCCCCTTCCCGCCGCACCACCGTCCCTTCGATGAGAATGGTATCGAAGGTTGGCAATGGTACACGACGGGTCAGACAGGATTTGCGACCAAGCAACGCCGGCTCGTTCGAGCTGGGCTCTGATGGCAGATTGGTTGTCGAAGAGGTGTTTCCCCTCGCCAAGGACCCGCACGTGCTCCGGAAACAACGCTGCCACGTCGTCCCCTACCTCGTACCGTTCCCCAGAGGCGCAGGGTGAAAGGAAGGCGGAAAGGTGGCGTGCCTCGGTTCCAAATGCCTCGGTCATGGCACGGACGGTGCAGCCAACGACGTCCAGGTGGGTGCCGCGCCAGCCTGAATGAACGGCCGCCACAGCGTGGTGACGTTCGTCATGCAGCAGCACGGCGCAACAATCTGCGATCGTAGCACAGAGCACGATTCCCGGAACGTTCGTGATCATTGCATCGGCCTCCGTCTCGGGCGCCAGCTCAGAGATGCGAACAACGGCAGAGCCATGCACCTGACGCATGAATTGCAGCTGATGGGGAGATACGCCGATGGCGAGGGCCAGAGCCAACCGTGACGCGGTAACGAGCGTTGAAAACACACCATTTGACGTGGTAAACGTGAGTCCGGGCGCAGGAAAAAGGTCTCGGTTTGTCTGTGTGACACCGCTACGGAGACTGGGATCGTTGAAGGCCGTGGTGAGTTCGAGTGCGGACATGGAGTGTCGACCGTTGGACAGTTGGACGTGAAAGCGTTGCGATGAAACGATGGAGTGCAATATCGCGGATGGCGACGTCATTCCGGCGTCCGACAATTCGCACCAGCGTACGTCCCGTCGGCAGTGGATATACGATCACCGTGCAATCCTCGCGTTCGAACATCGATATGGTACGGACGGTTCCCGGGAATGGAGCGCAGAGCGCCAGTGCGATCACGCATACAATTACCGCCGAGCGGACGGAGCAGTGCTTCCACGACGACGCGCTACTCACCCACCACGTACCGATGCAAATGATGGCGGCAACGACGATGGCGCTGGTCGCTCCAAGGTCCGGTCGAAGCAACGCGGCACTTCTCGTAATGGCATCTGCTGCCAACAAACACCACTCTGCACAAAGCCCATACATTGGAGCGAAAACTGGAGCGACGAAGGTGCAGAGCAGCGCAAGGAGCGTGAAGATCATGCCGGAAGACATCAGCGGCACCACCACAAGATTCACAACGGGAGAGATCAAGGAAACCGACTCAAAGGTGACGGCCGCTGGGATGGCAATGGCGGCATTCGCTGCCAGTGTTACGCAAACCGTTACGGCCAACGCTCGTTTCCAACGCATGCGGCGGACGGTGCAACGAGAACACATCTCCAACAGTCTAGGCGTAAGCACGATGAGTCCCAGTGTAGCCCATGCAGAAAGTTGAAAGCTCGCAGAGGCGATCATGGATGGATCGACGCAGATCATCACGAGCATCGTGAGTGCCCACACATTCAGTCCGTCGATCTGTCGTTGAAAAAGTCGACCACTCATGGCAACGATTCCCATCACGGCGGACCGCACTGCGGGCGGCTCTGCGCCTGTGAACACAACGTACAGACAGATAAGCACCGTCGCGATACCGAGCCGCATTCCTTGATGCCGCATTCGTGAAAGCGCGATAACAATGATCGACAAGATCAGAGCAACATGGGAACCACTCACACTAAGCATGTGCGCTGTACCAGCTGCAGCGTATGCTGCTCGTTGTTCCCACGAGATGGCCGATCGATCTCCGGAGATCAAGGCCATGGCAATGGGCGCAACAGTCGTGTCCATCACTGCTCTGATGCCATCGTTTGTTGCTCTTCGCGCAGAACCAAGCCATTGGAGCCACAGAGATGTTCGTGCACATGGATGGACGTCGGTAGCGCGAGCGCGTGCCGACCACGTTACGGCCATCGATGTGAGCATAGTTGCCTCGTTGGGCTCCGTGGGCAGATGAAACGGAGTGGGTTGTCGTGCCATGGCGTCGATCACCACCGAGTTGCCAACACACAACGCGGAGCGCACGGAGTCAACCTGCGAAATGCGAACAAGGACATCTGTATTCCGCATGGGCGGCAGATCCTGCCTGTCGATCTCGCCAAGAACTTGCAACCGCAGCGGATGTTCGCGAATGTTCGTGATCACCCCCTCTATACGTGCCGGAATCCACGGAGGATAGTGGCGTGGAGCAGGTATTTGGGATTGCCACAGTACGAAGCCGAGCATGATGCCCGTGCCCACGCCTCCGAACGTCCTTGCCATACCCCATGAGCCTCGACGTGCGGTCCACGCTGCCACGGCAGCAAGGACGATGGCAGAGAGGGGGAACAACACAGGTGCCAACCGTCCCGATCGTGGCGCGGCGGACCCCGCAGCGAGCATGGTGGAGATCACAAGGATCAATAGGCGAAGGGCAGGTGGAGGCGTGGCGGGCATACAACAGTAGTGCAGAGGGAGAGTCAAACGTGACAAGTGATGTCGTGGAAAACTTCCCTCCCTGCCGCCCTGCCCAATCTCGGTAAATTGTCACGCTGTAGACGGTTGTCTGCACTATGACTTCGCAACGATATTTCTCATTCTTTTCAGTGTTTCCATTATGAGTTCAGATTCAAAGTCCGACTCGAAGTCCGGTAAGACCACCGGAACAAGCGGTGGTACCGCAGATGCACGCGCAAAGGCTGCGCAACTGGCCATCGACCAAATCGAAAAACAGTTTGGCAAAGGTTCGATCATGCGATTGAGCGACACAAACGTGGAACAGATTGATTCGATCTCTACGGGCTGTTTGTCGCTCGATGCCGCTATCGGTATTGGCGGCGTTCCACGCGGACGTATCGTCGAGATCTACGGTCCTGAATCTTCCGGAAAGACCACCGTCTGTCTGCAAGTGATCGCCGAAGCACAAAAAGCCGGTGGCCTCGCAGCATTCGTGGATACGGAGCATGCGCTTGATGTGAATTATGCGCAGCGAATTGGCGTCGACCTGAACAACCTGCTGCTTTCACAACCAGAGTTCGGAGAGCAAGCCCTTGAGATCGTCGAGACGCTTGTGCGTTCCGGTGCGATCGACGTCGTGGTTATTGACTCCGTAGCTGCGCTCACTCCGCGTGTCGAGATCGAGGGTGATATGGGCGATGCTCAGATGGGTTCGCAAGCACGCTTGATGAGCCAGGCCATGCGCAAGCTGAATGCTGCCATTGGTCGGTCGCACACCACCGTGATCTTCACCAATCAACTACGCTCGAAGATCGGCGTGATCTACGGAAATCCCGAAACAACCACTGGTGGTAATGCACTGAAGTACTATGCTTCGGTGCGTATCGATGTGCGCCGCAAGGATGTGATCAAGGACGGATCTGAGATCGTTGGTAATCGTGTACGAGCCAAGATCGTGAAGAATAAAGTAGCGCCTCCGTTCAAAGAAGCGGAGTTCGACATCATGTACAACGAAGGGATCTCGAAGCTTGGCGACATGATCGACGTTGCTGTAGAGAGCGGCGTGATCACGAAGTCGGGCTCATGGTTCTCGTTTAAAGAAGAGCGCGTACAAGGTCGTGACGGCATGCGCAAGCTCCTCACCGAAACACCCGAGCTACAAGCTGCGCTCGAGGTGGAAGTACGAACCCTACTGCACATGGCACCTAAATCGAAGAACGGAGTTACGCCGACATCGAAAAGCTCGAAGAAAGAATAGTTGCCGAAACGGGCATCATCACGGCGATCCGACGTACAAAACGCACGGCGGAGCGATGTTCCATTTTTGTGGATGATGTCTTCTTTGCAGCATGTTCCATCGATATTGCAACGTCGCTCGAGCTTCGAAAAGGACTTCATCTTACGCCAGACCTTGCTGCGAAATTGCGCGGCGAGGACCGGCGTATGTCGTTACGGCAGAAAGCGTACGGCTACGTCACCTACAAGCCTCGCACAGAAAAACAAGTGCGCGATCACTATCACGCCCTTGAGTATAGCAGTGAAGAGATCGAGACAGTGATCACATGGCTTTATGAATTTCGGTTGCTGGACGACGTACTGTTTGCAGAGCGGTTTGTGCAAGCCTCGAAGGATCAACGACCAATGTCGCGCCGAGCTATGGCGCAAAAACTCGCCATCAAGGGCGTCCCTGCCAACGTAATCGACAAGGTTCTTGCGGAAGACGTCGACGACGATGCAGACTGCGCTGCGGCCCTTGCCGTGGCACAGAAGAAACTCCGCATGATGAAGATCGATCTGTCTGATCAAGACCGAAACGAAAAACTCATCCGATTCCTACAGTATCGCGGCTACACATGGCCGGTGATCAAACACGTGCTCACGACACTCTCTTCGTAACTTAGACGATGCTTCCCACAACCGTCTTTCGTTTCCTGTCAAATGTTGCGTGTCACCTCACCCTTGCCACCCTCTTCGTTACCGCGCAACCCAATCCGTGTGCGAAGACACGACTAGCAGAAACCGTGAACAGATTTCAGCCGACAACGATTCCGGTGCTGACGTGGGATGGCAACACCCTTTACCTTGATAGGAAGCAACATCCGAATAATCTTGAAGGGTCGCGCGACCCCGACGATGTTTGGGAATGTAAGAAAGGTCCGAAGGGACAGTGGTTGGAAGCAGCGCAAGAGAAGATCTCTACGTTTCGCGCTCCGGATGTGATTTTTTCTATGTCGAGCGATGGGTGCAGGGCTTTGATGCACGGTCCGTTCATTGTGCGAGGACGTGACACGACTCGCTGTTTTGGCGTCGCAACACGTGTCCATCGCGACTCGCTCTTTACCTCCATGACTCCCGTCATCCTCACGAACACGCCGCGAGTTGCGCGCAACTTCTACGGGCATATGAGCGACGATGGAGCTCTGATCGTTCTCGCGATCGAGCGAAGTGATTCCCATGGCGATCTGGATTTGTACGTCACACGCAAGTGCGGATCTGTGTGGTCTGAACCAATGAATCTTGGCGTCAAGGTGAACACTGCCGGCTTCGAAGGCGCACCACACCTCGCACCGGACGGAGTAACGCTCTACTTTGCTTCGAATGGGATCGACGATCGTCGCGGCAAGACAGATCTCTACGTTACACGTCGTCTGGATGAAACGTGGACAAATTGGTCGACGCCCATGAATCTAGGTCCGTGTATCAACAGCGCAGAAGAAGAGAAGGCGTTTTGCTTGATGCCAAGCGGACGTGAGGCCCTCATTGTTTCGTGGGACACCGACGCAGAACGTCAAGGGATCTATCGTGTCGAACTTCCCGACTCCGTGCGACCTCGCCCATATTGTGTGTTCTCGGGCGTTGTGCAGGACGCACATACGAAAGATCGAATCAGTCCGTTCAATCTTCGCATTCGTGATACATCGCTCACCGATACGTGCCGAATCGTTCACGTTGCATCCTCACTGGATGGATCTTTTTGTATCGTCCTTCCCCAACAGCATCGGTACTCGGTAAGCGCAAGCGCCGAACATTATGTGCGAGCCAATCAGATGCTTGGCATTCGTACACTCGACTCCATCTCGCCTCTCCACCTTACTATTTCCTTGTTCGACACCAGACGTCCACTTGCCTCACTTTACTTTGAACGCGGTTCATTCCTTGTATCAGACTCGTCGGTTGCAACCTTGCAAGTGCTCGCAGGCACGTATGGCATTCGTGCAGTAGACTTCGACGTGGCAGGGTATGCCGATATGCTTGGCTCCGTGCCGTTCAATAAGGCTCTCTCGGCACAACGAGCAGAGGCCGTTGCCGCAACGCTCGCGAAGTATGGAATCGATCCCAAGCGCGTTACTGCGCGCGGAAAAGGAATTGAAACGGTGGGGATGACCGTGAGTGGGTCTCGCGAGAATCCCCTCTCCCGACGCGTAGACATTTTTCCTGCGGAAAGTAGTGTTGCTCGGCAGTAGCCGCCGTGTTGAATGGCCAAGCACGTGTGGGGCGTAGAGCAACGAAACACAAGAGCATCTATCCGAGACTACGAACAAGCAACCTCGTGCGTCCACGTTTGGAGCGCTCGAGAAGGTCGCTGCTCCGAGACGGTGATGCTGCAGCGTTCGCCTGAATGCGTATCCAGGTGATGCACAAAATGTGTTGCATCTACCTGCACGGCTTGCTCATTGCCATTCACGATAAAGCGTACGGTTTCAGTTTCCAGTGCTTCCCTGTTCAACGTGAGTGTGATCAATGTGGAGTAATGTTCTACGCGCACAGAAACATCACGGGCGATCACGTCGGATACGTGCATCGCAGACATTCCATACGAAACTGGAATCGTGTACGAACCGGCGTGGTCTGTTGAGCGAGCGAGCTCATAGATCGTTCGGTCAAGGTCCACCGGTGCAGGCGCTCCCACGACATCGAAGATGGTTCGAAGGTGATACCGAAAGAGAACGTCGAAGTCGTACTTGTTCGGCGCTTGATGCCGCGCCTCATACCACCAGAACCAGTCAGAACCTTCTGCGATCAGCAGTGCTTCGCGTGCAAGTGCATGCGAAGGGTCTGTAGCAGAAACAACGGCTCGTGCATGGGCAAGAAGCTCCCATGCAAGATTCTTCTCCGGCGATCCGATCCAGATATCAAAGTTTCCGTCGATCCACGATCCTGCAACAACAGACTCGAGGGGCGGCATACAAGAACGATGTGGAGCAGAAGCGGCCTCTGCACACGTTACTGTTACAAATCGCTCATCGGAGCTCAGCGCACGTAGGAGCGCACGCAAGAACGGTGCACCATTGTCGGCGTAGAATTCCCAGCAATTCTCGCCATCCAAAATGATAGGTACAACGGCATGCTCCAGTGCCTGCTCGCCATGTTCTTGCACGATCGCTCGCTTGCGTTCATCGAGTCGCGACAAAAAATCATGCGCTGCAGCATCGGCATCCCATCGTTGATATTCGAATCCAATGGCATCGCTCAACCCATGGTCTCGAAACAGTATACCAACGTCGCCATGTGGTGTGTGCACGGTCCAGGGGAAGAACGCAGAC
>Ga0105044_10004892_pt1 | contig 18450 bp, 13 predicted proteins | sample MAT01_FD_78092 | JGI IMG/M metagenome (GOLD analysis project Ga0105044, IMG submission 78092) | Freshwater microbial communities from Lake Fryxell liftoff mats and glacier meltwater in Antarctica - MAT-01 | ecosystem: Environmental > Aquatic > Freshwater > Ice > Liftoff microbial mat | place...
CATAAACCTATTGGCTCCGCACCAAATGCTGGTTATAAAACTTTCGATTATAGTTGCTGTTTTATACCCTCTGTTTGATTTTGATTCGGGCAAATCGGTATTAGATTCAATAAACGACCTGAAGCCGATTTTTTGCAGCATTTGTTTCAAAAAAAACATTCCACCCCAAGGCGTAATCTCTTTATTGGTATAGCTTATATCAAATTCCATTCTCTAATTTTTCTAATGCTACGCATTAGGATTTTGACTGCAAATTAAGGTATTTAATTTCTATTGCGTAATCTGGGATTAAGTTGGTTAATAGAGTATTTCATGATATGTAGTATCGAAAGAAGGGCAATAGATTGAATCTGTATAAGTAGTTTCTCCAAATAATCCCCAATATAAAATATTAGAAACATTACCTTGAACGACATAAACTATCATTGTATCAATTTCATCACCATCGAATCCATCAGTTATATACCCATTTATGCCAAAGTTGTCAGAAGGCGAAGATGGTAATATATTTTCGTAATGAATTCTTAAATGTGCAATAGGATTTAACAATACCTCCACATTATTCCCATCCTTAGCATCTTCGTCCACAGTAAATTCCTGATCAAGGTCAAAATAGAGTTCCTTTTCTGCTCCGCATAAGTAGCGGTAGTTTTTATCATAATCAAAAGTAAATGAAAAATTGCCATTGGCATCAGAAATTGTTCGGTCTATTCCAAAAGAAGGAGAACCCCCGCCACCCTAAATGCCACCACCTACAATACCAAGCTGATATACCGTTGCTCCTGCTATGCCAGTATTTGTTGTTTTATCTAATACAATTCCATTTACTATACCCCTTTCTAAGACCGAAGTTTAAGGGTCTATCTTGCAGGATGCAATCAGGAAAACAAAAAAGAAACAATGTATATTTTTTTCATATACTTTGTGTTTAGGATAAATAAAGATGTAATAATAATTTTGAAATAAACAAACTTTTTTGGTAATTTTTATACATTATCTTATTATTAATTCAGGTAGATATTGTAAAAACGTGGACGGTAATTGCTGACCACATTTTTTTTGAATTAAAATAAACAGTTGAAATGTATATTAAATGTTTTTTGGAGCAGCAACCTTTATCTAAGCCAAAACATTCACCACCGCTCGCTGCAACAAGCCGAACATCCCAAGTTTGAGGGAAAACCGGCTGTTTCATAAGCACATCGGTACGTCAGCACATTAGCACATTGGCTTGTTTCCGCTGCAATCGGGGCTAACTGAACAAAAATCTTTATTATCGAATTACTTACAACTTTAAAAAATTTAATCCGTTCAACCAGTGTTCCTTTTCAAAAAGTAATTATTGTTTCGCCAGCTTACCTAAACTTTTAAAAGTTTCCAATCCACATTCCAAAAATCCTTTGTATTCATCTACATCAGGTGTATATGCACGTGGTTGATTGAGCACTTTCCCATCCGGTGCAATTAATACATAATATGGTTGGGCATTAGTGCCGAACTGACTACTTTGTAAATCGCTCCATTTATTGCCGATGGTGCGCACTTTTTGTCCAGTTGTAGCCGAAATATATTGTTCATCCAATTGCAGCGCTTCTTTATCGTCCACATATAAACTCACCAATACATATTCTTGGTTAATAATATTAAATATTTCATCTTTTGGCCAAACATGTTCTTCCATTTTACGGCAATTTACACAGGCGTAACCGGTGAAATCTATGAGTATCGGTTTATTGTTTTCTTTAGCATAGGCAATGCCTTCTTCTAAATCGTGAAAGCAATTTAACCCTAGCGGGCATTCATTATCATATTGATAAATGCTATACCATTGCGGAGGTAAAAATCCGCTTAACATCGGCACATTGCCATGTTTACGCAAACCTTGTCCGAAATAAACAGTAGTTAGTAAAAATGTGAGTGCGAATACAATTCTTCCGGCCGACCATTTTACTTTTTTATCGTCATGAGGAAAGCGAATTACGCCAGAAATGTAAAGGAAAATTAATAAAGCAATGAGTGTCCATGCGCCCAAAAAAATCTCACGCTTTAAAAAATCCCAATGGTAAGCAAGGTCAACATTACTTAAAAATTTCACCGCCATAGCTACCTCAATAAATGCAAAAACAATTTTCACTTCGTTTAACCAGCCACCGCTTTTTGGCATTTTATTTAATAATTGCGGGAATAATGCTAGCAACGTAAATGCCAGTGCGAATGCAATTCCAAAACCCAGCATTCCCATAGTAAGCGCAACCCCACCATCTTTTAAACTATTGGCAAGCAATGAGCCTAAAATTGGTCCGGTGCAACTGAATGAAACTATACATAATGTAAGGGCCATGAAAAATATTCCCATTAAACCACCAACATCCGATGCGTTGTCAGCTTTATTTGCCCATTTTGAAGGCAATTTTATTTCAAATAATCCGAATAGCGATAATGCAAATAAAATAAACACAAAAAAGAAAACTAAATTCACAATATTATTAGTAGAAAAATCATTGAGTTTATCGCCACCTACTCCGAATAATAAAAATGGTAATGATGCAAGAAAATACACCAACACAATACTAAATCCATAAAAGGATGCATTCATAATTCCCTTTCTGCGGTTGCCTGCATGTTTGGTAAAAAAGGAAATGGTAAATGGAATCATTGGAAATGTACATGGCATTAATAAGCCAATTAATCCGCCAATAAAACCTAAAATAAATGTGCCCAATAAACTTTTTCCGCTAGCATTTGTAATTTGAGCATCTACATCATCATCGCAAACAGCATTATTAGCATAGGCTGTGTCAACGCTAAAGGTACCAAATTTTGGAATTACGGAACCTGATTCAGGTATTGCCTGTTCAATTGTTTCAACAACGCCATTTGCTATTTTTAAATTAAAATCTTTCGATTTAAATAAGCATTGCATGGCATCGCAGGTTTGGTAATCAATATATCCTGAAATAACTGCATTGGGTGAATCAAGTACGATGCGCTGACGCATTTCTGCTTTATCGTGATAATACTTTAATACTTTGTTTTTAAAAAGTGGTTCTGCTTTTGTTTCTAGCTGTCCTATTTCTTCAACGTTGCCGCTTAAACGATAATTTTTTCCTGCATTTTCGAACACAAATTTCATTGGCTGTGCGCCACCTTCTGGAGAATTTTGCGAGTATAATTTCCATGTTGGTGTAATTATAGCGTTATACTTTATCCAATATTCTGTTTCTGAAATTTTTTCGGTGCTAATAGCCCACTGCACGGGATCAGCCACTTTCGAATAATCGATGCCTGTATTTGTTGCTCCGATGGTGCCTTCTAATGTAAAGGAAAAGTCTTTGCTGAAAGCACTGCATTGTCTATCATCGCACGACATGTAATCTATATATCCTTTGATAGTGGCGTTGCCAGAAATTTTTACTTTTTGACGCAGTGTAACGCGTTTATGATAGAATTTAATTACTTGATCGTTAAAAAGTGGTTCAACCGCTTCTTCCATCCGCCCCAATTCTTCTTGTTCGCCTACTAATTCAACTCCAGGAGGTAGTTCTTCAAAAACTAAAACTGTAGGCAAAGGACCTTTTTCAGGGACATCTTTGGAATAAATTTTCCATCCTTCGTCTATCGTGGCCTTAAATATCAGGATATACTCGTTAACGCCACTTTGTGAAGACGACATTTCCCATTTTACCGGTTCCAGTAATTGAGCATGTGCTTGTTGTGTAAAAAAGAGGACGAAAAATAGTTGGAACAAACGTTTACCCATCTGCGTAGCAATTTAGATTGCAAATTTAACGATTTAACATTGAGCTTAGCATTATTGCTTGCTCCAATGACAAAAATGTGACTGTCAAAAAATATTAACGTGCAGTTGTTGCAGAAAGTGCCAAAAACGATTCGAAAATCATTCTGCCATCTGTATTGCCAAGAATTTCTTCTGAAGCGCGTTCTGGGTGAGGCATCATACCAAAAACATTGCGTCCAGCATTGCAAACGCCAGCAATGTTATGCAACGAGCCGTTTGGATTTGAGGCGTCAGTAACATTGCCTTGCTCATCGCAATAACGGAAAATCACTTGTTTGTTATCTATAACTGCTTTTAGCGTTGATTCGTCAGCATAATAGCGGCCTTCACCATGAGCAATTGGTATTTTAAGTGCTTGTCCGCTAGGAATTGCTGCGTTAATGCGGCTTTCGTGATTATCAGCGGCTAGGAAAACGTTTTTACAAATAAACTGCTGATTGTTGTTTTCGAGCAAAACACCTGGTAACAATCCAGCTTCACATAAAATTTGAAAGCCGTTGCAAATTCCCCAAGCATATCCACCGGCATTACAATGCTTAATTACAGCCTGCATAATTGGTGAAAAACGGGCAATGGAGCCAGTTCTGAGCGCATCGCCATATGAAAATCCTCCTGGCAGCATAACACAATCATCGGTAGTTAATCCACCTAAATCGTGTTGCTTATGAAATAATTCAATCACCTCGCAATGCATTACATTACGTAAAACGTGAATAAGGTCCTGATCACAATTTGAGCCTGGAAAGGTTACAACGCCAAATTTCATATTACAAACAATTAAGATGCAAAGTTAATATATTGGAATATTAATGTAGTGCCAATTAGTGTCAAAAACATTAATTCAGCAGCTAGTCGGTTTTTAGAGTGATAAAAATAGTAGCTGATAAACAACGACACAGCTAATAGTACTGGGAATAAGGCGTATTCCTGCAAAGGATAATTAAGGAAACAACTAGCAATGGCAAAAACAAAAAGCCATACAAAAGCACCCAGATATTTTCGAACCTGAATAAGATTTACGGAAAACTTGTTACTTAAAAAGATGAGTGCTGTTATAAAAATTATTCCTATAATGCTAAGCTTTACTATTGTAATTACAGAGAATGATATTTCACTTATCAGTATGCCTTTCGGTAATACGAATTGTGCTTTTGCAAATTCTGGTAATAAATCGAACCAAAAAACTACAGTTCCAATAAGAAAATAACCTAATACAATCCCAACCATGTAAATAAAGAAATCGCGAAATGATGTGGAGCGCATTCTAAAAAGAGTAATAATACCAAAGAAACAAAACACGATAGCTGGGAAATATAAAAGTGACATTAAGCTGCTCATTAATCCAACATCGAAGTAAGCCATGTCGGCCTTTGTTTTATTATAAATACTAAATGTTTTAAATAATATCCAAACTAATAATATTCCACATAAAATTTCAGGGGAACTAAATAGTATAGCAGGGAAAATGCTGCAAATTGTAATAAATATTGCGGCTGGTATTAGCGATGGTTTTGTAATTATTTTAAACTGCTGCATTAAAAAGCAAATTAAAATTCCTGTTACTACAATAATAGCAATATGCAATATTAATACTATATAAACAGGTAATTGAGGAAGTTGCAACCATTTATTAAAGATGATATTGCTGATATAACTATAAGTATGTAATTCAGCTGGCGCTGGATAAATTAACCATTTCAAATTTACCAATACAGCATATAATATTAGCAGTAAAAGCGTTAGTGGGTTAGATGATTGAAATATCCTCAGCACGACTTATTTTTGGAATTGTAGTTTAACGAACGAAAGGTTTTTTTTGTAAATGCTGGGGATTATTATTTCATTATAGCTCACTTGTGTTGCCGAAAGTGGCCTTACTTGCACTTCTTGTTGGTTGGCATTAAAAAGACTTTTCCTGTCTAAGGTTCCGTCTGCCATCATTTCGTATTGTAAAACATTTGAATTTTGTTCAACATCTTCATTAAATATAAAAGTAATTTTTTCTTTGCCGTTCATAATAGCATACGATGAATTTACACCTTTATCTTCGCGACTCACCTGTTTTTTACGTATTACATTATTCCAGGTAGGAATGCCGTTTGGCTGTATCGAAAAAAGTAAAATATCGTCGTACTCATAAAATTCAACTTGCCTGGTTGACGTTCTGTAGCCATAGTATGGGTCGTAGTTCGTATACTCGTAATTTTCGACCGTTTTATCATAGTATTCTGCTACCATTAATGCCCCGCCGTCAGCACGCGGTAAAATAGTGCCAATTTGATAGACTGGTAGATTTTTAATAGATTTTTCTTTAGTTAATCCTGCAATTTCATCCATCGTTTCCAATGGAAATAAGTAATTATAGTTAGTTGCAATTGCTCCAGAATTAACATCTATATGCAAATATTTATAACCTACCATATAATCTTTGTTATCATCTTTTAAAAAACAAATGGAAGTAATTTTATTAAAAGAATTATCCATGGCATAATTTATTTCATCGAGACAATACTCCTCGCCATTTATATCAGCCGATACCCAAGTATTTCCGTTTTTAGGAAATATAAATGTGTATTGCGTGGTAGTTTTATCTTTTTTACAATTGTAATCTTCGTTTTCAAATAAAAATACAGGTTGGCCTTCATCTGATATGGATTCTTTTACCAGCAGCGGGGTATAATTTTCAACTGGCAAGTTAATCTCATTTTTTTGTTGAATAAGACCATCTGCATTCATAACCATTAAGAACAATTTATCAATTCGGCCTATACTTAATTCATATTTGTAAATGAGGTAAAAAGGTGTAGTATTTGCCTTAGCTATTTTAAAATCAGAAAAATTGTCGCCAAGTTTCAATGAAGTTGAATCGAGTAAAACAGGGCTACCTTTCTTTTCAATTTCCTGATTATATCTTTGAACCGAGAGGAAGTTCATTTTATTATCTCGATGAGTATAAAAATGAAAAATATAATCGCCTGATTTATAAACATCGAGCGTTTCGTAATCTAAGTTTGGAATAGTGATTTCTTTCCTTCGTTTAAAACTCATTTGTTTGTCGTAAACATCAATTTCATCTTCAAATCGATATTTTTTGTAAATTAATACATCGCCATTTTTATTCTTGCCTAGAATGTTATAGCCAACCAGTTCGGTGCTTATTTTTTGAGGGTCAGAAATAAAAATCTGCTGAGCACCTAAAAAATAGGGCAACCATATTACAATAATCGTTAACAGCAGTTGGTTTCGGTTCACTTATAGTAATGCTTGAATTGTTAAAACAATGATGTTCAAAAATACACAAAAAACGGTTACAGCCACTGCGTTATTTTAGTTGAGTAGCATAAACACATGAAAAGAATGAATCTATTTTTTCTGTTTGGGGTCGAGTGCATCCCTCAAGCCTTCACCAATTAGATTGTAAACCGTTACGGTAATAAATATGGCTAAACCTGGAAAAATTACTAACCACCATGCGCTATACTTTTCTCTGCCATCGTTTACTAATGACCCCCAGGTTACTACATCAGCAGGAACACCAATGCCCAAGAACGATAAGCTTGATTCAATTAAAATTGCCGAAGCTATGCCAAATGCAATGGAAACTAATGCAGGTGCTACACCATTAGGAAGCGCATGTTTTAAAATAATTTTGTATTCAGAATATCCAAGTGCCCTTGCTGCTTGTATGTATTCCAAATTGCGCAAGCGTAAAAATTCAGCCCGGGTAAGGCGTGCAATACCAGTCCATGATGTTAAACCAATAATAATCATAATATTGGTTAACGAAGGTCTTGCAATAGCAGCAATGGTTAAAATTAAAATAAATGTTGGCATCGAATGAAAGATTTCTACTGTTCTCGAAACCATTGCATCAACCGGAATGTGGACTTGCTTTTTTAGATAGGGTAATTTGCCAACAAGTATACCTATCAACGAAAATAGGATGATGATACCTACTAATATGCCAATGCTCAAAAGCAATTGAATAATTATGGCGCTACTCGATGTTTTTAACGCATCTTGTAAATTAAATTGCCTTACTTGAAATGCATAAAACCAACCGATAATAATGCCAATTATTACAGTCCAAAATTTTCCTCTGCTGGTTGTTAATTTATTATCACCAAAATAGCCTGCTAATGCGCCTAATAATAATCCTATAATTGTAGCAATTGTCATTGAAATAAATCCAATGGTAAGTGATATGCGGGCTCCGTGAATTAATCCTGATAATAAATCTTCCCCTCTGCTTCCAGTGCCTAATTTATGACGAAATCTTGCAGGCATTGGAACAATATTTCCTGTTGCATCTCTAAATTTTTGTTCTCCGCTTGGCGACTTGTAATCGCTATTTAATCTATCGCTTTTACCTGGTGTGTAAGGAACTGGCGCCCAAATTACCTTTTCAAATTGCAGTTGTTTCCACTCTGTAATATCTAATTGTATTTTAGTGGTATCACCATTTGAATCGGTTAGGTAATAATTATTTTTAAAACTGAAGGCAGGAAAAAATGTTTCTCCTTTGTATTTGATATACAATGGCTTTTCATTTGCTAATATAGGCGCGCAAATGGCAACAAAAGCCAATATTACCAAAATATACAACGATACATAAGCAGGCTTGTTATGCTTAAATTGTTTATAAGCATATTGCCTGAAATTGAATCCTGTATGTTGGTTTTTTATGGGCATTTATTATTTTGATGAATAAGATATTCGAGGGTCAGCAATGGCATAAAAAATATCGGCTACTAAATATCCAATTAAAGTAAGTATACCTGTTAATGTGAAAACAACAATAATTACAGGGTAATCTTTAGTTAAAATAGCATGGAATATTTGCTGTCCCATTCCTGGAATAGTAAATATTGTTTCCAATATTACGGAGCCTCCTATTGCAAGTGGGAAAATATTAGAGAATATCGTTATAATTGGCAATAATGCATTCCGAAATGCGTGTTTGTAAACTACTTTTTGTTCTGAAAGTCCCTTTGAGCGTGCTGTTCGTATATAATCCTGTCCTATTACTTCTAGCATTGAAACGCGCGTAATTCTACTTAGGAAAGCAAGTTGCGCATAAGTGTAGGCTATGGTTGGAAGAACAAGATAGGGTAATTGCAATCTAATTGTTTCAAGCCAGCTGCTTCCTGCTGGAATACCAGTAATGGGTTGAATACCTGATGCGGGAAATAAATTCAGTGCTTCGGTGTTAGCAAAAGTCATTAATAAAATTGTTGCCACCCAAAAAGTTGGCATTGCATATAAAATAAAAAGAATAACTGATGAGGTTTTATCAAATACCGAATTTTTATTTGCTGCTGCTTTAATTCCAATGGGCAGACTAATAATATAAGCGAGCACAACCGACATTAAGGTAAAGAAAAGCGACCATCTTATTCGCTCGCCAATTACATTTCCAACAGGTAATTTAGTTTCATAGGAGTATCCAAAGTCACCTCTAATTAATCCGCGGCAGCGCGCACTTTCATCTCCATTGTTTCTTCCACCATCGCCAAATACCCAACGGTGATATTGATTGTATCCGTAAAAATGTATTGCAGGTATTAAAGTGCTGATTTTAGATGGTGAGGCAATTATGGCTGCATATTTATTACTTGCATTTGAAATATCAATAGCCGCAGGAGAAAAATAGCTGAACGTTTTAACAAAGTAACTTAATTCAGCTATTTTATTTTGAATTTGTTTTTGGTCCCAAGCGTAAAGTAATACTGCAACATTTTGTTTCGCTTGGATAATTGTATCCAATACCTCGTTTTTACCATATTGGGCAAATTGAGTTGAATCGGGTTTTAAATTGTTTAATGCCTTTTGTAAATTGTGCAGCGCAATATTCCATTCCGAAATCGCTTCCCAATTACCGTGTGTATTAATTAATCGTTTAAGCGAATTGCGTTCGTTGTCGTCGTATACTTTATATAAAGTGTCTGGGATAGCAACATTGGTGATACTGAAATAAAACACCGGTAAATCGAGACCTAATTTTTTGCGCCAACGTTCTTTTTCCTTCGTTGCATTGCCTGATTGCGCATTTGTTTCACCACCGCTGTCTTGCGCAGTCACCATTCTATCGAGAGGATCACCAGGCGCATTAATGCTGATAACAAATGCAAGCAATGAAATAACTATAAGCGTAGGAATAAAAAATAATATACGCTTAAGTAGATATTTGCCCATTAGTTGTCAGTTTGCAAGGGTAAAAATACATCAAAGCAATTTGATTGCTCAAAAGCACTATTGCCCAACATGCGTATCTGCCTTAACAGTGCCACTTTGTGCACCATACAAAGATAACAAGCGCAAATTATTTAGCACATTACCAGGCCGGTCGAAGGTCATTATTTGATTGCCAAAACGCTTATGAATTATATTTTTTCGTGATGCTGAATATAAGAAGATATATGGTTGCTCGTCATAAATAATTTGTTGGAATCTTTTCGACATCGGAATACGCTTGGTGGCATCTAATGTATATTTGATAGAATCAATTAATGCATCGGTTGCACTATTGCCAAACCCAACATAGTTACTGCCACCAGATGCATAAGAACTAGTATGCCACAATTGAGTAAATTCTTCTGGTAACGAACCGCCCGACCAAGCGCTCATATACATATCGAAATCGTGTTTTTGTAATTGTTCTTTTAGTGTATTGCTTTCAATAGGAAGCGCAATTAAATCGACACCAGCTTTATATGCAGCTTCTTTAATTATTAAGGCTACATCATCCACGAATTTTTGACCTGCTTGATATTTAAATTCAATTTGCAATTGTGTTTTTACACCATCAATAACTTTGTCGCGAATATTATCACCATCTGTATCTTTCCATCCTGCTTCATCTAATAAAGTTCCTGCTTTAATAATATCGAAAGGTATTGCAGTCAAATCGGTATTGAATTCCGCTTTCAATGGCGAAATTGGACTAACTTGGCGTTTAGCATGTGTTAGTGTAATGGTTTGGATTAATTCGTCAACAGGAACAAGATATGCAATAGCGCGACGCACCTTAATATCATCAAAGAATTTTTTTCTAGTAACACCATCGGGTTTCATATTTAAGCCGATATAATTGTAGCTATAGTTATCGGTAAATTGAATGTTGTAATTTTTATTAAAATCAGGCTCTGCCATTAAATCTTTAGCTGTAGCGGTCGACAACCAAACAGAAGCATCAAATGTTTGTGCTCTAAATTCTAATTTTTGTGCATTCGGGTCGGATGTAATTTTAAAAATGATTTTTTCAGGAAATGAGGTTTCATATTCATTTGGATTACTAAGTTGCTGACTCCAGTGATTTTTTTTCTTTTCCAATATTAATGTTTGTCCTCTAGTCCAAGACACAACCTTATAAGGGCCTGAGCCATTTAATAAATTAATATCAGCACCATATTTAGGGTCATTAAATTCATTAGCCCAAGCTGTTAAATCACTATGTGTATCAGCTATAAAATTTGGGTCGTCAAATTGCTCAAAGGTGTATTTTGCCAAGGTGTTATTGGGGTCGAAAAACTTTCTTTCTATTATGGGATAATCGGTTAAAAATACAATGTTATTAATATGCTCGCGTTTCATTACAATTGTAAATTTATAAGGATTGTCGCCATACATTTTAACTGTTTTAATATTTTCGAAGTACGATTTAGTAATTGGATTACTTGTTAGCGGACACTTGCTTGCTTTGAATAAAAAAACAGCATCTTCAGCAGTTATATTTGAGCCGCCGCTCCATTTAGCGTCTTTGCGCAATATGTAAGTATATTCTAAATTATTGGCTGATATTTCAGGCATTGCTTCTGCTAAATCGGGGCAAACACCTAGGTTAATAATATCGCTTCTTAATATGAAATTTGCGGTGTATTGCATAATCCAAGTTCTGGTTGCAGTGCCACCATTGGTTGGATGTAGATTATCTGGATCGCTTGGCCATTGATTTACAACAACATTTTCTTTGCTCCATTCTGGTAAAATAGTATCGCTATCTGCAAGTTTAATGTTTCGAATTACATCAGAAACACCCACGTTCTCAATACTACCTTCATTTTCATTATTTCCGCCGCATGAAGTTAAAAAAACAACAGATGCGCAAACAAATGCAGCGCTAAGCAAATATTTATTGTTCATATTACGTGTTTAAACTTCAAAGTAAGTAAATAATGTTGATTTTATTAAACCAAAAATCGTGTAAATTGTTATTAATTTATAATTTGTTAAATTTATCCAATGCAAAAAGTATTAATTTCAGGAGGGTCGGGACTAATTGGTAGTTCGCTAACAACATTATTGCAAAAAAACGGTCATGAAGTTGCATGGTTGAGTAGAAGCAACAAAGCACCGAAAGGGGTTACAGTTTTTAAGTGGGATGTAAATGCAGGAACCCTCGACAGCAATGCCATTGCTTGGGCCGATGTGCTGGTTCATTTGGCAGGTGAGGGAATTGCCGAAAAACGTTGGTCAAACGCACGAAAAAATGAAATAATTGATAGTAGAACTAAATCCGCTGCGATGCTGCTTGCTGCGATGCAACTTCACCCTGGGAAAATTCATACTGTTATTGCCGCTTCTGCAATTGGTTTTTATGGTGAAACAAATAGCGTTGCAGTTAAAGAAGACGCGGTGCCAGGCATTGGTTTTTTAAGTGAGTCGGTAAAATTATGGGAAGCAGCAACAGCTAAATTTGCCGAAACAGGTGCGAGATTGGTAACCGTTCGCATTGGCGTAGTGTTATCGTTGAAAGGTGGTGCATTAAAGGAAATTGTGCAAACAGCAGGTATTCGTGTTTTGCCGATTATGGGAAATGGAAAGCAATTGTATTCATGGATCCATATTGATGATGTTGTAAAAATTTTAACCTTCAGCATAGAAAATCCGTTATCGGGAACTTATAATGCTGTTGCACCAAATCCAGTTAACCAAAAAACAATTGTTGCACAATATAAAAATGCTATGCGTAAATGGTATCTATTAATGCCAGTTCCTGCTTTTGGGTTGCGTTTGGCATTAGGTGAAATGGCAGATGCAGTTTTATTCAACCAATACATCAGCGCAAGTAAAATACAAGCTGCTGGTTTTGAATTTCAATTTCCAACTATCGGGGCAGCCTTAACAGATTTAGTGAGTGTAAAATAATTTAATTGCCCTTATTAATTATCGTAAGGCGATTTTAAAATGACTGCAAAATCGCAAGTAATAATTGTGTGATTAGAGATGATGCCGCGAATGCACGAATATGAGAAATCCCATTCGTGCATTTGTAGCAACTTTAAACCCAAATTTGAAGAAAAAGCGGTTTTTAGAATGAAGCAGCTAACTTTCGATTACAGCTGAAATTAATGTTGTGATTATCTACGAATTAAAATTTACATAGATATAATAGCAGCCAATTTACATCAATATGTTAATTGCTTGAAAACGTAGATATAGCTCCTGGGTATTAAATTTCAATATTACTATTGCTTATTTCAGGTTTAATTTACTGAAGATGGGAATAATTAATTACAAGTTGTGTTTAATTTCTCTGTGAAACGCTGTGGGCTAAGCGCACCATACAAACACATCGTTTGTATTTTTTTTTATTATGCGATTAGCTCACAGCGTTTCACAGCGGAAATGCACACAGCGTTTCACAGCGGTTTTTGGTTTTAAATTGCGATTGAAGATGCCAATTCAAAGTTAATTTACATAGGATATCATTTTTCTTTTAACCCAAATCTGAAGAAATAACGGTTTTTAGCATCAAGCAGCTAACCTTTTATTACAACAAAGAGTCAGCGTTATAACTGCCAACAACTTATTATTTAGTTTGATGGATTTAATCTATACCAATATCGCACTATCATTTATTTGTGGATGCTATTTTTGTTGCGCAAATCCGTTGAATGTTTTAATAAGCGTTACAAATTCATTTCTATATCCATTGGCATCTACACCTAATGCGCTATTGGCTAATTTTATTGCCTCGTCGTAAGTGGCATCACCTTTAAATTCAGAATCACGCAAAAGCATACCAAATTCTACAACGGCACTTGCAAATCGAAAATTATCGGATGTGTTTGCAAACGGTGTTACATTTTTATAAAGTGATTTTTCAATTAACATACTGCTGCTACCTTCAGGTGTTTTATAACGCATTTTTAGCGACATAATTTCATCTGTATTATAGGCATCTGATTTAATAGTTGTTGTTTGATATTTTAAATCGCTGCTTGTTGAGCTTGAATTTATACCACTAGGTTGATATGCGCCTTTGCGCAATTTTATTTCATACATAGCCGTAACGCGATGCCCAGCGCCAAGTTCACCTGCGTCTTTTTTGTCATCATTAAAATCTTCTTTATTTAATTGGCGATTTTCATATCCAATTAGGCGATATGATTCTACTAAGGCTGGATTAAATTCTATTTGTATTTTCACATCTTTTGCTATCGTAAAAAGGGTGCCGCGCATATCTGTAGTAAATACTTTTTTTGCTTCTTTTTCACCATCAATATAGTAATAAGCGCCATTGCCATTGTCGGCCATTGTTTCCATTTTACTGTCTTTGTAATTTCCCATTCCAAATCCACAAATAGTAATAAAAATACCTTTCTCGCGCTTTTCTTCTAGCAGCCTTGTCATTTCTGCATCGCTGCTTGCACCAACATTAAAATCGCCATCTGTGCACAAAATAACGCGATTGTTTCCGCCGACAATTAAATTTTTTGTGGCAATATCATAAGCCAATGCAATACCGGCGCCACCTGCTGTTGAGCCTCCTGCTTGTAAGTTGTTTAAGGCGGCTTTTATGGTAGCTTTTTTATTGCAAGATGTTGAAGGTAATACTTCGCCAGCAGCACCTGCATATACCACCAATGCAACTTTGTCTCGTTCATTTAAATTATCAACCAGGCTATTAAGCGAACTTATAACTAATGGCAATTTATTTTGGTCCGACATGCTTCCACTTACATCAATTAAAAAAACCAAATTAGATGCTTTTGCTTCATTATAATCAATGTTTTTACCTTGCAGACCTATCATAACAATTTTGCTTTCGGGGTTCCAGGCACATTCGCTCATTTCATAATTAATAGCAAATGGTTCATCACCTTTTGGCGCGGCATAAGTGTAATCGAAATAATTCAGCATTTCTTCAACACGTACCGCATCTTTTGGCGGTGTTTGTCCGTAATTAATCATGCGTCTAATATTTGAATATGAAGCGTTATCTACATCAATAGAAAAAGTAGATAGTGGATTGCCAATTACTTGCTTAAATGTATTTTCATTAATAGTATTATAGGCTTCCGTGTTGTGTTCGTAATCGTCATTTTTATAAAATTCTTCTGAATTATTACTACTAATTTTATATGCTGGTGCAAGCGTGGTGTTGCTATTATAATCCTCATCCATCTCTTGGCCCTCCATAGTTATTAAATCAAATTCTTTATGCTCTCGAATTACAGGTTTGTCAGCAATAGTTATTGATTTGGTTATTGCTAATTGCACATCTAGTGTGCGCACCTCGCCTGCATTAATGGAGAAATCTATTGCCTTTTTGTCATAGCCCGAAGCATTAATTTGTAGTTTATAGTTTCCTGCTTCAAGGTTTTCAATTGCATAAAAACCGGTTTCATCTGTCTGAAACCATTTTTTTTCATCCAACGTAATTTTGGCATTAGTAACTGGTGTGCCAAATGTTACATCAGTAATATATCCTGATAGTTTTGCTGTTCCGGTAAATTGAATTGTTACATTGTTTTGTTTGCTTGCTGTGAGCATAATTCCCGACGCTATTAATAATAACATCAAGGATGGAAGTGCGAACTTCTGCATATATTTTACATTTAAAGGTGAAAAAGTTGATTAACTTCCTTTAGATGCATCGGCAAGCATAAATCCATAAATGGGTTTTTATTTAATAGTTATGTTTTGCAATATCACGACCATATCGCAAATAAAAACTGCCATCTAGTTGATGGCAGTTAAAATGGTAAATTATTCTTTAAGCTTTAGTTATTCCTGTTTAACTGGAACATAATCAATAAACACCAATGAGCCACCGCCAGTGTCTTTTGCTTTACGTGTAGTGTCAATGCCATCTTTAACAATGATGCGCACTTTAACATTTTCGCTTCCCTTAGCTAATAAAAACACAGGGTCACCAACAACATCTTCTACATAAACCTTGAAACTTCCTTCCATATTGTAAACATATTGATTCGTGCCATTTTGATCTTTATAAATTGCATCAAAAATGTCGCCTGTTACAATATATGTGATTTTATTGGTGTCAGGAAGGTCTTCCACATTATAGCAAGACGTGAACGTGATACTTAATGTGATTAAAATTACAGTTAGATTCTTCATACTTTGAACGTTAGCAGATAAAGGTAGTTATATTTTGAAATTAAAAGGTTGTACAAAAATATGTTTTTTGTGACAAGGTACTGTGGATAAAATTAAGTTTTTACGAATATGTAACTTATTCGCTCAGAACCCTTTGTTTTGCTTCGTTATAGCCGTTCCAGATGTTCATTAAAATATCTTTAGCTGGTAAGATATCCCTAATGGAAGCACTTACCTGTCCAATTTCTAGTTCACCTTCATCTAAATCACCTTCAAACATACCTTTTTTTGCCCTTCCACGGCCTAAAATATTTTTCAGCTCTTCGGCTTTAGCACATTGTGAATAGGCGCTTTCAAGTTGCTTATAAAACTTATTTTTTATTAATCGAACGGGAGTAACTTCTTTAAGGGTAAGTATGGTGCTTCCTTCATCGGTTTGTGTAATTGCATGCTTAAAATTGATATGAGCACTGCTCTCAATACTGGCAGCAAATCGGCTTCCAACCTGCACTGCGTCGGCTCCTAAGGCCATACATGCTAACATGGCTCTTCCATCGGCAATTCCGCCTGCAGCAATTACGGGAATTGTGACAGCGTCGCAAACACTTGGAACAAGACAAAGAGTGGTTGTTTCCTCTCTTCCGTTATGGCCTCCTGCTTCAAATCCCTCGGCAACCACTGCATCAACACCAGCTTCTTGGCACTTAATAGCAAACTTTCTGCTACTCACTACATGCACTACAGTAATACCATGTTGCTTGAGTGTTGAGGTCCAAGTTTTGGGATTGCCCGCACTTGTAAAAACAATTTTTACATCCTCTTCAATAATAATTTGAATATGTTTGTCGATATCAGGATACAACAACGGAACATTAATACCAAAAGGTTTAATTGTTGCTGCCTTGCATTTTTTAATCTGCTCTCTTAATACTTCTGGATACATACTTCCGCTGCCAATTAATCCTAAACCACCAGCATTAGAAACGGCACTTGCTAATTCCCAACCACTGCACCAAACCATGCCAGCTTGTATTATTGGATATTGAATATTAAATAAGGAAGTAATACGATTTGCCATCAAAAATGTTTTTTAATGTTGCAAGAATAATCAGAAAAAATGGAAATATTTATTGTTAATCGAAACTCTGACTTAAATCAATTTCTGTATTATCACCAATATTTAAACTTTGGCTTAGCCCTTTAATAAAAGTATCGCTGCCAATTACAGAATCATGCAACACAACATCATCGATTGTGGCATCATTTCCAATAATAGAATTGCGTATTATCGAATAATTTACTGTGGTATTTTCGCCGAGTGTTACATAGGGTCCTATAATTGAATTTTTAATATCACAATTTGGAGCTATGCTTACAGGTTCAACAATTATGGTGTTCTGAAATGCTCTATGCTGCTCAGTTTCATGGTTTAATTTTTTTAGTAAAATAGCGTTGGTTTCCAACAAAATATCTTTTTTACCGCAGTCGTACCAGTTCTGAATTTTGAAACCCTGAAAATTAATTCCTTGTTGAATCATTAACATTAGTGCATCAGTAAGATGATATTCACCTTGTGTTTTAAACGCATGCTTTATTATTTGTTCTAAAGCTGCAAAAAGATGGTCTGTTTCTTTAATTTTATATAAGCCAACTAATGCCAAATTTGATTTCGGAATTGATGGTTTTTCAATTACACGTATAATATTAAAGGCTTCATCAACTTCTGCCACACCAAAATCGCGCGGGTCATCCACTTTTTTTAATCCCAATGCAGAGCCAGGCATTTTAATTACTGATTCAATATCCGCTTCAAAAATAGTATCTCCCAAAACAATAAAAATTGGCTCGCCTACAGTTATATATTCTTTAGTAAGATAAATTGCATGTCCTAATCCTTCCCTTTTGTTTTGTATCACAAATCTAGTAGATAAATCAGGGTAAGTTTCTCGAACAAATGCTTCTATTTTTTCGCCCAGATAACCAATCACAAAAATGAATTCTTTGCAGCCAGCCTTTACAAGTCGATCGATAATAAAACCTAATATCGGCTTACCGGCAACTGGTATGAGCGGTTTTGGCTGCGAATAAGTATGAGGACGCAAGCGTGTTCCCACACCTGCTACCGGAATAATCACTTTCATCTTGTAGTATTAAACAACAAAGGTAAAGGTTCCTGTAAAACTTTGGTTATCGACAGTTTTAGCGATTTTGTGACAAAAACTAAACAAATTAGCCATGAGGATGTAATTTTTATGCTTAAAATAACCTGTAATTTAAAATCTATCGTAAATTTATAGGTTCAAAGA
>Ga0105044_10004894_pt1 | contig 18448 bp, 20 predicted proteins | sample MAT01_FD_78092 | JGI IMG/M metagenome (GOLD analysis project Ga0105044, IMG submission 78092) | Freshwater microbial communities from Lake Fryxell liftoff mats and glacier meltwater in Antarctica - MAT-01 | ecosystem: Environmental > Aquatic > Freshwater > Ice > Liftoff microbial mat | place...
GAACCCATCGATCCCGTCCGGTTCATCGGAAACCGAAGCTCCGGACGCCAAGGCCACGCCGTGGCCGAAGCGGCCAGCCGCCGGGGTGCCCGAGTCACCCTGGTGACCACCTCCGCGCTTGGCGCCAACCACGGCATCGAGCGCCTCGACGTCGAGACCGCGGCTCAGATGTACGACGCACTCCTCAGTCGCTCCCCGGCCGCTGACATCGTGGTGATGGCGGCGGCCGTTGCCGATTTCCGGCCTGCCACCTGCGCTCCGGCGAAGCTCAAGAAGGCGGCCGGGCCGCCGGAAGTCGTGTTGGAACCGACTCCTGATATCCTGCTGGCGCTCGGCTCCTCCAAGCCGGTCGGTCAGACGCTGGTGGGCTTTGCGGCCGAGACCTCGGATCTGGCCGCCCTCGCAGCGGAGAAGCTGACACGGAAGGGGCTCGATCTGATCGTGGCCAACGATGTGTCCGCCCCGGGAGTGGGGTTCGAGCACGAGACGAATGCGGTGCTCGTCCTCGGTTCCGATGGAGCCGCGACCGAGATCCCGCTCAGCAGTAAGGACCAGATCGCGGAACGGATCCTCGATCTGATCGTCCAGCACAGAATCCGTCAACCCGACGGTTCGCAAGAGGGAGCAATCACATGACCAACTGGACGTTCACGTCGGAATCGGTGACCGAGGGGCACCCCGACAAGATGGCCGATCAGATCTCGGACTCGGTGCTCGACGCCATCCTGGCCGAGGACCCGATGGCGCGTGTCGCCTGCGAGACCATGGTCACGACGGGGCTCTGCATCGTCGCTGGCGAGATCACGACGTCTGCGTACGTCGACATCCCCACGATCGCCCGCGACGCCATCAAGCGGATCGGGTATGACCGGGAGTCCTTCGGGTACGACGGAAACACCTGTGGGGTCATGGTCGCTCTCGATGAGCAGTCGCCCGACATCGCCCAGGGCGTCGACGACTCCGAGGAGGTCCGGGCGGGCACCTCGGGCGAGGACGACCAGCTGGACAAGCAGGGCGCGGGCGATCAGGGGATGATGTTCGGGTACGCCTGCGACGAGACCGACGTGCTGATGCCGCTGCCGATCCATGTGGCCCACCGCCTGGCCGAGCGACTTGCCGAGGTCCGTAAGTCCGGTCAGGTGCCGTACCTGCGTCCCGACGGCGAGACCCAGGCGACGGTCGAGTACGAAGGCAACCGGCCGGTGCGGCTCAAGGCGGTGCTCATCTCGACGCAGCACAATCCAGGCGTCGATCGTGACACCGAGATCCGCCCGGACCTGATCGAAGCGGTGATTCGCCCGGTGATCCCCGAGCAGTTCGCCGATGACCCGTACGAGGTCTACGTGAATCCGACCGGCAACTTCGTCATCGGTGGGCCGGTGGGCGACTGCGGCCTGACCGGTCGCAAGATCATCGTCGACACCTACGGCGGCATGGCTCGACACGGTGGCGGTGCGTTCTCGGGCAAGGACCCTTCCAAGGTGGACCGCTCGGCGGCCTACGCCGCGCGTTGGGTGGCCAAGAACGTCGTGGCATCCGGTGCGGCAACCCGCTGTGAGGTGCAGGTGGCCTACGCCATCGGCATGGCGCACCCGGTCTCGATCCTCGTCGAGACCTTCGGCACCGCCGTGGTCGACCCCGAGCGGGTCTCCGATGCGGTGAAGCAGGTCTTCGACCTCCGTCCCGCCGCCATCGCTCGCGACCTGGACCTTCGTCGGCCGGTGTTCGCATCGACCGCCGCCTATGGACACTTCGGCCGGGTCGGCGACGGCTTCACCTGGGAGTTGACGAACCGGGTCGATCAGCTGAAGGCGGCCCTCGGGCTCTGAGCCGGACGGGACAACCAGAGGTGGGACCGGGACTCGTGGTCTCGGTCCTCCCGGACCTGCCCGCAGTCGACCGGACCTTCGACTACCTGTTCCCACCGCAGCTGGCTCGCGGTGCGGCCATTGGTTCGATCGTCCGCGTGCCCTTGGCCGGCAGGGTGGTTCGTGGCTGGATAGTCGGCTGGGACGTCCAGCCGCCGGCGGGGGTTCGTCTGAGCGAGATCCGCAAGCTGACCGGCGCCGGCCCGAGCCAGGAGATGATCGAACTCTGCCGCTGGGCAGCGTGGCGGTGGGGCTCGCGTCATGCGATCTTCCTGCGGATGGCCAGCCCCGATCGCGTGGTCGGCTCGATCGCCCAGCGGCCTGGGCAAGAACGGCCTGGACCGCAACGGCCTGGACCGCAACGGCCTGGGCCGGAACGATCTGGGCCGGAACGGTCCGGTCCGGCCGATCCACTGATGTCGCCGCGTTCGGTGCTGCGACTCCCTCCCGTCGATGACGGATTCGAAGTCGCCCTCCGCGCCACCCGCCACGGCGATGCGCTGATCATCTGCCCATCGGTTCGCTCCGCCACCTCGATGGCTCGCCGCCTCCGGTCGGCGGGTGTTCGGACTGCGTTGCATCCGGACGACTGGGGTCGGGCGGCCGCCGGCGGGGTGACCGTGGTGGGACCGCGCTCCGCGGCGTTCGCTCCGATGCCCTCGCTCGCTGCCGTCGTGGTCGTCGACGAGCACGACGAGGCGCTCCAGGCCGAAGGTTCTCCGACCTGGCACGCCCGTGAGGTCGCGTTGGAGCGGGCGCGTCGGGCTCGGGTGCCTGCGGTCATGACCTCGGCCATCCCATCGCTCGAAGCATTGTCCCGGTCGCCGCTGCAGTTGGTCGACCGTCGAACCGAACGCCTGGGATGGCCGGCGATGATCGTCATCGATCGACGCGACGAGGATCTGGGGAGAACCGGTCTGCTCTCGGAACGGCTGGTGCCGCTGCTGCGTGAACCGGGTCACGTGGTCTGTGTGTTGAACACCGTCGGTCGGGCCCGCCTCCTGGCTTGCGGGAGCTGTGGGACCGTCGAGCGGTGTGAGCGGTGTGACGCTGCGGTGTCGCAGATCGAGTCAGGTCGGCTCCGGTGCCGGCGGTGCGGCCTGGAGCGCCCGGAGGTCTGTCAGTCGTGCGGATCCACGACGCTGCGACTCCTTCGACAAGGTGTCTCGCGAGTGGCCGAGGAACTGAGCGCTCTGGTGGGGGAACCGGTCAACGAGATCTCCCACCGAACTCCCTTCGATCAGCCGGCGTCGCGGGTTGTGGTCGGAACCGAGGCTGCCCTGCACCGGTCGGACCGGGCGGACCGGGTCATCTTCTTGGAATTCGACCAGGAACTCCTCGCACCGCGCTATCGCGCGTCGGAGCAGGCCCTGGGCCTGCTGGCCCGCGCCGGCCGTTTGGTGGGTGGCCGACGCGGCTCGGTCGTGGTTCAGACCCGTCATCCGGACCATCCGGTGCTCCGTGCCGCGGCAACGGGGGACCCGGGCCCCGTCACTGAGGCCGAGGACCTGTTGCGTCGCGAGTTGGATCTGCCCCCGGCCGCGACCCTGGCGGTGATCGGAGGTCCAGCCGGCCCGGGTTTCCTCGAGGCTCTGGTGTTGCCGGACGGATGCGTCCGACTCGAGATGGCGACCCAGTCGGTCGTCACGACCCATGACCGTCCAGCGCTCCTCGACGCCCTGGCCGCCACGCCTCGGCCTCCGGGCCGCCTTCGGCTCCAGATCGATCCACTCAGGATTCCTCAGCCGTCGCCGCCGGGCTGACCGGGCGGGCCGGCCGCGTTCACGATGGCCGTCTCACCGATCTGCTGGCGTGCCCATTCGTACATGCCGATGGCCGTAGCGGTCGCCACGTTGAGTGAGCCGATTTTGCCGAACTGTGGCAGATAGACGGCGCCATCGCAGGCAGCCAGCGTGGCTGGAGCAACCCCGTGGTCTTCGTTTCCCACCACCAGGCAGATGTCGCCGAGCAGATCAGCGTCGAAGATGGGCATCGCCGCGTCGCAGAGTTCGAGGGCCAGCACCCGGTAGCCCGCAGCGCGAGCGGCCGTCACCAGCGCTGGGCCGTCGAGGGACTGGCGAACGTCGAGGTATCGCTCGCTTCCCAGCGCCGTCCGTCCGACCTGGGGATGATCCGGACCGGTTCCTGCATCGGTGAACCACACGTGGGTCGCCCGATACGCCGCGGCCGTGCGCAGGACCCCGCCCACGTTGTGCGGCCCCTGGACGGCGTCGAGTCCGATGGCCAGTCGCCCGGGGGTCCGGGTCCGCCAGGTGCGGTGGAGTCGCTTGAGGTCAGTCGATCGCAGTTGCTTCACGCGGTCGCACCTCCAGTATCCGGTACGCCTGACGAGCGCAGAGCCGGGTCGTCGGGTAGCCGGACTCGTTCAACCAGGCGGCGAAGCTGTCGGCTCCGAGGTGTTTCTGGATGACCAGGACCGCCCTGCCGGTCGGTGAGAGTCGCTCGAGCCACTCGCTGACCAGTCGGCGCATGGCCGGTTTGCCGATCCGCACCGGAGGGTTCGACCACAATTCGTCGATGGGACCGGCCGGCACGGCATCGGGCGCCATCACCACCACATTGGCGGCGCCGTTGCGGTCGGCGTTGCGCCGGCACAGCTCCCGAGCCCGCTCGTTCGGATCGATGGCCCAGACCTGGGCCGCCGGTGAACGGCGACCCAGCGCAACAGCTATCGGGCCATACCCACAGCCGAGGTCCACCAGGATCCCGCTGCTCGCCGCACCGCCCCCTTCGGACAACAGGATCCGAGTGCCGGCGTCGACCGCGTCGCGGGCGAACACACCGGTATCGGTGTGGAATCGAAGGGTCAGGTCGGCCAGGGGGAGTTCGACCTCCCGCGGATCTGATGCCGCATCGGGCGACGTCGCGAAGTAGTGCGCGTCGTTGGCGGCCATGGCGGCGACGGTACTCTGGGGACATGTCGCTGGTCTCGATCCGCATCGTGGGTGATCCCGTGCTGACCGAGTGTGCGGCGCCGGTGACGGAGATCGACGATGCCCTGGTGAACCTGGTCGACGACATGTTCGACGCCATGTACGACGCACCGGGCATCGGCTTGGCCGCCCCTCAGGTCGGGGTCAAGAAGCGCTTCTTCGTGTACGACGTCGACGATGATCCGCAGGTCTTGATCAACCCCGTGATCACGGGCACAGACGGCGAATGGCTCTACAGCGAGGGTTGCCTCAGCATCCCCGGCCAGTACTTCGACATCCTCCGTCCCAAGCAGATCGAGGTCAGCGGCATCGACCTCGATGGCAACGAGGTCACGTTCGAGGCAGACGAGTTGCTGGCCCGCCTGGTACAACACGAACTCGATCACCTGGACGGCCGACTGATGCTCGAGCGTCTCGACGACGAGCAACGGCGCGAGGCAAAACGAGCGATACGTGAGATGCGGATGGCCGAGACGCCGCCAGAGGCCGGACGAGGGTTGTTCAGGTTCACGTGACCCCGGGCCCGCCGCAGGCGCCATGTCGCATCGCCTACCTCGGAACACCGGAGCTGGCCGTCGCTCCGCTGCGCGCTCTCGTCGCCGCTGGTCACGAAGTGGCCGTGGTGATCACCTCACCGGATCGTCGACGAGGTCGTGGATCGGCAACGACGCCCTCACCCGTCTCCCAGGCCGCGACCGAGATGGGGATCGCGGTGAGCCACCAGCCCGACGATCTGCTGGACTCCGGCATCGACCTCGGGGTGGTCGTGGCGTACGGCCGGCTGATCCGACCGCATCTGCTGGCGGTCGTCCCGTTCGTGAACCTCCACGTCTCGCTGCTGCCCCGGTGGCGCGGGGCCGCGCCGATCGAGCGAGCCATCCTGGCTGGCGACGAGCGGACCGGCGTCTGCCTCATGGCCATCGAGGAGGGCCTGGACACCGGTGGCGTCTACGCATCGGCTGAGGCCCGGATCGACCGCAAGACGGTGCAGGAGCTCCGGTCCGAACTGATCGGCGCCGGGACCCGGCTGCTGCTCGACGCGCTGGCCGGAGGATTTGGCGAGCCGGTGCCCCAGGTCGGTCCGGTCACGCACGCCGAGAAGTTGACGATCGAGGATCGACGGATCGATCCCTTCGGCCCGGGGGTCCAGGTCGACCGTGTGGTTCGCATCGGTGGCGCCTGGACAACGGTGAACGGTCATCGACTGAAGCTCCACGAGGTCGAACCTCTGAGGGCTGCGTCGAGCGCTTCGGTCGCTCCGGAGCGGGGCCGGGTCGGGCGCCTGGAGCAGGACGATGACGGCCCGATGCTCGTCGTCGCTGACGGCGTCGTGCGCCTGGTCATGGTCCAGCCGGCGGGGCGAGCCGTGATGTCAGGATCTGACTGGTGGCGGGGGAGCGGGCTGGCCAGTGGAACGCCGGTGGGCCAATGAGCGAACCCGGCGTGGCTGCTCGACGTCTGGCCATCGAGGCCTTGGTCCGAATCGAGCGCGACGACGCGTACGCCAACCTGGCGTTGCGACCGCTGCTCGACCGCTCAGGACTCGAGGAGCGGGATCGCCATCTGGTGACCGAGTTGGTCTATGGGGTGACCCGCATGCGTCGAGCCCTCGACCTGCGGGTCGACCGATACCTCTCGTCGGACCCGCCGGCGGTGGCCCGTGCGGCCCTTCGCATCGGCGCCTATCAACTCGCCGAAATGGGGATGGCCCCGCACGCAGCGGTCTCGCCGGTGGTGAGCGCCGTCCCGCAACGTCTTCGTGGGCTGGTGAACGCCGTCCTGCGGCGAGTGGCGACCGGTCCGGAACCAGACTGGCCCGACGACGCCACCAGACGTTCGTACCCCGGCTGGATCCATGATCGACTGGTCGCGGATCTGGGCGCCCAGGATGCCGGCGACGCCATGGATGCCATGAACACGGCGCACGGTGCGACCGTTCGTGAAGATGGGTACACCCAGGATTCGGCCTCACAGTGGGTGGCGGCATTCGTGGGTGCCGGTCCGGGTGATGTGGTCGCCGATGTGTGCGCCGCCCCCGGCGGCAAGGCCACGGCGCTGGCCGCGACCGGCGCCTCGGTCATAGCGGGCGACCTCCGGCCAAGCCGCGTTCGACTGACCGCGTCCAACGTGGCCCGGACCGGTCAGAAGCTGCTGGTGATCGGCGCTGATGCCACAGCGCCACCTCTTCGGCCCGGGGCCTTCGACCGGGTGCTGGTCGACGCGCCGTGTTCGGGGCTCGGGGTGCTGCACCGGCGGGCCGACGCACGCTGGCGGTTGGGGCCCGAGGCCGTCGACCGGTTGGCCGAGCTCCAACTCCGGATACTGCGTGCCGCAGTCGGTTTGGTGCGTCCAGGCGGAACCTTGATCTACTCGGTCTGCACCTTGACCCGAGCAGAGACACTCGGAGTGGCCGAGTCGTTGGTTGCCGAGGCGGGCACCAGGCTGACCGCCGTGGCGCCCCCGGGGCCGCCCTGGATCGACTGGGGGATGGGCGGGCTGCTGCTGCCTCAAGCCGAAGGAACCGACGGGATGGCCGTGTTCGGATGGCAGGTCGCGCAGATAGCCTCGGCGGAATGACAGTCGCCATGACAGTCCGGGCCAAAGTGCTGACCGTTTCGGATGGCGTGGCGGCAGGTGCCCGCGACGATGCATCGGGGCGGGCAGTGGCCGAGCGGCTGATGTCCGAGGGCTTCGACGTGGTCGAGCATCGGGTGACCGCCGATGGTGCCGAACGTGTGGGCAACGCCTTGTCGCACATGGCCTACGCGTTCAACGGGCTGATCGTGACGACGGGCGGGACCGGATTCGGCCCGAGGGACAAGACGCCTGAGGGAACCCGACGGGTCCTGGACCGGCGAGCGCCGGGCCTGGCAGAAGCGATGCGAGCCACCCATCCCTTGGGCCGCCTGTCCCGTGGGGTGGCGGGGACACGTGGGCGAGCGCTCATCCTCAACGTCGCCGGTTCGCCGAAGGGTGCGGTCGAACAACTCGAAGCGGTGATCGACGTGGTAGCTCACGCCGTGGAACTGATGGCGGACAACAACGCACCTCACCCCACGACCTGATGGTGGTCGAAATCCGGACGGCCGCTGGGAAAACGACCAGCGCCGCCGGTAGCTTGTACTGGTGATGGAAGCCCCGGAGTTCACTGCGACGGATCGCGAGTGCATGACCCGCGCCATCGCGGCCGCCGGGGACGTCCGGTGCATCACGTCACCCAATCCCTGGGTCGGTTGCGTGATCCGGGCCGACGACGGCCGAATGTGGGTCGGAGCGACGCACGAGCCGGGTGCGGCCCACGCCGAGGCCGACGCGCTCGGTCAGGCCGGTCCCGATTCCCGTGGTGCCACCGCATTTGTCACGCTCGAGCCGTGCTCGCACGTGGGTCGGACCGCTTCGTGCGCCGACGGGTTGATCGCCGCCGGCATCACGCGGGTGGTCGTGGCGGTGCCCGATCCCGATCCGTTGGTGAACGGCCAGGGGATCGCCTCGCTTCGATCGGCCGGGGTCGAGGTCGAGGTCGGATTGTTCGCCGATCGGGTCCGTGCACAGCTCGCCCCGTACCTCAAACATCGAGCCACCGGACTGCCCTACGTCGTGCTCAAACTGGCGGCCACCCTCGACGGGGGCACGGCTGCGCCGGACGGATCCAGCCAGTGGATCACCTGTCCGGAGGCTCGCAGCGACGGTCATCGGCTCCGCGCTGAGTCCGACGTCGTACTCGTCGGATCGGGGACCATCAGACGAGACAACCCGTCGCTCAACGTCCGGGACTATCGACCACCCGTCGCTCCGCAGCACGGGTCGGTCGATCCCCGTCGAGTCGTGCTCGGAGTCGCTCCGCCAGACGCCCGGGTCCATCCGTGCACCGAGATGTCAGGTGATCTGCACGAGATCCTGGAGCAACTCGGCGCCGAGGGCGTCCTCCAGGTGATGGTCGAGGGTGGGGCCTCGGTCGCCGGCGCGTTCCACCGGGCGGGTCTGGTCGACCGCTACGTGATCTACCTTGCGCCGGCCCTCTGGGGTGGCGGCGATGCCCGGGGGCTGTTCATCGGTCCTGGCGCCTACTCCATCAACGACCTCTGGCGTGGGCGATTCACTGGGGTGGAGCGGGTCGGAACCGACATCCGCATCGACCTGTTGCCCGAATCGTCGGCCGATGGGGTGGCCTGATGTTCACCGGCATCGTGGAGTCGCTCGGCTCGGTCGTCTCACGGGACGGAGCACGACTGAGACTCAGCGTGGGGGAGGGCTCGTCGGTCCTCGACGGGGCTGGCGTCGGGGACTCGACTGCGGTCAACGGCTGTTGTCTCACCATCGTGGCCTTCGACTCCGAGCATGGCTGGTGGGAGGCTGACGTGAGCGACGAGACCTACCGCCGCACGTCGCTCGGGGATCTCGAGCCTGGTGATCCGGTCAACCTCGAACGCCCCGTCCGTCTCATCGACCGACTGGGTGGGCACCTGGTGCAGGGACATGTCGATGCGGTGGGCACGGTGATCGATGCGGTCCCCGACCTTCGTGTGGCGGTGCCGAGTCGCCTCACCAGATACGTCGTCGAGAAGGGCTCGATCACCGTTGACGGGGTCAGCCTCACGGTGGTCGAGGTCGTGGACTCAAACGTTGACGTCGCCGGCGCCGGAGAACCCGGCGGCGGGGACGACGACCCGCAGTACGGCTGGTTCTCCGTTGCGGTGATTCCCCACACGGCCGAGGTGACCACTCTGGGAAGCCGACACACCGGTGATCTGGTGAACCTCGAGGTCGACGTGATGGCCAAGTACGCGGAGAAGTTGCTGGCCGGGCACCTGGAGTCGGCCGGCCAGGAGACGAGACCCGATGAATGACACCATGGAAATGTTCGGACCCACTACACGGCCGAATTCGATTCCGACTCCTGCGGAGGCCACATGGCGAACGAGTTGAAGGACGGCTTTTCCTCCATTCCCGATGCGGTGGCAGCCATCGCCCGTGGGGAGATCGTGGTCGTGGTCGACGACGAGGACCGCGAGAACGAGGGCGACCTCATCATGGCGGCCGAGCACGCCACACCGGAGAAGATCGCCTTCTTCCTGCATCACACGTCGGGATACATCTGCGCCCCGATGACCTCCGAACGCGCCCGGCAGCTCGACCTGCCGCACATGGTCACCCAGAACACCGAGTCGATGCGTACAGCCTTCCTGGTCACCATCGACTACCGCCATGGCACGACCACCGGGATCTCGGCCTTCGACCGTTCGGCCACCATCCTGTCGGTGGTCGATCCGTCGACCCGACCCGGCGACCTGAATCGGCCGGGTCACATCGCACCGCTCGAGGCGCGCGATGGTGGTGTCCTCAAGCGGGCGGGCCACACCGAGGCGGCAGTGGATCTTGCTCGGATGGCGGGCTGCTATCCCGCCGGTGTGCTCTGCGAGATCGTCGACAGCAAGAAGATGGACATGGCGCGGGTCCCCGAGCTCAAGGAGTTCTGCGTCGAGCACGGCCTGTTGTTGATCTCGATCGCCGATCTGGTCCGGTATCGACGCCAGCACGAGAAGTTGGTCAAGCGGGTGTCCGAGGCCCGCATCCCGACCAAGTGGGGAGAGTTCACCTGCTTCGTCTACGAGTCCCTGCTCGACGGCGAGCAGCATGTGGCCATGGTGGCCGGATCGGTCTCCGGTGAGCGGGACGTCCTGGTCCGGGTGCACTCGGAATGCCTCACGGGCGACGTGTTCGGCTCGCTGCGTTGTGACTGCGGTGTGCAGATCGAACAGGCCATGTCGCGGATCGCCGAGGCCGGCCAGGGAGTGGTCGTCTACCTCCGGGGTCACGAAGGTCGTGGGATCGGTATCGGACACAAGATCCGCGCCTATGGGCTCCAGGACGAGGGCATGGACACCATCGAGGCCAACGAGGCGTTGGGTCTCCCCATCGACAGCCGCGAGTACGGAATTGGCGCCCAGATCTTGAACGATCTCGGGGTCACGACCATGCAGCTGATCACCAACAACCCCTCCAAGTTCGGGGGGCTCGAGGGCTTCGGTCTCGAGATCACCGGCCGGGTCGGCATCCCGGCCGAGCCGAACGAGCACAACGAGCGGTACCTGCGAACCAAGAAGGACCAGATGGGGCACCTGATCGAAGGCCTGGAGTAGTGGGTGCCGATCTGAGCTCCGGTCAGAATCCGCCGCCGAGGATCGACGGCGCCGGGCAGCGGATCGGCGTGGTGTGCGCCCGTTGGAACGACGTCATCACCCTCCGGCTCCTCGACGGGGTTCGTCGGGGACTGGCCGGCTCGAATGTCTCCGACGACGACGTGCTCGTCGACTGGGTGCCGGGGAGCTTCGAGGTGCCGCTGGGGGCCTCGATCATGGCGCGGTCCGGTCGAGTCGACGCCGTCATCTGCCTCGGAGCGGTGATCCGGGGCGAGACCAGCCATTACGACTTCGTCGCCGGCGAGTGCGCACGCGGGATCCAGGATGTTCAGCTCGCATGCGACATCCCCGTGGCCTTCGGCGTACTGACCACGGAGAACGACGGCCAGGCATTGGCTCGATCCGAAGGCCCGGGTGGACACAATGTGGGCGAGGACTGCGCGCAAGTGGTGCTCGAGATGATCGAGTTCGCCCGGCGCCACGCAGCGGGGGGCGCGCTGGGCTGACCGGCCATCCGTTACCGGGTTGCGGTCAGAACAGCTTCCACATCGCCACCGACGCAGCAGCGGCGACGTTGAGCGAGTCCATTGAAGCGTGCATGCCGATTCGAACCTGAACCTCGGCCTGATCCAGCGCCAGGCGAGTGAGCCCTGGTCCCTCAGCGCCCACCAGGAGCGCGCAGGGCCGCGAGTCCGGTTCGATGTCCGCCAGGTCGGTGCCACCTGAAGGGGTGAGTGCGAGGACGCGATGGGCCAGCAGGCTCCTCGAGAGGACCTCGATCGATGCCCGGCACCACGAGATGGCGAAGACGGCACCCATCGAGGTGCGGATGGCCCGACGGGACCACGGGTCGCCAGATGTGGTGTCGACCACCACCCCGTCCGCCCCCAGGGCGGCGGCGCTGCGGAGCAACGCTCCCAGGTTCTCCCCGTCGGTGACCCCCTCCAACACGAGCAGTCGACGCGACCGTCGAACCAGCGAGTCGGCATCGGGTACACGTCGCCGGTCACCCACCGCCACCACGCCACGATGCATGTCGAAGCCGACGATGGCCTCCAGGATCGGCGGCGCAGCCGTCCAGGTCGGGACACCCGAGGCTCCGTCGAGTTCGGTCAGCCGATCGACGCGTCGCTCGTCGACCAGAATCGACCGGATGGGGGCGTGGTGGGCCAGGGCCCGCTCCAGCACGACCCATCCCTCGGCCACGAACCGCCCCGGCGAGAACGGCCCCGGGGACTCGACGGTCCTGCGGAAGGCCGTGTCGTTCAACCGGCGGTAGTCGGCGACTCTCGGGTCGTCGGGGTCGGTGATCCGGGTGGGCACTCAGGTCACGGTATTGGTCTGCTGGTGCCGGCGACCGCTTCGCCGATCCCGCAGGCTCCCCGGGGCGAACTCTCTTGGGCCGGCCGAGGGCGCCTCCCTACGATGGTTGCGTGCTCAAGTTCGTCCTGCCCAAGGGGTCTCTGGAGAAAGCGACGTTCGAACTCTTCGCCGACGCGGATCTCCCCATCACGCGGAATTCGGCGGTCACGTACTCGGCGACCATCGACGATCCACGGGTCGAGTCGGTGCGGATCCTCCGCCCTCAGGAGATCGGCACGTATGTGGCCGACGGCCTGTTCGACCTGGGGATCATGGGCCGGGACTGGGTCGAGGAATCCGGCGCCGACGTGGTGTCCCTGGGGGAGTTGCGCTATTCGAAGGCCACCTCGAACCCGATCAGGGTGGTGCTGGCCGTGCCCGGCGATTCGCCGTGGCAACGGGCGGAAGACCTCCCCGCCGGTGTTCGGATCAGCTCTGAGTACCCGGTCATCACCAAGCGGTACTTCGACTCGTTGGGCATCGAAGCCGACGTCCGGCTGTCCTATGGCGCCACCGAGGCCAAGGTTCCCGACATCGTCGACGCAGTCGTCGAGATCACCGAGACCGGTTCGGCCCTGCGCGCCGCGGGCCTGCGGATCGTGGACGAGATCCTGCAGAGCTGGACCGAGGTGGTGGTCAATCGTGAGGCCTACGCCGACCCGCGGAAGCGCCACGCCATGGAGCAGATCATGACGCTCCTCCAGGGTGTGCTCGAGGCACGGGGCAAGGTGTTGGTGAAGCTGAACGTTGCCGGCGAGCACCTCGACGCCGTCATTGCGCAGCTCCCGGCCCTGAAGACCCCGACGGTCAACGAGTTGTACGGCGGTCAAGGCTTCGCCGTCGAGACCGTCGTGGCCAAGTCGGACATCAACATCTTGATCCCCGACCTCAAGGACGCAGGAGCCACGGGGATCATCGAGCTCCCCCTCTCCAAGATCGTCCACTGAGCCAGGTTCGCGATGGTCGCCGCCGATGATCCCCACACGGGCCCCCGGGCATCGAGCGCGCACTCCTGGGCGCAACTCCCGTCCATCGTGGAGCGAGGCGTCCACGGGATCGTGTCGTCGTACGACGTGGATCGGGGCCGCGGCGAGATCGAAGCGACCGATGGTCGCCGCTTCGAGTTCCATGCGACGGCGATCGAGGACCGGAGCCGTCGGGTCGAGGTCGGGATCGCCGTTTGTTTCGACGTCGGCGCCGGGCCGGCCGGCTCGTGGGAGGCCTCGATGATCCGCCCGGTGTCGCCCCCGAACTGAGTTCGTCCGGGACGCTGACGGTCCCCGAGGGACTCACTTGGCTGGCGCCCGGGACCCGGTGCAGCGCTCCTAGGATCGGGTCATGACCACCATCGACGTGAACGACGTCTCCTGGAACCTCGACACGCTGCTCCCGGAGCCGGGGCGGTCCGGGGTCGACCAGCTGATGAGCCAGGCCGAGGATGGCGTGGCGGCGATTGCTTCGCGCAAGGGCACGCTGGCGGAGATGGACGCGGGAGAGCTGGCGGATCTGTACGGGGCGCTGGCCGAGCTCCAGGAGATCGTCGGCCGGGCCGGGAACTATGTGGGTCTGGCCTTTGCCGTGGATACCGACGATCCCGAGGTCGGCGCGCTCATGCAGCGGGTCGAGGAGCGGGCGACGGCCATCTCCACCCAGCTGGTGTGGGTGGACCTGGAATGGGCGGCGCTGGAGGACAGTCGAGTCGATGTGTTGCTGTCGGACGAACGACTCGACTTCTGCGCCCATCACCTCCGGGGCCTGCGTCGCTACCGGCCACACCTGTTGAGCGAACTGGAGGAGATAGCGCTCACCGAGAAGTCGGTGACCGGGGCCAACGCCTGGGCCCGGTTGTTCAGCGAGCAGACGACCGCCATCTCGGTTGAGCTGGACGGGGGCACGACGTCTCTGGAGGCCGCTCTCTCCGGGTTGGACCACCCGGACGTGGACCGACGCCGAAACACCGCCGAGGCCGTGTCCGCTGCCCTGGAGCCTGGCCTGCGCACGCGGGCCTTCATCTACAACACGCTGCTGGCGGACAAGGCGACCGATGACCGGATGCGGGCCCACCCCAACTGGCTGGCGGCCCGAAACCTGTCCAACGAGGCGTCGGACGCGTCGGTCGAGGCGTTGATCGAGGCGGTCGTGGCCAGAAGCGACATTCCGCAGCGTTGGTATTCGGCCAAGGCCCAGATGTTGGGTCTCGATGGGTTGGACGACTGGGACCGCTACGCCAGCGTGGCGTCGGACACCGCCGACTTCTCGTGGTCCGACGGATGCGATCTGGTGCTCGACGCCTACGGGAGCTTCAGCGGCGAGATGGCAGACGTGGTGCGCACGTTCCTGTCCGAGCCGTGGATCGACGCCCCCGAGCGGCCGGCCAAACGAGGCGGTGCGTTCTGCGCATACACGGTGCCCTCGCACCATCCGTATCTGATGCTCAACTGGACGTCCAAGCGTCGCGATGTGCTGACGTTGGCCCACGAGCTGGGGCACGGGATCCACGCCTATCTGGCTCGCCCACAAGGGGTGTACCACCAGACCACACCGCTGACCTTGGCCGAGACGGCATCGGTGTTCGGCGAGACCGTGACCTTCGGCCGACTGCTCGGATCGACCGCTGACCCTGATGATCGTCTGGCCCTGCTGGCCGAACATCTCGAGGGCGAGATCGCCACCGTGTTCCGCCAGGTCGCCATGTGCCAGTTCGAGGCAGCGGCACACCACGAGCGCCGAACCGTCGGCGAGCTCTCGGTGGACCGCTTCGGTGAGCTGTGGGCCGACACCCAGGGCGCCATGCTGGGCGACTCGGTGCGGATCAGTGATGGTTACAGGAGTTGGTGGAGCTACATCCCTCACTTCATCCACACCCCCGGCTACGTCTACGCGTACGCCTACGGACAGCTGCTGGCGCTGAGCGTCTACGCCAGGTTCGAGGCCGAGGGACCGTCGTTCGTCCCGGCGTACATCGAGATGCTGGCGGCCGGAGGTTCGCGCTCGCCCGAGGAGCTCGGTCGAATCGTGGGCATCGACCTGACCGACCCGGGCTTCTGGGATGCCGGGCTCGGCATCATCGACGGACATCTCGACGCCACTCTCGAAGCAGGCCGTGCCGCGGGGCGACTGGCCTGATCCTGGCCGGCCTGACCCCGGCGGACCTGGCCCTGCCGGGTGAGGTCAGTCGCCGGGAACGGAATTGGTGATCGTGACGAAGGCGTTCTGGATCTGTTGCAGGGCTTGATTGAGCACTGCAAGGTTGTCTCCGAGCCGCGGACCGAGCTGGTCGATCACCGCGCGCATGGCGTCAATGGCCACGGTGGCCTCGGCGAACGCCGGCGGCTCCTGCTGGAGATGGATGGCTGCCAGCTCGTAGAAACCCATGACGTGATTCGCCACGACTTCGGCGGCCGGCGTCTCGGCGATTCGTCGCTGGCTCTCGGCCATCTCGGCCAGCGCCTCGAGCGCCTGGGCTTGTTGTTCCGGTGGCAGCGCGGCCAGCTCGGCCTGCATTTCGGCCGGCAACATCGAGATGTCGAAGCCCAGGTCGTCGCCATCGGGGCCGGCCCCGACAGGCGCGGCGGGCGGTGCAGCGGCGGCCTGTCGAGGGACAGGGCGCTCACCATCGGGGGTCCACAGGCTCATGTTCAGCTTCCGTTCTTCGTGTCCGGCACTCGGGGCGTGTACCCTAACTCCCGACAACTCATCGGAAAGTGGGCCCCCTCGGGGATCCCCGCCCGGCCACAGCGGGCAACCGTTCGTGCGACGGGTCGACCATGCGGATCGGGCTGAGCCCGTGGAGGCGGATGTCGGCGCTCCGACGCCCGCCTCGTTCCAGTTTTCGAAGGTGGCGGGACCACCGACGAAAGGGAATGCATTTGAGCAGTGATCGGCCATAGCACCGCCGCCAAGCGACGAGCCTCGGATCAATGAACGGATCCGAGCGCGAGAAGTTCGCCTGATCGACGTCGACGGAGCCCAGTTGGGCATCAAGGCGTTGCCGGAGGCCCTGAGCATTGCCAGGGCCGCCGAGCTCGATCTGGTCGAGGTGGCAGACACGGCGTCTCCGCCGGTCTGTCGGATCATGAACTACTCGAAGTACAAGTTCGAAGCGCAGCAGCGAGCCAAGGAGTCACGCCGCAAGACCACCAACGTGGTCATCAAGGAGATGAAGTACCGCCCCAAGATCGGAGACGGCGACTTCGGAACCAAGACCAAGAAGGTGGAGCACTTCCTGTCCGAAGGTCACAAGGTCAAGGTCACCATCATGTTCCGGGGCCGCGAGATGCAGCATCCGGAGCTTGGACGCAAGATCCTCGACCGCATCGCGGACGAGGTGATCGATGTCGGCAAGGTCGAGATCATGCCCCGCCAGGACGGCCGCAACATGACCATGGTGATCGGTCCCGACAAGCGGGCACAGCAGGCGACCGCCAAGCGGCTGGCAGCTGAAGCGGCCGAGGCGAACGATCCGGCCGAGCCGGTTGCCCCGGAGACGGGTCCGGAGGCAACTCCGGAAGCAACGAACGAGACGGCAGTACCCGCCGAGGTCACAACGACCGCCGAGCACAGCGAAGTACCAGAACCAGCAACACCAGAACCAGAACCAGCAGAACCAGCAGCACCAGAACCAGTCGTCGAGACGCCCGACGCGACCACCAGCGAGGTCGCCGAGGAACCGAACGATGCAGCCGACAACAGGACTCAGACCACCGAGGACCTCGCTCAGTCGGCCGCATCGGACGCTTGACGGCGGTCCAGAACTCAGGCCCAGCACCCACAGCACCCGACCGAGCGGCGCCGTCATCCAGCGCCGATCCCGAAGGGGCCCACACGAAGCGTGCCGGGCCATCCACCTACAGGAGCAACCATGCCGAAGATGAAGACGCACTCCGGTGCCAAGAAGCGATTCAAGGTGACCGGATCTGGCAAGATCCTGCGTCGCCAGGTCAACCGGGCCCACATCCTGGAGAAGAAGCCGTCCACTCGGACGCGTCGCCTGGCCGGGACCGTGGAGGTCACCGGAGGCGATCGGGCTCGCGCCCGCCGTCAACTCGGGATCTGATCCGAGCGATTCACTGAAGGGCGCCGGGACCACCGGCGCCGACTGACCTGACCGAACGCAGAGCAAGGAGAATCCCATGGCACGTGTCAAGGGTGGCGTCCACGCCAAGAAGAATCACAAGAACGTCCTCAAGCGGGCGAAGGGCTACTACGGCAACCGCAGCCGTACCTTCCGGTCGGCGAACGAGGCGGTCATGCACGCGCTCGACTACAGCGCCCGTGACCGTCGGGCCCGTAAGGGCGAGTTCCGCAAGCTGTGGATCCAGCGGATCAACGCGGCCTGTCGGATTCACGGCATCAGCTACAGCCGGTTCATCGCCGGGCTGAAGGCTGCAGGGGTCGAGGTCGACCGCAAGATCCTCGCCGATCTGGCCGTCACCGACGATGCGGCGTTCGCGTCGTTGGTCGCGGTCGCCGCCGAAGCGCTCGATGCGGCGGCATCCGACGACGCCCCGGCAACAGCGGAGGCCTGACCCTGTCGCAGGACGCCGGGTCCATCCCGATGGCGCCCTTGGCGTCGTCGAATCAACACGTCCAGCTGCTGCGGCGCCTCGTGGGGCGCCGCAGCGCTCGTTCCGATGCCGGTGTGTTCGTGGTGGAGGGTCCGGTACTGGTGGCCGAGGCCATCCGATCCGCCCACCGGATCCGTGCCGTCTACGCCGATGTCGCGGTCTCCGCCGATACCGAATCGCTCGGCGGCGACGTGGCGGCGATGCTCGACGCGACCGGCGTGCTGGTGTGCACCGTCTCGGCGGGCGTGCTGGGTCGAGTCCTCTCCACGGTGTCGCCCCGGCCATGGTGTGCGATTGTCGAGTCGCCGCTGGTGGACGCGTCCGAGGTGATAGCGGCGCCCGGCCCGGTGGTGGCGTGCGTGGGGATCTCCGACCCCGGGAATCTGGGGACGGTGGTCCGCTCAGCCGAAGCGATGGGTGCGGCGGGGGTGCTGGTGACCGCAGGCAGCGTCGATCCGCTGGCCCCCAAGGTGGTCCGGGCCTCGGCTGGATCGGTGCTCCGGGTGCCACTCGGTGAGGTCACTGCCCCGGATCTGTTGGAGCTGGCGCATGCGTCC
>Ga0105044_10004896_pt1 | contig 18443 bp, 13 predicted proteins | sample MAT01_FD_78092 | JGI IMG/M metagenome (GOLD analysis project Ga0105044, IMG submission 78092) | Freshwater microbial communities from Lake Fryxell liftoff mats and glacier meltwater in Antarctica - MAT-01 | ecosystem: Environmental > Aquatic > Freshwater > Ice > Liftoff microbial mat | place...
GTTGTTGGCCTGAGACGTAGGTGTATTTAAAAAACGTTCGTAATGTCCCAAATCAAGATCCGTTTCTGCGCCATCATCCGTAACATAACATTCCCCGTGTTCATAGGGGTTCAAGGTTCCCGGATCTACATTCAGATAGGGATCAAATTTCTGGATGGTTACCGTGAGGCCCCTGCTTTGCAATAATTTGGCAAGCGATGCCGCAATAATACCTTTACCTAATGAGGATGTAACGCCACCGGTTACGAAGATGAACTTAGCCATTGTAGAATTTTGTATGTAAAACAAAAAATAACGCCATCACTAAATACTGCCGTCATATATATAGAAAATGACTACAGAATAGCAAATCGCCTATTTAAAGCAAATTTTTAATCAAGAATTGTAAAGAAAATTACATTTGACCGGAGGAAAAGTATCAAAATATCCAAGAGGTCATGCAAAGATAAGGCGAATTATCGGGTAGAGAAAATTTGAGAAAGGTTTTTATGTAAAAAAGCCACTTTTCATAAAGTGGCTTTTTTAAAATAGGTTGATTTTGATTACTTCTTACCCCCAAAGTTTTTAGAGATACCAAAGTTTACTTGTTGGCCAAAAGTGAGGTTAAAAGAATTAAAACTGTGTACACCTGGAGCGTCTACTTTAGAACTACCGTATTCGATACCGCCAAACCCGAAGTTCAGGGCAAAACCATTTTTAACGTTCATTTGAACTGCAGGGATTATACCAACGTTAAAGCCATTCACCGTGGTACTTGGGTCGCCAAATGACGTAGATTTTGAACTATTGTAGTTCACATCTGCTTGTCCAAATAAACTAAACAAATCACTTATTTTGTGGGTGTAACGCACAAACGGACCAACACTGAAGCCGTTATTTTTATTAACAGTGGTTCCAAATTCACTTCTTGAACCATATACACCAAAACTCAAACCAGCAGTCCAGTTTTCTGAAAACTGATAACCTATTCCGGGAAGAATCGAGTAAGAAGAACTTTTAGAGTCGTCCGCAATTTTGTTGCTGGATAAACCAGCGTTCCCGTAAACCAATACGGATCCTTCTTGTGCTAGCGCAGCTGTGGTAATACCTGCCATCAGCATCAGCGATAAAATTGTTTTTTTCATAATAAGGTTTTGATTTTTTAATGAAGGATCAAGTTAATTCGAGTCATTGTTTCTTCCATCAGCACTTCAACGTTTTTATAAAATGATTAACGATTTTATATTTTTAAAATGGAGTCTTACTAACGTTGAAGCATATCGAAATTGCTGTAAAAACAAAATTTTATATTTAAGTGATTGCGCACCGCTATAAAAATGTGACCAGTCCATATCAATAAAAAAAATAAAGACAAAACGTATCCTTATGTTAGAAGCCAGCAATAATTACTGGCTTCTAACAACTGTTTAAATAATACCAAACTATGATTAATTGCTTAAAATATCGCTGATAGCATTTTCATATTTGCTTTTCCATGCAGCAATTGTTCCCCAATCTTCTCCATCTAGGTTGACAGAAGATGTACTAACGGTACCCAATAACGAAAAAGGAACTTTGTTCGATTCAACAAATGAAACAAAGGCAGCATCCTGCTCTGCAGAAACAGACAGCACTACCCTGCTCTGGCTTTCGCCAAACCAAAAAGCATCTTTGCGAATAGCAGCGTCGGTAGTATTTACCGTAAAACCAAGATTCCCCGGGAAGGCGCTTTCCAACAGGGTAATGGCTAATCCTCCTTCACTCACATCATGTGCGGAAAGGACCAGCTTGTTTTTAATAAGCGCTAATAGCTGTTGTTGTAATTCAAATTCTTCTTCCAGTTCAAAGTGTGGACAAGGGCTAAATTCTATGCCGACAATTTTATGCAGGTATTCAGAAGAATGAATATCATTTCTGCTGGTGCCCAGCAAATAAATTTTATCTCCTGCTTGTTTAAAATGCAAGGTCATTTTATCATCTGCACTGTTGAGCAACCCTACCATACCGATTGTTGGGGTTGGATACACGGGACCATCGGGCGACTGGTTGTAAAAACTGACGTTACCACCTGTAACAGGTGTATTAAATTTTAAACAGGCAGCACCCATACCTTTAATGGCGTTGGTGAATTGGTAATAAACTTCGGGATCGTAAGGATTACCAAAGTTCAAACAGTTGGTAACACCCAGCGGCTCTCCGCCGCTACACACAACGTTGCGGGCAGCTTCTGCAACTGCAATCATTGCGCCTTTGAAAGGATCTGCAAATACATAACGGCTGTTACAATCTGTGGTGAGTGCCAGGGCTTTGTTGGTAGGTTTGGCTATTACGATGGCCGCATCACTGGGAGCATTAGACGAAGTTGTGCCGGTGCCTACCATACTATCGTACTGTTCGTAAATCCATTTTTTGCTGGCGATATTTGGAAAACAAACCAATTGCTCAGCAATTGCTTTGATATCTGTTGGAACGGGTACCGTAGCGGCATCAAATGCTTCCACCATATCTAAATAAGCAGGGCGTTTTACTTCACGATCATATTGCGGAGCGCCTCCACCCAAAACCAGTTCTTCTGCTGGCAATACCGCTTCCAACTCTCCGTGCAGGTAAAAATGTAGCAGACCGTCGCCGGTTACATCTCCAATATGGCTACAAGGAAGATCCCATTTTTCAAACACATCTATCACCAATTGTTCTTTGCCCTTTTCTACTACCATCAACATTCTTTCCTGGCTTTCGCTAAGCAACAACTCCCAGGCTTTCATATCTTTTTGACGGGTAGGTACTTTATCGAGCTGAATATTCATGCCCGATTTTCCTTTGGCACTCATTTCGGCAGTAGAGCAGATAATGCCCGCTGCGCCCATATCCTGCATACCTACCACTGCTCCTGTTTGAATCACTTCCAAACAAGCTTCTAATAATTTTTTTTCTTGAAAAGGATCTCCCACTTGCACCGCTGGTAAATCTTCTGCACTGTCTTCTGTGATTTCTGCACTGGCAAAACTCGCCCCGCCGATGCCGTCTTTGCCGGTGGCACTTCCTACAAAAAACACGGGGTTCCCTACACCTTCTGCTGTAGCAGAAACGGTTTCTCCATTTTTTAAAATGCCCACACTCATGGCATTTACCAAGGGGTTGGTATGATAACATTCTTCAAAATATATTTCTCCTCCCACCGTAGGCACGCCAAAACAGTTTCCGTAATGTCCGATCCCATGAACCACGCCTGCTAATAAGTGTTTCGTTTTGGCATCTTTTAAATTCCCAAATCGTAAGGAGTTCAAAGAAGCAATCGGCCTGGCACCCATGGTAAAAATATCCCGATTAATTCCACCTACGCCTGTAGCGGCGCCCTGAAAAGGTTCGATGGCAGAAGGGTGATTGTGCGATTCTATTTTAAACACCACTCCATAACCATCCCCAATATCCATCAACCCAGCGTTTTCTTCCCCGGCTTTCACCAACATCTTTTTTCCATCTCTGGGCAATGTCTTCAACCATTTAATTGAGTTTTTGTAACTGCAATGCTCACTCCACATACCGCTAAAAGCACACAACTCCGTAAAGTTGGGCGTACGACCCATCTTCGTTTTGATCATGTCAAATTCTTCTTCCGTAATTCTGAGCTGTGCTGCGGTGGCGGCTGTAATTTCCATAAACGTAAATGAAGGGTTATTTAGAAAACGCAAATGTACGACCTCCCCCCTTTTATACCAGCGATGATATGTAATTATTTTAACTAACTTCCCACATTAAAAAAACAAGATTGGCTTACATCTTATTTGCATTATATACCGTTATTATTGGATATTTCTTACCCAAAATAGCCTTTATAAAAAAAAGTGGATTGCACCCAATTACCATCAGGGTTCTTTACGCGATAAAGGTATTGGTATGTGTAGGCTGGGGCTACATCAACATTCATCATCTTGATGGAATCAGCGACCCTGTGGCGTTAAATGACCTGGCAATGATGGAACACCAGTTTTTAACAACAGACCCAAAAGGGTTTGTGGTAGATTTATTTTCAAGTCCCTACCATCATTACGGCAATTTTTTTGGATCGGTCAATTCATACTGGAACGATTTAGATGTGAATATTTTAGCCAAAACAATTGCTTTGTTCAATTTTATAACCTTGGGCAATTTTTATGTGAATGCTTTATTAGGGGTGCTTTTTTCTTTTTTTGGCAATATTGCCCTGTTTAGAATGTACACATCTAATTATGCTACCATTTCTTTTCCCCTCCTCTTTGGCTCATTTTTAATTCCCACGATGCTGGTATTTACTGCCAGCAATAGCAAAGACAATGTGTGTTTCACGCTATTGGCATTGTGCAGTTTCGGATTTTACCAATGTCTGAAATATGGTTTCACCGTTAAAAAAATCATTTTAATTTTTTTAATGTTCGCTGGTTTGCTGCTACTCAGAAATCACCTGGCTTTGTTACTGGTACCTGCATTCGTGGTTTGGTATATGATTGATAAAAAAAATACACCGGCTTTTAAAACCACTGTTGTTGTGTATGGATTGATGGCATTACTCCTATTGCTTTTAAGCATTTTGAAACCAACATTGAACCCTGCACAAGTTATCGCCAACAAACAGCAGGCTTTTTTGGCACTGCCCGAGGCAAAGTCACAACTTCCAATGGATACGCTCCAAGGCAGCTTTTCAGAAATAATACAATTTGCTCCTAAAGCTATTAACCATGGTTTTTTCAGACCTTATATATGGGAGGTGAAAAATGTGTTTAACACGCTATTGTTGATCGAAATCTTAGCTACTTTATTTTTGATAGCAGTAGTTGTATATGCAAGAAGAGGGCACCCGCAACGACCCTCTGCGTTAGTTTTGTTTGGAATTACCGTCGCAGTTACCATGGTGATTCTTACTGGTTATACCACGCCCAACTATAATACAATTGCCCGTTACAAAAGTATTTTGCTACCCTTCTTACTGATTCCCTTCCTTTTTCATTTTCAACATTGGCCAAAATGGATTTTACGGATTAAATTTTAAAATATGTATATTTTTTAAACCAAATATTAATTTTTTTTAGCCCAAATGAATCTTAAAATATTTTTATTGCGAAATTTTTCTTTTTTTTGTGCCTTAAAACCAAAAAAGAAATGAATTCTTTAAGATTTAATGCCATCAACAACCTCACCAATAATGCAAAAGAGGTGAACGTTGCCACTACAACAAGAATCACGGGGGTATTCAATGAAAATGTGTTTACCTTAAAAACAGCTCGTCATTACCTCAGCGATGAGGCTTATAAAAGTTTGTTGGCCAGTGTTAAAACAGGCAAAAGAATCGACCGCTCCATGGGCAACCAGATAGCGAATGGATTAAGAGCCTGGGCGGAAAGCAAAGGAGTAAGTCATTACACTCATTGGTTCCAGCCGCTCACGGGTTTATCGGCAGAAAAACACGATTCATTTTTTACTTTAAAAGGAGACGGCACGCCGATCGAAGAATTTGAAGGGGGTGCATTGATCCAACAAGAACCGGATGCATCTTCTTTTCCCAATGGTGGATTACGAGCCACTTTTGAAGCAAGAGGTTACACCGCCTGGGATCCTTCTTCACCTGCGTTTATCATGGAAATTGGGCAAGGAAGAACACTTTGCATACCCACCATATTTATTTCTTACACCGGAGAGTCGCTGGATACGAAAACACCCTTGATCAAAGCATTGGTAGCTTTAGATAAAGCAGCGGTGGATGTTTGTCAGTATTTTGATAAAAACGTTTCTAAAGTAACCGCCACCCTAGGTTGGGAGCAAGAATATTTTGTTGTAGATGCAGGCTTAGCAACCGCTAGGCCGGATCTTACCCTAAGTGGTAGAACCGTTTACGGACATGCCCCTGCAAAAGGCCAACAATTGGAAGATCATTACTTTGGTGCCATTCCAGAAAGGGTGTACGCCTTTATGAGAGATTTTGAACAAGAATCCTATAAGTTGGGTATTCCGCTGAGGACTCGTCACAACGAAGTGGCACCTGGCCAATTTGAGTGTGCGCCAATATTTGAAGAAGCCAATCTCGCAGTTGACCACAATACATTGCTGATGGACGTTATGAGCCGCGTAGCCAAACGCCACAATCTAATGGTGTTGTTGCACGAAAAACCTTTCGCGGGCATCAATGGCAGTGGTAAACACAACAACTGGAGTATGAGTACAGATACCGGTGTAAACCTTTTAGCGCCAGGTAAAACACCGAAAACAAACTTGATGTTCCTCACGTTCTTTGTAAATACCATCAAAGCGGTATATGCTTACGCTGATTTATTAAGAGCTTCTATAGCAAGTGCTGGTAATGATCATCGCTTGGGTGCCAACGAAGCACCTCCGGCCATCATCTCCATCTTCATCGGAAAATACTTAACAGATGTGTTGGATGAAGTTGAAAAAAGAGTAGGTGAACAATTCGATGAACAAGATGAAGCCATTCTCAAACTAGATATTCACAAAAGCATTCCGGAATTGATGCTGGACAACACCGACAGAAACCGTACTTCGCCGTTCGCTTTCACGGGAAATAAATTTGAATTCCGTGCAGTAGGATCTGCGGCCAACTGTGCAACGCCAATGACCACACTGAATACCATCATGGCGCAAACATTGCATGAATTTAAAGTAGATGTAGACGGACTGATCGAAAAAGGCGAAAAGAAAGAAGTAGCCATCATGCAAGTGATTCAAAAGTATATTGTGGAAAGCAAAGTAGCGTTATTTGAAGGCGATGGCTATTCTAAAGAGTGGGAAGAAGAAGCAGAGAAAAGAGGATTGTCAAACGTAAAAACAACGCCACTAGCACTTGATTTTTATGTGAGTGAGAAAGCAAAAAAATTGTTTGAATCCAATCACATCTTCACACATGCTGAATTGGAAGCCCGTCATGAGATCATGTTAGAAGATTATATTAAAAAGGTTCAGATCGAAGCAAGGGTCATGGGTGATCTGGCTAGTACACATATTTTGCCTGCTACTGTTACTTATCAAAATGAATTGATCCAAAACCTACTGGGATTAAAAGAAGCTGGCTTACCTGCCAGCGCTTATGCCAATCAACTACAGATTCTCGAAACCCTGAGTAAGCACATGAACATCGTTGCAGATAATGTAGAACAAATGATCGAAGCTCGTAAAGTTGCCAACGAACTCACTGATACAAGGGCCAAAGCCATTGCTTATTGCGAAGAAGTAAAAGGTAAATATTTTGACCTCATCAGATACCATGTTGATAAATTGGAACTGATGGTGGGAGATAAATATTGGCCTCTGCCAAAATACAGAGAATTGTTGTTCCTGAGATAATTCATCGATTTCGTTTATACAAAAAAGAGCTGCTCAAAGGAGCGGCTTTTTTTTAATCAAGGATTCCTCAGCGTAACATTGATTTTATTTTGAATTCCTTAACGAAAAGGTTGCCTATTTTTAAGGTATGAAACAAAAAGTACTTACCCTTATAACATTGCTATTTGTAAGCTGGTCGCTGATGGCACAAGACAAAGAAAATAAATACGAAAAAGCAGATGAATTTGTCACAAGCCTCGGAGCGCTTACAGATAAAAATGTGTCTTCCATTGCAGATACCCTCACCCGCGGCCTTGGTAGCAATGAACTAAAAGCAAGGGCTATTTTTTTCTGGATTGCCAATAACATTGCTTTGGATGCAAAGGCCATCAAATCGAACGACAATAGAAAAACATTACCGGAAGAAGTGATCAAAAACAGAAAATCATCCGCACTCGGGTTTGCAAAATTGTTTCAGGAAATGAGTAGCATTGCCAATATCCGCTGCCTGGTGGTAGATGGTTTTGTAAAAAACAGTGTAGAAGAAATCAACGATCCGGCAGACGAGATAAACCACTCCTGGAATGTTTTGCAGTTGGGCCAGAGTCCTGAACAATGGTATTACATAGATGTAGCAAAAGCAAGCGGAACATTGGATAAAAAAATGAGTGGCTTTATTAAAGACTTTACCGGAGAATATTTTTTTGCAGACAGAATACTTTTTAATCTGGATCATTATCCGGATAACGGAGCCTGGCAACTTGGGCCTGGCCCTAAAAGTAAAAAAGAATTTTATGCTCTTCCCCTTGTGTACAATGCTGCTTATACATATGGTTTCAAAAAGTTAGCACCAGCTACCGGATTTATCAAAACGAAAGTAGATGCGAAAGTACTTTTCAGCATTCCTTACACATCCGGCAAATCGATCGGCTCTGTTTCTTTGTTGATGGGCGATGGCAGGCGGGTCATTAAACCAGAGCCCATGAATTTCACCTCTGGCAATGGTGCCATTACCTTTTCTTATCAATTTAAAACAGAAGATAGTTTTCCGGTTAGAGTACAAGTAAATGAAAATACGGTGCTAGAATATATGGTAGAAGTTAATTGATGTTCTTGCCCTTGTCTTCTTAAATGGTAGCACCAACATCCATATTTTTCGACAAAGCGTTCACCGCTTTTGCAATACGGTTTGTAAGGGTACTGGTTGTTTTAGCTTCCTCGATCCATTTGGAATAATACATCTGGTGAGATGGAGGAAGTTTTGTAAAATTGGCCAGTGCCAAAGATTCATCTGCCGGGCACTCCATTAGCGATGAATTGATTTTTCTGAGACTCTTATCTAACGAAAGGGAAACGGATACGGATACCTGCCATCCTACGATTTTACGAATACCTTTTCTCAGGGCAGCATTTATAGCAAGGATAAAAGTACCTCCCCCCATTGGCACCAGGGCCACTTCTTTTATCGAAAAATAATCTATACTACCTTTTACCCTAAATGCTTTTTTTGTTCCAGGGCTTAACTTAGTTGACACGTTCACGGGAACTTCTATGTGAGTCCAGCCTGTTTTTCGCCCATGGCTCCAAACTTTTTCAACAAAGCATTAAATTTCAGTTCCATTTTGAAATACTTTGTTTAAAATTACAGAAAGTATTGATTAGATAACATCAACCAATTTTGATAACTGCTGTTACACAAACTTATGAACATACTCATTACTGGTGCAAATGGATATATTGGCCAACGATTGATTCCGGTTTTACTGGAAGAAGACCACCATTTGTATTGTTGTGTTCGACAAAAGAAAAGATTTGACGCTGCTTATACTCATGAAAAAATTACCGCTATTGAAATTGATTTTTTAGAAGAAGACCCCGAGTGTTTCCTGCCAGAAAATATTGATGTTGCCTACTACCTTATTCATAGCATGAGTAGCGGTGATGACTTTGAAAAAAAAGAAGCTTTTACGGCTCATCGCTTTTTGCAACTATTGCACCGAACCAAATGCCAGCAAATAATTTACCTCACTGGTATCGTTAACGAAGCCAATCTATCTAAACACCTCGACTCTCGATTTGCAGTGGAGAAAATACTGCAGGCCAGCCCCATACCTCTCACCGCTTTAAGAGCGGGCATCATCGTGGGGAGTGGAAGTGCTTCCTTCGAGATCATCAGGGGTGTTGTGGAGAAATTACCGTTTATGGTCGCCCCCAAATGGTTAAATACACTGTGCCAGCCCATTGCCATCAGAAATGTCATACAATTTTTAAGAGGAGTTGCCCTTCGGAAAGCCTGCTACGATCAACATTACGACATTGGTGGACCAGAAGTGTTGAGCTATAAAAAAATGTTGTTGGAATTTGCAAACATCAGAGGGTTAAAAAGATGGATTGTTACTTTGCCGGTGATGACCCCTAAGTTATCGTCTTATTGGTTGTATTTCGTTACCTCCACTTCTTACCCGCTGGCGGTAAACCTTGTGCATAGCATGAAAGTAAATGTTATATGCAGTCCAAATCTATTGGCCGAAGAGCTGGGCATTGAACTATTAACTTACAAAACAGCAGTGGAACTTGCGTTCTCCAGAATTGAACAACAAATGGTATTGAGTAGCTGGAAAGATGCTTTTAGCAGCAGTAATACCAGTTTAGATGTATTGAGCTTTGTAGAAGTTCCGGTGCATGGCTGTTTTAAAGATACCAAATGGAGGATATTAAAAGACGAACCCGCCAAAGTATTGAACAATATCTGGAGCATAGGGGGTGAAAAAGGTTGGTACTATGGAACCGACTTATGGAAACTGCGTGGACTGATGGATAAATTTGCCGGAGGGGTTGGTTTGAGAAGGGGACGTACGAATGCCACCGCCATAGAAGCTGGTGATGCACTTGATTTTTGGCGGGTTTTAGTGGCCGACAAACAGCGCAGCCGGCTTTTGTTGTTTGCCGAAATGAAACTTCCTGGCGAAGCGTGGCTGGAGTTTCGCATCATGAAAAAACATCAGCAATGGCAGTTGAGGCAAACCGCCACATTCAGGCCCAAAGGGGTTTGGGGAAGGTTATATTGGATAGCAATGTTACCCTTCCATTATTTTATTTTCAATGGTATGATTCGAAATATTGTAAAAACTGCACAAAAAAACCCCGAATAAATCGGGGTCTTATTATGTTAGGCTCTTTGTTTCACCGGAGCTTTTTTCTTTACTTTTTTAAGCGCCGCTTCAATCGCTTTACTTAATTCGTCATAAGTGTTTTTAGTCATGCGCTCCCCGTTTACAAAGAAGGTTGGCACGTCTTTTACACCACGATTGATACCTTCTTTCAGATCACCTTGTACTTGCCATCCGTAGGTAGCGTTTACCAGATCATCCAGAAAACGTTTGTTATTTACTCCGGCTTCTTTGCTGTGCAATTTTAAGCTGGTAGTTCCCAGGTTTTTTCGGTTAGCAAACAGGATGTTATGCATTTCCCAGAATTTGCCTTCTTGTGCAGTAGCAACCGCTGCTTCACCTGCTTTTAAGCTGCGCTGGTGAATTTTTGTCATCGGAAAATGTCTGAAATTAAAACGGATCTTCCCGTCATAATCTATCAGCAATTTTTTTACAATTTCATTTGCCTTTGCGCAAATTTCACTTTCATATTCGCCAAATTCTTCTAGTGTAACTTCTGCTTTTGGGTTGCCAACGAACACATCTTTTGGTTCGATGATCTCAACCACATCTTTTTTAAATGCCATATATAAACTCCTTTTTATTAACTGTGTGCTGCGTTGGGGAGTGCCGTAACAGCTATTTGTGATTTAATATTTACCCGGTCAGTATCAGGAATTGAATGAAGATAGGTTTTTTTAGGTTCGTTTAACAATGGAATTAAAAATATTCCGTATTTAGCCACGTATCCCCTTAATTTTCATAGACTTAGCATTATGTTAACTTTTTTTAACTTTTATAAGGCACTCATTATTGGCTCAGCCGCTGCTTCATTTCTAAAAACAACCACCCCATCAAAAACATCCACCAAAACTGGCCGACTTTTGTCGATATTTCCGGCTAGTATTTTTTTGCTCAACTGGTTTACGATTTCTTTTTGAATCAACCTTTTTAAAGGTCTTGCTCCAAATTGAGGGTCGTAGCCATTTTCTGCCAGGTAATCAAGTGCATATTCACTGAACTGAAGGTCAATGCCATTTTTTTGAACCAGCCGATGCAATCCCTCCAGTTGTATCCGAATGATCCCTTTGATCTCTTTTTTCATCAACGGCTGAAACATAATGATCTCGTCGATCCTGTTCAAAAATTCTGGACGAATGGTTTGCTTCAATAACAACATCACTTCTACTTTTGTTTTTTCTACCACTTCCACTTTGTTCGAATCGTTTACGTCTATAAAATTGTCCTGAATAATCTGACTTCCCATATTACTTGTCATGATGATGATGGTATTTTTAAAATTCACCACCCTACCTTTATTGTCGGTAAGCCTGCCATCATCCAATACTTGCAACAACACATTGTACACATCAGGGTGTGCCTTTTCGATCTCGTCTAAAAGTACGACAGAATAAGGTTTGCGTCTAACGGCTTCCGTTAGTTGACCGCCTTCGTCATACCCTACATAACCCGGAGGAGCACCTACCAATCTGCTCACCGAATGTTTTTCCTGGTATTCACTCATATCAATTCGGGTCATCATGCTGTCATCGTCAAAAAGGTAATCAGCCAATGCTTTCGCTAGTTCTGTTTTACCTACACCTGTGGTGCCCAGAAAAATGAAGGAGCCTATTGGTTTTTTAGCATCCTGTAATCCAGCTCTGCTGCGTCGGATGGCATCCGATACCGCTTCGATGGCTTCTTCCTGACCCACAACACGTTTGTGCAGTTCATCTTCTAAATGCAGTAATTTTTCTCTTTCACTTTGTAGCATTTTGGCAACGGGTATGCCAGTAGCTTTGGCAACACTTTCGGCAATATCTTCCGCATCTACTTCTTCCTTCAATAATCTTTTTTCCGCCAAAGTACCCAACGTATCGTTCAAAGTATCGATGATGGATTCTTGGTCTTTGATTTTACCGTATCGAATTTCTGCCACCATTCCGTAATCACCATTGCGTTCTGCCTGATCTGCTTCCTGCTTCAGTTGTTCAATGTTTGCTTTACCATTTTGAATTTTTTCAACCAACTCTTTTTCCTCTTTCCACTTTGCTTTGTAAGTGTCTCTTTCAACAGATAAATTAGCAATTTCAGTGCCAAGGTCTTTCAATTTCGCTTCATCACTTTCTCTCTTGATAGCTTCCCGCTCTATTTCGAGTTGTCGGATCTGACGTTCCAGTTGATCGAGTTCTTCTGGCATGCTGTTCATTTCCATACGAAGTTTGGCAGCACTCTCATCTATCAAATCGATAGCCTTATCTGGCAAAAACCGATCCGTGATATACCGGTGTGAAAGTTCAACCGCTGCAATAATCGCTTCGTCTTTGATGCGTACGTGGTGGTAAGTTTCGTACCTGTCTTTTAAACCGCGTAAAATAGAAATGGCGTCTTCGGTAGAAGGTTCATTAATATTTACTTTTTGAAACCTTCGTTCGAGTGCTTTGTCTTTTTCAAAAAATTTCTGGTATTCGGCTAGTGTGGTTGCGCCTACGGCCCTCAGTTCACCTCTGGCCAAAGCTGGCTTCAAAATATTGGCTGCATCCATGGCACCATCGCCTCCACCCGCACCTACCAATGTATGGATCTCATCAATGAATAAAATAATTTCTCCATCTGCGGATGTTACTTCTTTCACCACCGATTTCAGTCGCTCTTCAAACTCCCCTTTATACTTGGCACCTGCAATAAGTTGCCCCATATCCAGTGCATAAATGATTTTTGATTGAAGGTTTTCCGGCACATCTCCATTGATGATCCTCATGGCCAAACCCTCTGCGATAGCAGTTTTACCTACACCGGGCTCACCTACCAAAATGGGATTGTTTTTGGTTCTGCGACTAAGAATATGCAGTGTTCTTCTGATCTCTTCATCGCGACCGATCACAGGGTCTAACTTGCCGATGCGTGCCATTTCATTGAGGTTCTTAGCATATTTATTCAAGGCATTAAAGCTGCTCTCCTGTGTTTGAGAAGAAACCGTTTCGCCTTTACGAAGTTCTTTGATGGCTGTGGTTAACCCTTTTTCAGTTAAACCTGCATCTTTTAACAATTTCGCTACGGCATCATTTCCTTGCAACAATGCTAAAAGCAAATGCTCAACTGTTACAAATTCATCGTTGAAATTTTTCAGTAAAGCGCCGGCACGCAGCATAACGCTATTTGCTTCGCGACCCATCGTCTGTGCCGGTTCAGCGGTGGTTACAGGAAGTTTTGCGATTAACTCAGACAGTTTGCTTTGCACCAGGTTAATAGTGACGTTGTTTTTCTTCAATAAGTATTCGATGGGAGAATCTTCCAGTTCCAGTAATGCCTTTAGTATGTGCTCCGTTTCAATATTTGGGTTTTTATTATTGAATGCAACCTGCTGGGCTTGCTGGATGGTTTCTGCCGCCTTGATTGTAAAATTGTTCAGGTTCATGTTGTTTGATTTATTTATGAATCACAAACAATATACCGCAAATCAAACTCCAAACGGGATTTCAGGTAATTATGGCATAATTCGTTCATCAAAACTGTCTGCATTGCAGGTTTAGCAAAGCTTTCATGCTATTTTATCAGTTTTTGAGTAGCTGAATATGGTACCTATTTTCACTGCTAATAAGCGCTTTCTTTTCTGTAGTTCGTTATTTACCAATACTGCTTTGTATTTTTATGAGGAATCATGATCGGAAAAGAAAAAAATACTGTCCTTGTTCAATCAACAGCTGCACAACTTGGCTTCGATTTTTGCGGAATAGCTAAGGCTGTTCCACTAGATGATGATGCCAGAAGATTAGAGCAGTGGCTTCAAAAAGGAATGCACGGTTCTATGGCCTATATGGAAAACCATTTTGATTTGCGGGTGAACCCTCAACGGTTGGTGCCGGGAGCAAAATCCGTGATCACTTTGCTGTTTAATTATTTCCCAAAAACAACACAACAATCTGGCGTACCCAAAATTTCTACTTATGCTTATGGCGAAGATTATCATGACGTGATTCGTAAAAAGTTACATGAATTTTTGTGGCACTTGAAACAGGACATAGGTGATTTTAACGGAAGAGGTTTTGTTGATAGTGCACCGGTGTTGGAAAGAGCATGGGCACAGAAAAGTGGTTTGGGCTGGATCGGCAAAAACGGTAACCTCATCAACAAAAAAAAGGGTTCTTATTTTTTCATTGCTACCCTCATCACGGATATCGAGTTGATACCCGACGATCCTTACGCAAAAGATTACTGCGGTAGCTGTACTAAGTGCATCGACAGTTGTCCAACTGATGCTATTCTTCCCAACAAAGTGATCAATGGCAGCCAATGTATTTCTTATTTCACCATTGAATTAAAAGATGCTTTGATACCGGATAGCTTGAAAAATAAATTCGACAATTGGTTGTTTGGTTGCGACGTATGTCAAGATGTTTGCCCGTGGAACCGTTTTGCTGAACCCCACCAAGAGCCTGCCTTTGAGCCAATACCTGCTATTCTGGATTTCATCCAAAAAGATTGGGAAGAACTCACAGAAGAGTCGTTTAAAATCATTTTTAAAGACTCTCCTATCAAGAGAACAAAATTTAGCGGCATTAAAAGAAACCTTCAATTCATTTCATCTCCATGAATAGAAACATTCAACAGCTCAGCACAATTGCTGCAAAGCCCGGCAGAAATATCATTGGTTTGATGAGTGGTACATCTTTGGATGGACTCGATATTGCCTTTTGCAACATCACTGGTGCTGGCTTGCAAACTCAGGTCAACCTGCTTCACTTTGAAACCATCCCCTATGAGGATGATTTTAAAAATGAAGTAAGAACCATTTTTTCCAAAGAAAATATCCGGTTACAGCAGCTCTGTTTACTCAACGGATGGATCGCAACACAACATGCCAGCATGATCAATGAATGCCTGCAAAAATGGGGAATTCAAAAAGAAGAAATAGACCTCATTGCCAGTCATGGCCAAACCATTTATCATGCGCCTGTTTCACTACACGGAATGCCGAAGTACGGAAATGGCACGTTGCAAATTGGCGACGGGGACCATTTAGCGGTACAGACTGGTATTATTACCATCAGCGATTTTCGGCAAAAACACATTGCAGCAGGAGGAGAAGGTGCGCCATTGGCGGTGTATGGCGATTATATTTTGTTTAAAGAAAAAGAAAAGGATGTGATCTTGCTCAATATAGGTGGCATTGCAAACTTCACCTTTCTCCCTGCTGGCAACGACTTGTCTGAAATGTTCAGTACCGATGTGGGCCCTGGTAATACGATGATGGATGCTTGGATCAGAAAACGCTATCCGGAAAAATATTTCGATCAAGATGCAGCCATAGCATTACGGGGACGGGTAAACGAGGTTTTGTTGGAAGCACTGTTGCAACATCCTTTTTTTACATTGCCTTTTCCAAGAACAACCGGACCAGAGCTGTTTAACCTATCTTACCTAGAAACCGCAATAGCTGCCACTGAATTAAATCACATTGCTCCAGAAGATGTGCTGGCAACGCTCAACAGGTTTAGCGCAGTATCCATTGTAGACGCACTAAAAAAAATAACAGCAAAAAACAACACTATCCTATATGTAAGCGGTGGTGGTGCCCACAATCCAATGTTGATGCATTATATAGGTGAACACATAAACAGTTTGATCATAGAGAGTACCAGCAAAAAAAATATTGACCCTGATGCGAAGGAAGCCATTTTATTTGCTTTGCTGGCCAATGAGGCCGTTTCCGGGAATGTGCAAGATTATCCAAAAAATACCAAAGGATTTCCAAGTATTACCATGGGGAAAATTAGTTTTCCTACTTAAGGGCTGTGTTGTTCTGTGTAATTTTTTAGTCCTTGTAATGCAGCTTCATAGCCCGGACCGGTAATCTGACTAACAAAGATGCCTGCAAATTTTTCCCAGGGATACCACTTAGAAGTATTGAGTGCACGCCACTCTACCAAAAATTCAGTTGTTCCTTCCATTGGAACGATGACAATCGAATTTTCTACGGTTCGTTCTCCTTTGCGGTCAACATTAAACCGTACATCATCTGCCGTTTCAGATGTGATCATGATACGGTTTACTTTCTTATCGCTCTTCCACGAAATGCGGGCGTTTTTTCCTTTAGATGGACTAGATACTTCAAAAGCCAACCCCGCCTGGTTAAACACGGGATGCCATTTTTCCCATTCTTTCAAATCGCTGATCAGTCGAAGGATACTGTCTTTAGGCGCATTGATGAGAACAGATTTACTGGTCATTATCTTAGAGGGAATAAGGAGCGACAATAAGGTAACCACGAGAAACAGTCCTACGGCACCAAAAGCAATTCCTCTCACAAATTTCATATACAATAATTTATTCCCATTTAAACAATTTGGTGGCGGCGATGTACACTACTACCGTCCACAACATCAATATCCCAATCTCATTTTTAACTTCCCACAAACTGGCTCCTTCAAAAGCAACGGATCGCATTGCTTCGTTGAGATGCGTAAGTGGCATTGCACGGGAAATGGGTTGCAACCATTTAGGAAAAGCATCTATGGAAAAAAAAGTGCCCCCTAATAAAAATTGTGGCAACGTGATCAAGTTAGCAAAAGGTGGTATCGTTCCTACACTGTTGGCTACACCGCTGATGATAAAACCGAAACCCATAAAGAGTAACAGGCCTAAAAAGCTGAGTGCCATTAATTGAAAAAAAGTAATCCACCCGTTGATCAGGGTAAATCCAAAAAAGAAATATCCGGCTCCAACGATAACCACAGCAGTGATCATTTGAAAAATGACCCTGCTCAAACTTTCTCCAAGTATGATGTATGTTCGACTGATTGGCGTTGCAAAAAAGCGTTTTAAAACTAAAGTGGATCTTAGATTATAAAACATAAATGCCACTCCAAAAACACCTGCACTGAGCAAGGAAAAACCAAGCTGCCCTGGCAAAATAAAATCGATGGTTTTATACTGCCTGATTTCTTTGATGTCTTTTTCGTAACCAAAATTAAAAGATGCATATGCAGGTCGGTTGCTAAACATTCCGTTGCTTATTTCGTTGATCTTACTTTCGATCAGGGTTTTTAGCTGGGGCCATTTGTCGTTGCTAGAAGTAGTACTTGTGAGTCGAATATCATAAGGAAAAATGCCACCCGAATTTTTATTGATATGGATGATACCAGCCACTTTCCCTTTTTGCTGGTCCATAACAAGGTCTGTTGCGGCCGATTCGGGAATCATTTTGATGCCCTCTGTTTTTTTCAATGACTCATACAACAAGTTATTGGTATCTGAACCCGATGCAACAATTATATTAAATCGTTGTTTTCCACCACTGTTGCCGATAAAACCGAATACCAAAATAAAAACAAACGGAAAAATGATGCTGAATACAACCGTAGATGGACTCCGAACAATAGATCGTAAACTTGCCTTTGAGATAGCCCACATAGCTCTTAACTGGCTGTATTGCATACAGTAAAAATTTTAAAAGGCAAAGCTATTGTAAAAAAAGGATTAAAAAATTCGCATCTACAATGGGATGCTGTATTTTCATTTTTTAGGTGAACAACTCATTAATACAATAACAAGGCATAAAAGGAAGATGGAAAAAATGAATAAAACTTATTTGCTTTTGGGCAGCAATATAGAGAAGCCTGTTAAGCAACTTTCTAGAGCACGAGCATCCATCCGTAAAGAGGTGGGCAATATTTGCAGGGAAAGTAGTATTTACCAAACGGCGGCCTGGGGTAAAACAGACCAACCAGATTTTTTGAATCAGGTACTTATAGTAGAAACCCAACAATCGGCGGAAGAATGTTTGCAAACTATTCTTGGCATTGAGGCAAAAATGGGGCGCATTAGAACGATAAAAAATGCCCCCAGAGTGATCGACATCGATATACTTTATTACAACAAACAAGTGATACAACAGGTAAACCTGGTGGTTCCGCAGCCGGCACTAGCCGATAGAAAGTTCGTATTAATTCCCTTGAATGAAATTGCGCCGGCATTTAAACACCCGGTGTCAAAAAAAAACAA
>Ga0105044_10004898_pt1 | contig 18441 bp, 18 predicted proteins | sample MAT01_FD_78092 | JGI IMG/M metagenome (GOLD analysis project Ga0105044, IMG submission 78092) | Freshwater microbial communities from Lake Fryxell liftoff mats and glacier meltwater in Antarctica - MAT-01 | ecosystem: Environmental > Aquatic > Freshwater > Ice > Liftoff microbial mat | place...
CGGGTCGGACACCCCGCGTGGCGCCTGCTCGTCGCCATGGCCGAGCTGGGGGGCGACCTCGCCCCGTTCCTGGACGACTGGACCCTCCTGCTCGGCTCGGGCACCGTCGAAGGACAGGCGGCGCGCCGCCATCGCCACGACCTCACCCGCCGCGTGGCCGGCCTGGCCGATTCGGGGCTCGGCGTGGCGGCACTGTTCTGGTCACCATCTGAGCGCGAAGCCGAGCGCCTCGAACGATGGCTGCACGAGCCCGCTCCCTGAGCCTGGCTCAGCCGAGCGCGCCCGCGACGATCGGCCACGCCATCTGGCGGATGTAGTCGCCCGACGGGGGCTCCACGCCGGCGAGCGGGGCCGGGGTCGTCACGAGGGGGCTCCTTTGGGGGCGAGGGGCGAACCCGGGCCGGGCGTCATCAGCTCTTCCCGCCACCGGGTGCACCAGGAGCGGGCGCGGGCCGGCCACGGATCGCCATGGCGGAGGAGGTTGGTGTGCGAGGAGACGTCGCCGGCCCAGATCGTGCACACCTCGGTATCGGTGAGGACGCTGTCGTAGAGGCCGACGAGCGCGATCCCGCGCTCCGCCATGGCGGGCACTCGCTCGGCCAGCGTGGCGGCGAGATACTCCGGGCCGGCACCGGCCCGCACCTCAGAGAGCTCGTGGACGAACCACGTGCCCTGGGTGCCCGCCGTGAGCAGATCGGCCTTGGTCGGACAGCCAGTGGCCCCCCGCAGGAGCCGGTCGAAACCGCCCGTGCGGCGCTGGTAGGCCTCGTCCCACCACTCGGCGAGGGCGGCGTTGTCCGCCTTCTGCACGTTGGTGGTCTCCCCCAGGCGAGCCCAGCCGTCCCAGCCATCGATCTCCCACACGTTCACGACCTGCGGCCAGCGCCCGGTGGTGCCGACCACCTCCCAGGTGCCGAGCAGCTCCAGGCCGCGGCCCGTGGTGGCGTCGGCGTCGAAGCCAACGGTGTGCTCCATGTAGGCCCGTCCCCCACGCCCAGTGATGTCGATCACCTCATGGAGGAACAGCGACGCGCGATCTGCCATGGCGGCGATGATGATGGCACACTGTCTGACGCCCCGTCAGACACGCGAGCAAGGGTTCATGGACCTCTCCCTCACCCCGGATCAGGACGCGCTGCGGGAAGCCACCACCCGCCTCTACGCCAAGGAATCCCACGGCGAGCGGGTGCGCGAGGCCGAGGCCCGGGGCCTCGATCCGGTGCTGTGGGACGCCGTCGTGCAGATGGGCCTCCCGGTCATGGCCGTGCCCGAATCGCAGGGCGGGGCCGGCGCGTCGCTCACCGACCTGGCGGTGGCGGTCGAGGTGCATGGCGCCCATCTCGGGTCCGCCCCGCTCGTCGAGACGGCGGTCGTCGCTCGCCTCCTCGCCCGCCTGGGCCTCGACGAACCGCTGTCGCGGATCATGGCCGGCGGTTCCGCCACCCTGCGCCTGACCGCGGGTCCGGGCCGATCCGTCACGGCCTACGCCGCGGTGGCCGACGTCATCGTGGCCTACGACGGCACCTCGCTCGTCAGCGTGGCGGCCGGCCCGGCTCGCAAGGGCCTGGCGGGGCTGGCCCTCGCCGACGTCGACCCGGCCGGCGGCACCGTGCTCGCCGCCGGCACGGAGGTGACGGCCTCCTACGCGCTCGCGCTCGACGAATGGCGGGCCCTCACCGCGGTTGCCCAGGCCGGGCTGAGCCGGGCCACGCTGGATGTCGGCGTGCAGTACGCCAAGGACCGCCACCAGTTCGGCGCCCCGATCGCGTCGTTCCAAACCATCCAGCATCGCTTCGCGGATCTGCACGCCCGGGTCGACAGCAGCCGCCTCCTCGCCTACCAAGCCATATGGGCCCTCGACGAGGGGGAGCCCACCGCCGCTGGCCTCGCCGCCCAGGCCTCGTGGTGGTGTGGGGAGATCGCCGACGAAGCGGCCGGCTTCAGCCTCCATGTGCACGGTGGCTACGGCTTCATGCTCGAGTACGACGTGCAGCTCCATGTCCGGCGGGCCAAGGCCACCCGTCTCCTGCTCGGCGACCCGCGTCAAGAGCTGCAGGTCATCGCCGAGCACCGCTGGGGCGCGTCCGCTCCGTCGCCCGAGCTCTCCCACACCGCTCGTCCCACCAGAGCCGGCATGGACTTCCGGTTCGAGCCGGAGACCGAAGCGTTCCGCTCCGAGGTGCGCTCGTTCATCGCCAAACAACCGATCGACGAGATCATCCGTCGCGCCCACGCCACCGGCACCATGCACGACTGGGGCTTCCACCGGGCGCTGTGCGACAAGGGCTACCTCGCCGCGGGTTGGCCCACGGAGTTCGGCGGCCTCGGCCGCAGCGCCATCGACCAGTGCGTGCTCATGCAGGAGCTCTACGGCTCGGGTGCTCCGATCGACGGCCTCAACATCGCCGCCATGGTCGGGGCCACCCTCCTCGTGTGTGGCAGCGACGAGCAGAAGGCCACGGTCCTGCCCCGGATCCTCGCCGGTGAGGTCATGGGCTGCCTCGGCTACAGCGAGCCCGACGCCGGTTCCGACGTCGCCGCGGTCGCCACGAAGGCCATCCGGGACGGTGAGGACTGGGTGATCGAGGGCCAGAAGATGTTCACGACGATGGCGCACGAGGCGCACTTCGTGTTCCTCCTGGCCCGGTCGAACCCCGATGTGCCCAAGCACAAGGGCCTCACCATGTTCCTGATCCCGATGGACACGCCCGGCATCGAGATCACCCCGGTCGAGACGATGGGCGGCGAGCGCACGAACATCACCTTCTACAGCGACGTGCGCGTGCCCGACTCAGCCCGCGTCGGCGAGATCGACGCGGGTTGGTCGGTCATGCACGCCGCCCTCGTCTACGAGCGCACCTCGGCCAACTGGGGTGAACCCCACCGGCTCGTCGAGTCGGTGGCGGCCTGGGCCCGCCAGCCCGGCGACGACGGAGCCCGCCCGTTCGACGACCCTGCCGTGCGCGAGACGCTCGCCCGAGCCAGCACCGAGCTCGAGGCCGGCCGGTTGCTGCTGTTCCGCTCCGCGTGGCTGTCCTCACTGGGCGATATGCCCCAAGTCGAAGGTTCGATGGCCAAGCTGGTCATCACCGAAGCCTTCGTGCGGGCGTCCTCGGCCCTCCTCGAGGTGCTCGGCACGGCCGGATTGCTACCCGGGAGCGAGTCGGGGGCCGTGCTGGGTGGGCTGGTGGAGCACGCGTTCCGCCACTCGGTCGTCACCACGATCTACGGCGGCTCCAGCGAGGTACAACGCGAGATCATCGGCGGGCGCGGCCTCGGCCTGCCCCGCAACCGCTGAAACATGTCCCTCAGGATTTGACACAGCGGGTGCCGCTGACCCCCCGGTGTTGTGTCATGTGCCTGATATCACATAGGTAAAATGTTGCAGTTTCGTTGCGATTCTGCCAGCCTTTCGTAACTCACCAGCCGCCCTTCAGCGCGGCCCGTCGCTGGGGCGCCGTGATTCCGACGATCAACTCTGTTCGCTCGGCGCGCGCCCCGGCTCAACCAGGAGGCACCCCCCGATGACTGGGATGGACCACCCCCCGAGTACCACCAGCTCGCCGCGCGTCGCCCGGCGGGCCCTCACGACCAGCGTCGCCGCCCTCTTGGCCGTCGTCGCTCCGGTCGGCCTCGTGACGACCACCGCCGGCGGCACGAACACCCCCACGACCGGTGTCACCAGCTCATCGATCGTCCCCGAGCGCCTCGACGCCATCCGGGCCCAACACGCCACGGAGGCCGAGGTGGCGACGATCGTCGTGCCGGTGCCCACGACCGTGGCCCCCCCGACCACTGCGGCCCCGCCGCCCCCGGCCCCTGCACCCCCGGCGCCTGCACCCCCCGCGCCGGTGCCGCCCGTCGCTACGGGCGGCGGCTACAACGACCCGAACAACCCCGCCGCCTGGGATCGCCTCGCCCAGTGCGAGTCGGGCGGGAACTGGGCCACCAACACGGGCAACGGCTACTACGGCGGGATCCAGTTCAGCCTCGGCTCCTGGCAGTCCGTCGGCGGCTCGGGTCGCCCCGACCAGGCCAGCCGCGACGCCCAGATCGCCATGGGCCAGCGCCTCTACAACGCCGGTGGGTGGCAGCACTGGCCGGCCTGCACGAGCGCGCTCGGCTACCGCTAGGCCAGCTCAGCAAACCGATCACGCCCGCCCCAAGCCACGATCGGGCCGGCCACAGCGACCAGGCGGCTGGGATCCAGTTCCACGTCGGCCCAGTCGGCGTCGGACAGGGTGGCCGTTCCCGACCGGCTGATCACCACGCTGCCCGGGCGTGAGGTCGGAAACGTGCGAGCGATCCAGAAGCCCAGCAAGCCGGGGCGGGCCACTACCACGCCGCCGTCCGGGAGCGACGCGGCCAGTGCGGCGGCGCGAGCGGGCGGCGAACCGGGTTCGTCGTACATCGGCCCGACGACGGCCGCCAGATCCGTGTACAGCGCGGGGCGCTCCGTGGAGCCGGGGGGCAGCGGGGCGGAAAAGGTCGCGAGTGCCTCGGGCGGCACGTCGAGCACCTCGGCCCGCCCCGCCCACGGAGTGGACGTCACCTCCGCGGGATCCAGACCACTCGTCACCAGCAGGTCCACATCTCCGAGCCCCGCCAGCTCGAAGTCGCGGGCCTGCAGCCCGGCCGTGCCGAAGTGCAGCGGGTCGTCCCATCGGAACACCCCCTTGGCGCCCCACGTGTTCACCACCCCACACCCAGCCCGCCGAGCGAACGCCTGCAATCCGTCGACGCATCCGGCCCGAACCACCCCCGGTCCCACCAAGATCCCCAGAGTGCTCATGTTCTGTGGACGCTCACGCTCGCTCTGCGGACGTGAGCGTCCACAGAACTAGTAGCGCAGCCCGGGAGCGCGGGTCTTGAAGACGTCGGTGGCCAGCTGGGTGCCGAGCTTCTCGGCGTCCCAGCGCTTCCCGCCATTGGACAGCTTGGCGCCCTCGCTCCACCCCTGCATCCAGACGATGTCCTCGGCGACGGCCCGGATCACCTGGCCCGTGATGTGCTGGCTCTCGTCCGAGGCCAACCAGGCCACGAGCGGCGAGGACACTGCCGGGTCCATGCGGTTCCACTCGTCGTCGGGCACTTCGTCGGCCTCGATGACCGCAGGAGCGCCGGGCATGGTGCCGGTGATGCGGGTGGCGGCCGCCGGGCCCACGGCGTTGACGGTGACACCGAGCTTGTGGAGCTCCAGCGACAGGGTCTGGGTGAAGCCGGCGATGCCGGCCTTCGCGGTGGCGTAGTTGGTCTGGCCGAAGTTGCCGACGAGGCCGGCGCCGGAGGTGGTGTTGATCACACGACCGGTGAAGGCCTCCCCCGCCTTGGCGCGATCCCGCCAGTGCCTGGCGGCGTGGTGCGACGGCGCCCAGGTGCCCTTCACGTGGACCTTGATCACCGAGTCGAAGTCGGCCTCGCTCATGTTCCAGATGGCGGTGTCGCGCACGATGCCGGCGTTGTTCACGAGCACATCGAGCTTCCCGTAGGTGTCCACCGCCTGGGCGACCATGCGGCCGGCGCCTTCGTAGTCGGAGACGTCGTCGTAGTTCGCGACCGCCGTGCCGCCTCGCTCGGCGATGAGCTCGACGGTGAGGTCGGCCGCCTTCTGGTCCGCGCCGTCACCGGTCACGGAGGTGCCGAGATCGTTGACCACGACACTGGCGCCATGCTTGGCCAGCTCGAGCGCGTGAGCCCGGCCGATGCCGTGCCCGGCGCCCGTGACGATGGCGACCTTGCCAGAGAGGAGAGGCACTGGAGTTCCTGCTTTCTTAGGGGGGTCAGCTCGCGCCGAAGCGGTCGCGGAGCTCGAACTTCAACACCTTGCCGGTGGGGTTGCGAGGCAGCCGGTCGACGATCTCGAGACGCTCGGGGAGCTTCTGGGTCATCAGGTTCTGCTCCCGGCAGAACGCCACCATCGCGTCGAAGGTGAGCGGCGCGACCGGATCCGTCGGCACGATGACTGCGCACACCCGCTCACCGGTCTTCGCATCGGGCACGCCGATCACGGCCACGTCAGCGACGTCGGGGTGGCCGAACAGGATGTCCTCCACCTCCTTGGCAGAGATGTTCTCCATGTTGCGGATGATGATGTCCTTGACGCGGCCCGTGATCGTGACCATGCCGTCGGCATCGATCTTGCCGAGGTCGCCGGTCTTGAACCAGCCGTCCTCGTCGAAGGCTTCCACATCGAGGGAGGCGTCGAGGTAGCCCTTCATCATCTGCGGAGCCTTGGCCCGGATCTCACCTTCCTCGCCGATGCCGGCCTCCTTGCCCTCGAGCGTGACCGCGCGGAGCTGCGTGGTGCCGGCGGCCTTGCCCTCGGTGTGGGCGAGCTGCTCGTCGCTGTCGGTGACGCTGCCCATGGCGATGATCGGCGCCTCGGTGAGGCCGTAGCCCGACACGATCCCGACGCCTCCCATCTCCGCCTTCACGTCGTAGTGGAGCCGGGGCGGCTTGGGCGCCCCGCCACCGCAGTAGATGCGCACGCTCGGGAACAGCGTCTCGCCTTCGGGTAGCTGCCGTTGCGCCGCCAGGTAGGCCATGTGGAACGGCGTGCCCGCGCCCGCCATCGTCACCGCGTGCTCCTGGATGAGCGCGATCGTCTTGGCCGGGTCGAAGCGCTCGATGTACACCGTGGGGAAGCCGACGGCGAGGGCGCTGAACAGCCAGCCGATGCCGCCGATGTGGGTGAACGGGAAGACGACGGCGTTGCGATCCGCGGCCGTGACGGCCATGCGCTCGTTCATGCCGAGCGCGCTGGCGAGGATCGTGCGGTCCGTGTGCTGCGCGCCCTTCGGATCGGCGGTGGTGCCGGAGGTGTAGAAGTACCAGCGCACGACCTCCGCGCTCGGGTCCGGGGGCGGCGGGAGCGTGGAAGGATCACCCTGCGGGAGGGCCTTGTCCGCCACCAGCACCTCGAGCGACCCACCATCGGCGTTGATCGCCTCGGCGATGCCCTCGGCCATGGCCTCGAAGTCGAACCCAGCCCACTGCGACGGGACGACGAGCAGCTTCGCCCGCGCCTGGCGCGTGATGAACCCGACCTCGCGCTCGCGATAGATCGGCAACATCGGGTTCTGAATGGCGCCGAGCCGAGCCAGCGCGAGCACCAGGATCTTCGACTCCAGCCACGTGGGGAGCTGCCAGGAGACGACATCCCCGGCGCCGATGCCCAAGCGGTGGAACCCCGCCGCCGCCCGCTCGGCGGCCGTCTTCACCTCACCCCAGGTGAGGCTGCGTCCGTCCTCGTCGACGGCGGCCAAGGCATCCGGGTTGTCCGCCGCCCGACGCTCCACGAGCTCCCAAAGGCTCCCGCCGTCCACGTTCGACATGCTGTGCCAACCCCCCCCTGCTCGACCTGACGACCCGTCAGACTAGTGGGTGTCAGACCTCGAGCTCGAAGGCGAGGAGGATGTCCTCGAGGATCTCGGGCTCGGTGACCTCGATGGCCAGCGACGCCACGCGCAGGCCGGTGAGCAGACCGAGCCACGAGCCGAACAGAAGGTCCTGATCGCCCAGGCGCGTGAGCAGCGCGTCCACCGACGGGCGGATGCCGCCGGCGGTGGCGGCCGCCGCGGTGAGGATCTCGCTGAGCAGCTCGATGCGGTGGTCCGGGATGGCGCCGTCGATGGCGAGGGTGGACACGAGCTCCGCCAGGTCGAGCGACTCATCAGTGATGCTCACCATGCGTCGGAAGGCCACGGCGGTGGCCTCGAGCAGCACCCCCGCGACGACCGCGGCGCCGTGCTCGGCCACCGCCTCGCCGATCGTGGTGGCCGCCCGCTCGGGCTCCTGATCGAGGATCTGCAGCTCGAGCGACTCGCGCAGCATCACGGGGAGGTCCATGGCGGGCAAGCCTACGGATGCGGTGCGGCTTCCATGGCCTCCATGTCCGCCTCCACGAGGTCTGGTCGATGACGCGCCGAGCTCAGCGACACCACGGCGAGCGCGGCCAGCACCACCGCCATCCCGCCGATCTGGATCGCACTGAGCGGCTCGTCGATCCAGACGGCGGCGGCGCCGGCGGCGATCACCGGAATGCCCAACGTGAGCAGCGACATCGTCAGCAGGGACACGTGACCGTGGGCGAAGGCCATGAGATAGTGGCCGAGGAGCCCGTTGATCACCGTGATGTAGACGATCGTGAGCCAGCCGTTGGCATCCGTGGCCGCCAGCGTGCCGGCGAAGAGCAGCGGGAGCGGCAGGATGGCGACGGCGGCCACGATGGCCATCCCGGTGAGGTACTCGAAGGCCGTCAGGTGCTGGCGGGCCGTCTTGGAGTACACGAAGTAGGCCGTCCACGCCATGAGGGCACCCACCGCCAGGAGATCGCCCCGCAGGCTGTTGGCGCCCCCTCCGTCACCCCCCGCCACGACCAGCCCGGTGCCGACCACCGCCACCGCTCCCCAGCCGAGCTCGGCCAGACGCGCTCGCTCCCCGAAGAGCCGGCTCGCCACCAGGAGCACCAGCAGGGGTTGGAGAGCTCCGATGAAGGTGGCATTGGCGATGCTCGTCTCCTGCACGGCCGTGAAGAAGAGGACGAGGTCGGCTGCGAACGCCAGCCCGCCGAACAACGACAGGCGCAGCAGTCGCCAGGACAGGCGCCCACCCGTGGCGACGAAGGCCACGGTCACCAGCGCGGCGCCGAGCCAGATCCGATAGCAGGCGATGCCGAGGCCATCGAGGCCGTCCACGCCTTTGATCAGCACCGACGACGCGCCCCACACGACAACGGCCGACGTGGCCCCCAGCATCCCGAGCCCGGGCCGGCGCACGGGCGCAGCGGTGGGGTCGGCGGCAGGCACCGCGGCACCCTACGGGACGGGTACTGAGTATCCTTCAGCGGGTGCCGGACCTCCTCCTCGAGCTTCCGGACGGCGACATCACCCCGCTCCTCGAGCACCTCGCGTGCGTCGTGTTCATCAACATCTCACCGGGAGTCGACGCCGACCAGGTGCCGGCGCGGAGCGGACTGACATCGATCTTCGGCAACCGCGGTCCTCTCGTGCCCCTGGCCACCTGGACGCCAGGTGAGATGGGGTTGCAACACGGCGTGGGCTCGCGGGCGGCGCCCTGGCTCGCCGAGCACGGCTGCCCGGTGCCCGACCAGTGGTACATCGCCGCCGACAACCCCAAGCGCGGCCTCGTGATGAAGACCTACGACTCCGCCGCCACCGAGACACTCGCCTGGCTGGTGCGCGCCAGTGACCTCCTCTGTCCGTTCGACGCCGTCTTTCCCTGGCAAGCGGTGGTCAGAAGTCGCTAGATGACCGGCTCGTCGTCCTCGTTCAGTGCCGAGTCCCGATCCCTCGCGTCAGGAACCCGTGACGGCGTCGACCGCGGTGGCTTGGGCCCAGCGGTAGTCGGCCTTGCCGGCAGGGCTGCGGACGACCTTGTCCACCAGCACCAGGTGCTTGGGGACCTTGTAGCCGGAGAGCTGGGTCTTGCAGTGGGCCACGAGCTCGTTGAGTGTGGGCATGAAGCCGGCGGCCGGTTGGATGACCGCGGTGACGGCGCTCCCCCACCGCTCGTCGGGCACGCCCACCACGAGCACGTCGGCCACCGACGGGTGGCCGTGGAGCACGCCTTCGACCTCCTCCGGGTGCACCTTCTCCCCGCCGGTGTTGATCGACGTCGAGCCCCGGCCGAGCAGCTCCACCGAGCCGTCCTCGGCCACGGTGGCCAGGTCGCCCGTGATGAGCCACCGCTCGCCGTCGACCGTGATGATCGTGGCGGCCGTCTTCTCCGGATCCTTGTGATACTCGAGGGGCAAGCGGCCACCCGTGACGATCCGACCCACCGTGCCGTCGCCCGCCACCACCGGCTGATCCCGCTCGTCGAGCACGAGGAACGGCTTCGAACCGGCCGTGGAGAAGCGCACGGCCCCGGACGCGGGCACATCGGCCGCGCTGACCCGCGAGGAGCCCTGGATGCCGGCCTCCGAAGAGCCGAACCCGTCCGTGACCATGACGTTGGGGAAGCGGTCGAGGATGCGGGCCTTGCACCCGGTGGACATCGGCGCGCCGCCGTTGGAGATGGCGAAGAGGGACGACGTGTCGGGTCGTTCCTCCTCGGGCATGGCGTCCCAGGCGTCGAGCAGCGGCTTGGCCACGGCGTCGCCCACCACCGTGAGCAGGTTCACGCCCTCGGCCTCCACCGTGCGCCAGAGCTTGGCGGGGTCGAGGGAGCCCTCCATGAGCACGACCTTTCCGCCCGCGAAGAACCACATGAACGACGTCCACTGGGCAGCCGCGTGCATCATCGGAGCGAGCGGGAGGTAGGTGATGCCGTCGCCCACGCGCTCGGGCAGCTCAGCGGGGCTGGTGACCTCGCCCGCCAGCCGCATGGGATCGCCGCCGCCGAGGCACGCGAAGAAGGCGTCGCCCTGCCGCCACACGACGCCCTTGGGCAGACCCGTGGTGCCCCCCGTGTAGATGATGTAGCGATCGTCGTCGCCCCGGTCGGGGACCGTGGGCCGTTCGGGTGACGCGACCGCGAGCGCCGCCTCGTAGGCCGGACCCGTCTCGAGGGTCCAGCCCACGCCATCGAGATCGGGGAGGACGCCGGCGAGCACGCCCGCGTGCTGCGGCCCGTGCAGCACGCCCACGGCGTCGCTGTTGTCGAGCAGGTAGCGCAGCTCCCCGGCCACGTATCGGTAGTTCACGTTGATCGGGACGGCCCGGATCTTGAAGCAGGCGAGCATGGCCTCGAGGTACTCAGGACAGTTCTCGAGGTAGAGGCCCACGTGGTGCCCCGGCCCCACCCCCGTTGAGATGAGGTGGTGGGCGAGGCGGTTGGCGCGGGTCTCGAGGTCGGCGTAGGTGCGCCGTTGCTCACCGACGACGAGCGCCTCGCGGTCGCCAAGGGCATCGGCGGCCATCTCCCAGACGTCGGCGAAGTTGAACGAGGCGGGGGCGGCGGTCACTTGATCGCCACCGGGTTGACGGGGGCACCCGTGCCGCCGGTGACGGGCTCAGGGTTGGCGACGAGGAGCATCTCGTAGACGCCGTCGGCGGCACAGTGCGCGGCGAGGGCCTCGAGGTCGAAGTTCTGACCCTGGGTGAGCCCCATGTCGCGGATCTGGATCATGTGAACCGGGAACAGCACGTCCGGATCTTCGCAGGGGAAGACCTCCATGGCCAGCGTGTCGATCGCTACCGCGGCGATGGCGTGGCGGTGGAACCAACGGATCGTGTGCGTGGTGAGGCCTGGCTGATCACCGAGGAGATAGCCCTCCCGGTCGCGCCGTCGGAAGTGGGTCATCTGTCCGGTGCGCACGAGGATGATGTCGCCGGGTTCGATCGTGACGCCGGCCAGCGCGACGGCCGCCGCCACGTCGGCCTCGCTGATCCGGTGACCCGGGGGCAGGATCTCGTGCCCCAGAGCCTTGGCGACATCGAGCAGCACGGCGCGCCCCACGATGTTGCGGACGCGTTGGATACCGCACTTCGTGGCGCCTTGATCGGCCGTGACCGTGCTGGCGGCAAAGCCGTTGTAGATGAACCCCGCGTAGCTCACGTGGGCGAGGCCGTCCCAGTGGGTGCAGGACTGCAGTCCCATGGTGATGATGTCGTCGCTCCAGCACACGGCATCGGCATCGCCGCCGGTGTAGTTGGCGTTGATGGCCACCATCGTGTGCAGGGGGTTGATCCGGCCCGGGATGGTGCCGAGCTGCGGCCCGTTCGCGTCCATGCGGATCGCCAGGGGGATGCGAGCGCCGGTGCGCGCCGCCGCCAGTCCCCGCGCCACCGCGGCGTCGTCGATCAGGTTGAGGGTGCCGAGCTCGTCGGCCTCGCCCCAGCGGCCCCAGTTGGAGACATCGGCAGCGAGCGCTTGGAGCTCCGGGGGCAAGGGCATGGGTCCGCTGTCTAGCCGAACCCCCGGCTACTGCGAGGCGGCCTGGCGGTAGTGGGTGGTGGAGTGCACCGGGTCCTTGTCGAACTGGGGGATGACCTCGCGGCCGAACAGCTCCATCGACTGCACGATCACCTCGGTGGGCAACGTGTTCGTGGTGGGGCTGAAGGTGAGCTGGTCGAAGCCTTCGTCGGCCCACTGCTGCACGCCCTTGGCGCAGTCGTCGGGGTCGCCGATCACGACCATGCCAGCGGCGGCCATGGCTTCGACCTGCTCGGGCGTGGGCTCGGGGATCTTGTTCGGCCACTCGGGGAGGCCATCGGGCTTCGGGATGTTGTCGAGCCAGTGGAACGCGAGGGACGTGTAGTAGTTCATTCCCATGTTGGAGGCGACCTCGAAGGCCTTCTTCCGGTCCTCCATGCAGAGCATGTTGGTGACACCCATGATGTTGTTGTTGATGTACTGGCCGACAGGAGTGGCATAGCCGATCTTGTCCTTGTAGCCCTGCACCAGCTTGCTGAGCTGCTTCGGCGCACCGGTGGTGAAGCAGAAGGCGCCCAGCCCGAGCTCGGCCGCCTCACCAAAGGTGGGGGGCGAACCGGCGGCCACCCACATCGCGGGGTGGGCGGGGCCGTGCGGCTTCGGGAACACCTCGCGCTCGGGCACGCTGAAGTACTTGCCGTCGTAGGAGTAGGTGCCCTTCTTCCACATCTTCGGGATCTCTTCGATCGTCTCCCGCCACATCGCCTTCGTCTCGGCGATGTCCTCGATGCCGAAGCCGTACACCTCGGTGGTGGAGGAGCCTCTGCCGGTACCGAACTCGAAGCGGTTGTTCGAGAGGTGGTCGAGCAGCGCCACGTTCTCGGCGATGCGCACGGGCTTGTTCACGGCCGGGGTGATGTTGAAGATCGCGGAGCCGAGGTGCACGCGCTCGGTGATGGCCGAGCAGTGACCGAGGAACGCCTCGGGCCCAGGCATGTGCGAGTACTCGTCGAGGAAGTGGTGCTGCGGGCACCACACGAACTTGAAGGCGTTGCGGTCAGCGGCAACCGCGATGTCGACGTTGCGCATGATGCGCTTGTGCTCGGCGTTGGGGTCGACCTCACGCTCGAACTTCGGGACGAACAGCTGGGCGAAGACGCCGAACTCCATGGGGATTGCCTCCTGCGACAAGCCGGTGCGAACAGGGGCAAGGTAGCAGGAAACTAGAACACGTTCTAGTTTTGCGCGGCGGTCGCGACCCGCCGCCGGGCCTTGCGCAGGGACACGTCCACGAGCGCCGGATCGTCGCCGAAGCCCCCCGCCATCGCCCGGAGGCACTCCGTGTAGGAGCGCTCGGGATCCCGGTCCTGGCCGGCGAACGTGACACTGTTATCTCAACTCAGGAGGCCCCATGACCGTCGTCGAGAACAAGTGGCTGTCCGGGCCGTACGCACCCATCGAGGGTGATGTCACGGCCACCGAGCTCGAGATCGTGGGGACCCTCCCGGTGGAGCTCGAGGGGCGCTACCTGCGCAACGGGCCGAACCCCATCACGCCCGTGAACCCCGCCACCCACCACTGGTTCGTGGGCGACGCGATGGTGCACGGCATTCGGCTGAGCGGCGGACAGGCCGACTGGTACCACGCCCGCACGGTGCGCTCCACCAGGGTGAGCGAGCAGCTCGGCGAGGCTCCGGTGCCCGGCGAGCGCCACGCGGACATGGACACGGCCAACACCAACGTGATCGGCCTGGGTGGAACGACCTTCGCCATCGTCGAGGCCGGGGGCCGACCGGTGGAGCTCTCCTACGAGCTCGACACCGTGTGCCACTCCGACCTCGGCGGCGGGCTTCCCCACGGCTACACCGCTCACCCGAAGGTCGATCCCCTCACCGGCGATCGTCACGCCATCTCCTACTACTGGGGCATCCCGCATCTGGAGTACTCGGTCATCGGGGCCGACGGCATCGTCAAGCAGGTCTCCCCCGTGGCGATGGAGGACGGCCCGATGGTGCACGACTGCTCGATCACCGAACGCTGGGCCGTGGTCTACGACCTGCCGGTGACGTTCGACCTCGACACCGCCATGGCCGGCGGCGGCTTCCCCTACTCCTGGAAGCCCGAGCGAGCCGCCCGTCTCGGGCTCATCCCGTTGGGGGGCTCAGGCGCCGACGTCCGCTGGTTCGAGATCGACCCCTGCTACGCGTTCCACCCCCTCAACGCCCACGACGACGGCGACAAGGTGGTGATCGACATCGTGCGCTACGACCGCATGTTCGACGCCAAGCACCTCGGCCCTGACGATTCACCGCCACTCCTGTGGCGCTGGACGATCGACCTCGTGAGCGGAGCAGTGCGGGAGGAGCAGCTCGGCGACCAGCCGATGGAGTTCCCCCGGGTCGATGAGCGGGTGGTCGGTCGCCCGCATCGGTGGGGGTATGGCTCGGAGATCCGCCGGAGCGACCAGGACAACGGCTTCGGCGGCCACCTCGTTCGCATCGACGGCAAGTCCGGCGACCTCACCCGCATCGACCTCGGGGCCGGACGCTCGAGTGGCGAGTGGGTGATGGTGCCCCGCCATGCGGCGGCCGCGGAGGACGACGGCTGGCTGATGTCGCTGGTGTACGACGCCAGCACCGACCGCTCCGAGCTCCTGGTGCTCCCGGCCGCCGATCCCGCTGATGGTCCCGTGGCCCGGGTGCTCCTCCCCAACCGGGTGCCGCTCGGCTTCCACGGCAATTGGGTGCCCGACCCGGCCTGACGCCTTGGTCGAGGTGTGACGGCAGGGTTCAGACGGGGACGGCCTCGGCCACGAGCCACAACGGAGTGGGATCGGGAAGCGACGGACGGGCGTAGAGGTAGCCCTGGAAGAGGGTGCACCCCATCGCCACCAGCGCGTCGCGCTGGGTCGCGGTCTCCACCCCTTCGGCGATGACGAGCAGCCCGAGCTCACGACCCAGAGCGAGCACCGATCGAACGATGGCCGCGTCGCCGTCGCCCCGAAGGATCCCGTCGACGAACATCCGATCGATCTTCAGCGCGTGGGCGCGGATGCGGTGCAGCTCGGCCAGCGTGGCGAACCCGGTGCCGAAGTCATCGAGGGCGATGCGGATGCCCAACGCACCCAGGCGGGCCAGCCCGTCGAGCGCACCATTCGCGTCGAGGGCGAGCGCAGTCTCCGTGATCTCCAGCCAGAGGGCGCTCGGGGGCAGCCCACTGCTGGCAAGGGCCGCGGTGACACGGACCTCCAGGTCTGGATCGCCGAGCTCGCGCCCGGAGATGTTGACGGCGAGCTCAAGGTCGGCGTGCCCGTCCGCCCGCCAGGCCGCCACCTGGGCACACGCACGGGTGAGGACGTGGCCGGTGAGCGAGCCCATCACGGACGAGTGCTCAGCGGCGGGGATGAACTCACCGGGAAGCAGCAGGCCCCGCGTGGGGTGCTGCCAGCGCACGAGGGCCTCGACCTTGGCCACGACGCCGGCGGTGTCCACGATGGGCTGGTACGCCACCATCAGCTGATCCTCGGCCAGCGCGGCCTCCAGCTCCCGGACCAGGAGCGATCGCGATTCGTCCTGGGGCTCGACCTCGGGGCACGGAACAGTGACGGCCGCCAGTCCGATGGGCCGACCACGAGGGTCGTTGATCACCTGGACGACCGCGTCTACCGCCACCGCGCCGTTTCGGCTCACCAATCGCAGTCGGCCCGCCCATCGAGCTGTTCGTCGGAGATCCCGTTGCGCCGAGACCAGCACGCCCTCGTCGTCGGTGAACTCCATCACCTCGCCGAGCGATCGGCCGAGCACCTCGTCCCGCGTCCACCCGAACAGCTCGGCGGCCTGGTCGTTCCACACCGCCACCCGAAGCTCCATGTCCGTGATGATCGCGGCCTGGGTGATCGAGCTCATGAGCACCCCGCCGACGCGGATGATCTCGGACCAGGCCTGATCGGTGGCGGGTGGCGGCCCGACGAGTCCGTGATCGCGCAACCCCGCCGTACCCTGCAGGTGAGGTCGGTAGGTCGCCCAGCCATTGCGGCCGAGCGCCTTGGCCTCGTAGAGCGCCAGATCGGCGGCGTGCAGGAGGCCGGCGTCGTCGACTGCGTCCGCCGACGTGGCGACCCCGACGCTGGCCCTCACGCTGATCAGTGCCTCTCCCAGCGGGAACGGCCTCGCGAAGCTGTCGCACACGCGGACGGCCATCTCGCTTGCCGACCGGGCATCCGGGACCTGCGTCGCCACCAGGAACTCGTCCCCACCGAGCCGGAACACCTCGTCGGTCTCCCGGGCGGCCTCTCTGAGCCGCACAGCCACCTCCTGGAGGAGATGGTCGCCGGCGCGATGACCGAACCGATCGTTGACCTCTTTGAAGTGGTCGACGTCGACGAAGAGCACCGCGAGCAGCTCACCATCTCGATGGGCCGCGGCGCGCCCCTGGGCCAGTCGTTCGGACAGGACCGACCGGTTGGGAAGGCCAGTGAGCCCGTCGTGAGTGGCTTGATGGGCGAGGCGTTCAGCGGCCAGCACCCTGTCGGTGATGTCTCGGGTGTTCGTGACGAAGCCGCGCACCGCGGGATCATCGAGTCGGTTCGACACCGTGGCCTCCACCCAGCGCCACAAACCGTGGACGTCCCCAACCCGAAAGTCGAGCCTGGCGCGGGCGCCCGGCGTCTTCATCAACGCCAGGCCGGCGGACAGAAGCGCCGGCCGATCGTCGGGGTGTACCTGATCGATCAAGGGCTGACCGATGTTCTCCACCGGGTCATATCCGAGGAGCGACAGGTACGCGGGCGAGCCGTACACGAGGAGACCCGCCGCGTCCGATACGGCGATCAGATCGCTCCCGTTCTCCACCAACACCGCGAACCGGGCCTCCAGCGCGGCCGCCGAGCGACGCTCGGTGATGTCAACGACGTAGGCGACGAAGTGAGCGACGGAGCCCGAAGCATCCTGCGTCGCAACGACGCTGATCTCCGTCCACAGCTCTGCTCCGGCACCGGTCACGAACCGCTTGTCTGTGCGGTAGCCGCCCACTGATCCGTCGACGCACGCCGCCAGATCGTCGAGATCGTCGGGATGCGTGACGTCCGGCCAGGTCGTGTTCAGGAGGTCATCGACCGACCGAGACAGCATCGAGCACAGCGAAGGGTTCGCCCAGAGGAATCGCCCGTCGACCGCCACGAGTGCCACCCCGATGGGCGCCGCCGCAAGGGCCAGCCGGAGCTGGTCCTCGGTTGCTGAGCGCCGACGGCGCCGGCGCCAGGCCGCAGCGGGTTGCATCGCACTAGTCAACGACGGAGGGGGTGCCCGCGGTAGGTGCCGACGGACTCGTCAGCGAAGGCGCGTTCGCGTCATGACGCGGTCGGGTAGTCGATGATGCCCTCCCGCACCGCGGTGGACACCGCCTCGAGCTTCGAGTGGGCACCGAGCTTGGTCAGCACCGACTGCACGTAGTTGCGGACGGTGTTGACGCTGAGGTGGAGCTCGGCCGCGACGACCTTGTTCGTAGCTCCGCGCGCGAGGTGCGACAAGAGCTCGCGCTCGCGACCCGTGAGGTCATCGCCCAGCGAGCGGTGCGAGCCGTTGAGGCGCGGGAGCAGCCGAGCCAGAAGCGCCGGCGAGATCACGGCCTCACCCGCGGCCGCGGACCGCACGGCATGGGCGACGTCGTCGGCCGCCCGATCCTTCGTGAGGAATCCCGAGCACCCTGCCTCGATCGCCGCCAGGAGGACTCGGTCCTCGGTAGACGCGGTGAGGATCAGCACCATGATCTCGGGATCCTGTCGCTTGATCTCGGCGGCGACCTGGACGCCGTCGTACTCGGGCATCTCGTAGTCGACCAGCACCACCCGCGGACGATGTCGGATCGCGAGGTCGATGCCCTCCCGCCCGCTGGAGGCCACGCCCACGACGGCGATGTCGTCCTCATCGGCGAGAAGCCGGGCCAAGCTCTCGGAGAACATCCGGTGGTCGTCGATGATGAGCAGGCCGATCGTCGAGCCCACGAGCTCATCCATCGGGGGCCCCTCCGGGAAAGGTCACCATCTGCCTGGTGAGGACAGCGGCTCGTTCCGCCGCCGCGCTGATCTCGTCGAGGTCGGACAAGCCGCGGGGGTCATCGACGACCCGGCGGACGAGCGTCACGTAGTTCAGGATCACCCCGAGGAGGTTGTTGAGGTCGTGGGCTATCTGCACATCGACACGGGCGTTCAGGGGCGGTGCGTTGGTGTCAGACATGACCTTCCTCCTGACTGGGCGGGATAGTGCAAATCGTATCGGTGGTGCGGCTCCCCAAGTGGTACCAACGGCCCCTGGATCTCCCGACTCAATGGTTCGAATGCCTCAATGTCATCGGCCCTCTCACATCCATTGGAACATGGCCGGGCACTTCGGAGTGAAGTTCGCCCAGTCGTCGGTGATGGTCCGTCCATTTCGGAGGCCTGGGACCGCCCCGATCTCTGACCCATGCCCACTCGATCGACGCAGCGCGCCTACTCCTCCCGGCCCACCGACTGCCGGACCTACCGATGAACGCATCCCAGGAGTCCACGCGAATGCACCTCCTACGCCAGGACGAACGCCTCTGCGGGCGGATCGATGCCGAGCC
>Ga0105044_10004900_pt1 | contig 18435 bp, 7 predicted proteins | sample MAT01_FD_78092 | JGI IMG/M metagenome (GOLD analysis project Ga0105044, IMG submission 78092) | Freshwater microbial communities from Lake Fryxell liftoff mats and glacier meltwater in Antarctica - MAT-01 | ecosystem: Environmental > Aquatic > Freshwater > Ice > Liftoff microbial mat | place...
GTAACTGTAATTTTATCTCCGGCCTTGACGCCTGTGGTTGAGGCTACTCGGGCTACTACGTGCGGGTGTTTGGGGGTTGATATGTATACATCCATTGAATCGCCGAGCGGCTCAACCACTCTTGCGGTGAGCTCCCAGCGGTCGGCGGTTGCGGGCGGCATTCCGGCATCGGCGATGCGCAGTGACTGGGGGCGCAGGCCCAGCACGATTGGTTTGCCAACGTAAGCACTGAGCGAAGCCGCGCGGGAGGGGGGGATCGTCACGACGTAAGCTCCGCCGCCCGGGCTGGCGGAACCTTCGACGAAACGAAGCTGTTCGCCGACGCGATCCAGCGTGCCATCGAAAAAGTTCATGGGTGGCGTGCCGATGAATCCGGCGACGAAGCGATTCTTGGGCGAGCGGTAGACCGTAAGCGGTGCATCGGCCTGTTGGATTTCACCCTTGCTCATCACGACGATGCGGTCGCCGAGCGTCATAGCTTCTTCTTGGTCGTGGGTGACGTAGATGGTGGTGGTCGTAAGGCGGAGATGCAGAGATTTGAGTTCGGCGCGGGTGGTGACGCGCAACTTGGCGTCGAGATTGGAGAGGGGTTCATCAAAGAGGAAGGCCTTGGGCTCTCTGACGATTGCCCGCCCCACTGCTACTCGCTGACGCTGCCCGCCCGACAGGGCTTTGGGTTTGCGCTCGAGCAATTCTTGAATCCCCAGAATCTTGGCGGCCTCTTGAACGCGGCGGTCGATCTCGGCCTTGGGCATGCCGCGTAGTTTGAGGGCGAAGGCCATATTTTTGTAGACGCTCATATGCGGGTAGAGGGCGTAGTTTTGAAAGACCATGGCGATGTCGCGGTCTTTAGGGTGGACGTCGTTCACCTCCCGGTCGCCGATGGTGATAATGCCGGAGGAGACATCCTCCAGCCCCGCGACCATACGGAGGGTGGTGCTTTTTCCGCACCCGGAGGGGCCCACAAGGACGAGAAACTCGCCATCGCGCACTTCCAGTGAGAGATCCTTGACGGCCTCGAAACCGCTGGGGTAGACCTTGCGGACATTGAGTAGTGTGACCTTTGCCATATCTTGAGGAGTAGGTTACCCCGGCCATTCAAGGCGGGCCACAATCCCCGAACTTATCTGCCGCGAAAGGCCGGTAGTTTCCGCTTGGTGGCAGGGAAGGTGGAAATTTGCGGAAAGTCGTGACCCACGAGACGTTTTCTCGTTTCTGATTGAGTGTGGGTTGACGCGGCGGGCAGGGCGATGTTTGACGCCGCGGAATTGGATTTAAAAGATTGTTTTAGTTGGGGTGGTGAGGTGCGCGTGGGCGTCGGTCGCGTGCGCTTTCGCTCCAAACCGCACACGTGACATTGAAAGCGGATCGCCGCGGGGTTTCCAGTTGCGGAAGGAAGAGGAGAGCGTCGTCCGCACCGATGGAATGGACGAAGGTTCATTTCTCAGTGCAAGGAGGCACGGTTTCGTTATGGGTCCAACAGATAAATCGTTTAACCAGGTGAAGAACATTTTGAGCAAGCTCGATCGCAATATCGACGCGTTGCGGAGTAAGCGGACATCGCCGCCTGCGCCGGTGACACCGGGTCCGATGCATAGCTCGGCTGACTCGACACGGGTCACTCAGGCGAGCCTTGCGACGGGCGGCGCGGGCCGGCCTGCGAGCGCGTTCGGTCGGGCGACTCCGATTCCGCCGCCAGCGTAAGCGGCGTGGGGAGCACTTGTATGGTTGGTGGCCGAGCGGCGCGGGGTGAGGCCGGTTCGTTCGTTTGGAGGCTGGGGTGGGTTCCCTGGTTATAAGCTTATGAGCTTAGATTAGGGTTATCCTTTGGGCGCGAGATCGATGGGGGCGGGCTTGGCCGCGGATGGGGGGAGCACTTTTGTTATCTTCGGCTGGACGCGTGTGGCAGCGTTGGCGGACTTTAGCTTTGTGCTTGTCGGGGAGGAGCGCACTTGGATTTTTGATCGGACACGGGGCATGTCGGGCGCGAGCTCCATGGTTGCGCGAGGGGTGATCTGCGCGCCAGCGCGGGCGGGCGTGAAGAGTGCGGCATCGTTTACGAAGGTGCGCACGCCGCCGGTGAAGTTATTATCTTTGAGCCACTGCTGCCGCGCGGACTCAAGACGTGCCGCGAGCTTGGTGTTGGCGTTTGTGAACGGGTTGCTGTACGGGCTTGCTGAGGGCGCGGTGACGGGCTGCCAGGGGTTTACCTGGGCAACAAAACCATTGGTGTCGAAGCCGAAGAGGCCGGGGGTGCGGAGAGTGATAATGGAATCGCTGGCGCCTGCGGCTCCGTAGCGTGCGGCGTTGTCTTCGCCGCGACGGCGAGAGACGGCGTTGTCGCGGGTGAAACCGTGGATAAGCGTCCCGACGAAGATGCGGCCATTTATGTCTTCGACTTGTGTATCTGCGAGGAATCCGGTGTTCAGCGGTGCTTGTGTGTGGCTGGAGACTCGGGCGCGGTGCTGGCTCTCTTTGCCTTCGTTAGCGGAGTGGGTGGAGGTGGATTGGATTCGGGCGGGGATGGCTGGCGATGGCTGCGGCTGAGCAACAACGCGTTCGCCACCTGCGGCGGATGTAAGCGAAATGAGCATGAAGCAGGGCAGGGAGAAGAGCATAATCAAAGCCTTGTCTGATGGCTCCCGAAGATCGGGGGCCTTTTTTAGTTGAACTACTGCGCGGGGGTGCGCGGCTTCCTATACGGTGCGTCATTGCGGGCGGAAATCAAGCCAAAGTGTGCGGAATGATTACAATAGGCTCTATTGGCGAGGGATATGGGACTACGTGTTACGCTCGCGTGGGGTGCGGCGGCTATGGGACGTACACTTGTCACGATGTCTAACCCGCTACCTCAGGTGCTGCTTGATCGTCTCGCAGCGATGCGATTTTTGCCTCAGCCCTTGCCCGAAAGCCCGATGGGTCTGTTCGCAGAATGGTTTGATGAGGCTCAGTCAGCACGGCGGCAGCCTAACCCCAACTGCATGACGCTGGCGACACTGAGCGAGGGGCGCGGAAATTCACTGGCGGCGCGAGTTGTGCTGTGCCGGGGTATGGATGTTCCGCAGGGTTACATTGTGTTTTTCACGAACTACATGGGTAGGAAGGGGAGGGAGCTGCTGTCTAATCCGAGAGCCGCGGTGGTCTTCCACTGGGATCACGAAGATAAGCAAGTTCGGATGGAGGGGCCGGTGGTGCCCAGCCCCGCGCATGAGAGCGACGATTACTTTCAGTCGCGGCCGTGGGAGAGTCGGCTGTCGGCGTGGGCGAGCAATCAGAGCCAGCCGCTGTTGGCAAGGGAAGATTTGGTGGCACGGGTTGAGCAAGTTATCAGCGAACTGGGGCTTGATCCGAACGAAATTGTGGCTAAGGGAAACGCGGTGCAGATACCGCGACCACCGCATTGGGGCGGGTTTCGGTTATGGTGTGAACGAGTGGAGCTTTGGATCGGTGGGCCTGGGAGACTGCACGATCGGGCGAGGTGGGAGCGGACGCTGACGGAGCGCGGGGGAGGTATAAGAGACGTTGAGGCGTTGCGTGGCCGAGAGTGGCCGGAGGGGTACGAGGCTTCCGGGTGGAAGGTAACTCGGCTGCACCCGTAGTGGTGGTTGGCTGGGGCTGTGGTCGGCGGCGGAGTTGCTAGTTAACTTAAGTTGATTAGAGAAACGAGAATAGATGAGCGAAACGACTGTCGTATGTCCGAAGTGTCATAGTAAGTTTGAGTTTACCGCGGCGATGCGGGCAGGGATCGAGGCGACACTGCGGGCGCAGTTGGAAACGCAGGAGGCGGAGCGGCGGGAGGTGCTCGAAGCTCGAGCGCGGGAGCTGGATGCGGGGGCGGCGGCTATTGTGCGTGAGCGAGCCGCGCTGGAAGTTACGGTGGCGCAACAGGTTGCCGCCGGAAAAGACTCGCTCGCCAAATCTCTGAAGGAGCAGGCGCTGAAAGAGGCCGCGGCGGAGTTGGCGGCGATGAAGGAATCGGTGGCGGCGAGCCAGTTGCGAGAAGGTATCGCCATCGAACGGGAACAGGCGGCGATTAAGAAGGAGCGGGAGTGCGAGGTGAAGGCCGCGGCGATGGATAACGAGATCGCGGAGCGAACGGCAAAGTTAGTGCGGGAAGAGAGAAAGGGGATTGAGGAGGCCGCGAGGTTGAAGGCGGCGGAGAATATCGAGGCGGAGCGGTCGGAGTTTGAGCGGAAAGATCGGGAGAAAGGGGAAAAACTCGCGGTCTCACAACAGAATGAAGTGCTGCACCGGAGGAAGGTTGCTGAGCTTGAGGAGCAGGCGCGGGATTGGGAGCTGGAGAAGCAGAGGGCAGTCGATGCGGAGCGGCAACGGGTGTACGAAAAGGCACGGTCTGATGAGGCGGACCAGCACCGGATGAAGGATGCGGAGAAAGACAAACTAATTACCGATCTGCACCGGATTAACGCGGACATGCAGCGGAAGCTTGACACGACTTCGCAGCAGCTTCAGGGTGAAGTGCAGGAGCTGGATTTAGAGGCGTCGCTGCGGGCGGCGTTCCCGCGGGACATTATCGAACCGGTGCCCAAGGGGCAGTTTGGGGGCGATGCGGTGCAGCTTGTGGTCGGGGCGAGCGGCCAGGTGGTTGGGCGCATTCTTTGGGAGTTCAAACGCACGCGCACGTGGAGCGATGGGTGGCTAAGTAAACTTAAGAATGATCAGCGGGCGGCGAAAGCGGATGTATGCGCCATCGTGACGGCTGCGATGCCTAAGGGAGTTGAACACTTTGGTCATGTGGAGCAGGTGTGGGTTTCTTCGATCAAGTGCGCGACACCGTTGGCGACCTCGCTCCGGCTTGCGTTGATTGAGGTAAGCTCGGCGAGGGCTTCGGGGGAAGGGCGGGCGTCAAAGGTCGAGATGGTGTACGAGTATTTGACAGGGAAAGATTTCCGAAACCGCATCGAGGCGATGCGTCAGGCGTATGAGGAGATGCGGGACGATTTGGAGGGAGAGCGCAAAGCGATCACAGCGCGCTGGGCCAAGCGAGATAAGCAGATTCAGCGTGCGTTGGAGGCCGCGACGGGAATGTATGGCGATTTGCAGGGAATCGCTGGGAAGAGCATGGGGCAGATTGAAGGGTTTGAGGTGCGCGGGCTGGAATCGTAAGTTTAAGAGGGGGTGGGATAATCATCCGCGAGGACCGGCTGGTTCGTCTGCTAACGCTTGCTGCGGGTGCGGGCGACTTTACTGCGGATTTCTTGTCGCAGAATCGTCACGATCCGTTGAATGGCGATATAGTTTTACGGGAAGCCGGGAGGTGCGGCGCGGCTGCAGCAAGGTGTGAGTTAAGTCACAGGTTTTTTGCGCGGGTTGACGCGTGGGGACGCTGGTGTGGATGGCCGCAAGAACGCGTTTCTGCGTGCCGGGTGGGCGGGGATTGGCGAGCAGTGTGGGGCTGCAGGAAAGTCTGGTTTGAGACGGGGTGTTGCAGCGCTGAGCGCACGCTGGATGGGTGGTCACGTTGAACCTTTCGCATGGCCAGCACCGCCTGGTGAGATTACTAGTTTTTTTTGGACGTTCGCAGTTGGTCATCTTTGGTAAATGGCACGATGGGAACACTCTCCGCTCGCTCTTCGTTTCTTCACGGCCAATGGACGGCCACCGATTCAGCGCACCTCTACGGCATCGCCGACTGGGGCAAAGGTTATGTTGGGGTGAACGCGGCGGGGCACGCCACGGTGATGCCTGGCAAAGACCCGGCGAAGCAGGTGGATCTGCACGAGGTGGTCACGGGCTTGCGGGCCCGGGGAATTCATACGCCGGTGCTGCTGCGGTTTAACGATATATTGACGCATCGCCTTCACGAGATTCGCAAGGCCTTTGATGATGCGATTGCGGAGCAGGGGTACAAGGGGACTTACTCTTGCGTCTACCCGATTAAAGTGAACCAACAGCGGCACATCTGCGAGCAGATCGCGGGGCTTGCGGTTGAGTTGAAGTTTGGGTTGGAGGCGGGCAGCAAGCCCGAGTTGCTGGCGGTGCTGGGGCTGTCGGCGGTGGCGGGCGGGCCGGGCGTGAACGGGATGCCGCTGATCTGCAATGGCTTTAAGGACAGCGAGTTCATCGAAACAGTTACGCTGGCGACCAAGCTAGGTCGTAATATTATACCTGTGGTTGAGAAGTTCAGCGAGCTTGAGCTTTTGGTAAGGCACGCCAAGGCTTATAATGTTCGTCCCAAAATCGGGCTGCGGGTGAAGCTGTCAGCGCGTGGAGCGGGGCGTTGGGAAGGCTCGGCCGGGGTTCGCAGCAAGTTCGGACTCTTCGTAAGCGAAGTGCTGCAGGCTGTAGAGTATCTTAAGCGGCACGACATGTTGGATTGCCTTAACCTGCTCCACTGCCACGTGGGCAGCCAACTGTTTGACATCCGCGTGCTGAAAAACGCCGTCAACGAGCTCTCGCATGTTTACTGCGAACTGCACAAGATGGGCGCCGGGCTTACGATGCTGGATATCGGCGGAGGTATGGGCGTTGATTATGATGGGAGCCAGTCGGCGTGGAGCAGCTCGATCAATTACAGCGTGACGGAGTACGCCGCGGACGTTGTTTATCGCATCAAAAGTGTGTGCGATGATGCGGGCGTACCTCACCCGATGATCCTGAGCGAATCTGGCCGGGCGATGGTCGCTTATAACAGCGTGCTGGTGATGGACGTTCTGGGCACGAGCCGGTTTGAGGCCAACCCGGACATGGGGATCATCGAAGCGAATATGGCCGCAGAGCTCCTAAAGCCCAACGGCGAGGTGCCGCAGCCTGTGAACGACCTGCTGGATTGCTATCGTAATCTTACAGATCGTAACGTTAAAGAATGTTTCCACGACGCGACGCAGGCACGCGATGAGGCGATGAGCCTTTTCAGCTTAGGCTACATGAGCTTGGCTATGCGGGCCGCGGCGGAGCAGTTGTTCTGGGCGACCGGACACAAAATCCTAGCAGTTTTCAGCAAGAAGGGCGAGCTGCCCGAGGACTTTGAGAGTCTTCCGGAGGCCTTGTCGGACATTTACTTTTGTAACTTCTCACTCTTTCAGAGTATGCCCGACTCCTGGGCGATTGATCAACTGTTCCCGATCTGCCCGATTCATCGCCTGAATGAGGAGCCAACGCGGCGGGGAATTTTGGCCGACATAACCTGTGATTCAGATGGCAAGATCGATCACTTTGTTGATAAGCGGATTGATAAGAAGACACTCGAACTACACGAAGTGAAGGAGCTTCCCGGCGAGGGGGCGGGCGTTGAGCCGTATTACCTTGGCGTCTTCCTGCTTGGCGCCTATCAAGAAATTCTAGGCGACCTTCATAACCTGCTGGGAGACACGCACGCGGTACACATCTCGGTGGATGCCAACGGCGACTGGGAGATTGAGGAAGTCATCGAGGGGGACACCGTCGAAGAAGTATTGGCTTATGTTCAGTACGACCCTGAGGACTTGAAGCGGGCGATGCGGCTGGATGTCGAGGCTGCGTGCCGACAGCAGCGGTTGACGATTGCCGAGGGGAAGAGCCTGCTCAAATATTACGATGATGGGCTTGAGGGCTATACTTATCTTGAGGAGTGATGGGTGGCGCGGGCGGTGTGGGTCGCGAGGGTGATTAAGGCCGTTGGCGTGCTCGCTCACTTTGGGCTGCGGGGGAGATGGGCAAAATTCCATGCGAGCGGGTAGCGCTTTGACGGGCATCGGTGTTCGCTATGACCAACCTGACGTTTTCCCGCAGCCTCGCCCTCTCGCGCTGCCGAATCAACCCGGCGCTCGCAGAGATGGGCGGGCGTGCGCTGATCGCTTGGAGCGGGGAATCGTCGGGATATCGGTGTGTTCAGCTTGATGCCCGCATTCTCGACATGCGACCGCGGCTGCTGGATCGTTCGGCACGGCGAGAGGTGGCCTTTCTATTACGTCGTGCGCAGCTGGATGTAAGCGGACTGGATCTTTGGATTCCTCCGACACACTTTGGTGACCCGGTTCACGTCGACCGCGCCGTTGGGGCGGTAATCGAGGCGATTGAGTTTGCGGCAGAGCTAAGTGGGCTGGGAGTCGGCCTGACTGCTTTGGCGGCGGGCGGAAAGCCAGCTCCCTTGGGGGTAAGCGTTAACTTAGGCCCGAGCCCGGCGGCGGGTGTGCTTGACTCGCTCGCCGCGGCGTGCGAACGGCACAGTGCCGGGGTTTGCGATCACTTTTGGCCCGCGCGGATGGGCCTTTTGGTAGGGGTAGACCCTGATGTCGCGCTGGCGTCGGGGGTGGGCGGAGGAGCACTCAATGCGGCTATCGCGGGCGTAAGCGGTCGGATTGGATCGGCGAGGATAAGTGAGCCGGCCAGGAAGGGCTTTGACTTATCATTATATTACACTTCGCTTGACCTGGCGGGGTACCGGGGCGCGGTGGTGGTCGATACGGAGCAGATTAAGTTGGGGATCTAGCCTGAAAGTAAGCCGTAAAGGGAGAGGGAGGGGCGGGCAGGGCTGGGAAGTGCCCTGCGGCCCGTTCGCAGAGTCGGGCAAGAGATTGCACGCTGGTTGGTGATGCTCTGGAGGATCGCTTAAGATGACTTACCCAAGAGGAGCGAGGTGGGCTCGGCCGCTACTGTCTCTCCGTTTTTGCGAATGAACTTCAGCACGACATCGACTGATTGAGTGGGCATAACGTCTGAGCCTCCATCATCAAGCACGCTTAGTTTGATGAAGTAACCGGGACCGACGCCCGCGTTGACCGATGTCACTTGCGGGTGGGGAAGCTGGAGCGACCAGGTTCGTAACACTTTTGCGCCCTTGCCGATTAGATTTAACTCAAATGTTCCTTCAACTTGGATGGACCGGGGGTAGTTGTCCGGGAAGATGTAGACAGTAATGAGGCAGGTATCAAGATAACCATTGCTATTGGAGTCGCGCGGTGTCTGCGCGGCCATGAACATCGTGCTTAGTTTGGAGACGGCGGGTTGGGGGCCTAGCTTCGTAGCGGGCTTATCGGCGGCCACGCAGCCGGGCAGCAAGAGGCTGCTAAGAGTGCCCAAGCCGATGAATGCACCGATGCAGGTTGCGTGGGTAAACTTCGAGGCACAAACTCGCCTGCGCGCGCTTGCCGGGCGAGCGGTGCAATCCGGAGAGTTAAGAGTATTGTGCATGGGGCTTATTCTGTTAAGGTCACGAGCGTTGTGCGCGGCAGTCGCCAGTTTGGGAAGACTAAAGCGAGATTTCATTATCGTGGTGGTTTGGTGCGAGCGGTGGAGGGGACGAGCAGGTGCGCGGCGGGGGAAGCAGGGGCTACCGAACTCGTAGGTTTGGGCAGAGAGAGGTCGGGTGTGAGGTTCGTGTCGGAGGTTGGCGTTGGTGGCGGTGATGTGGCCGGGTCGTTGAACGCGGGGTCGATTGGTAACCCAGTCTGCGGATCGATTGCGCCCTCGGCGGGCGTCTCTTCGGCTTGTTTTGTTCTGGTCGCTTTGATATCGGCTTTGATACTTTCAAGGTAATCAAGCACGCGGGTGGGGTCTTCCATCCGATCGATCTGCTGATTACTTACATCTTGAGCCATGCCGTGGGCCGAACCGGGCAGACCCGGGATGACGCGGGGTGTAACTATAACGAGTAGCTCCGTCTTCCTGGCCTCTTGCAGCTTGGTGCGGAAGGGGAGACCAAGGAAGGGGATATCGCCCAGGATTGGCACCTTACTGCGGCGTTCCTCCTGAGTTGTCTGGATAAGCCCGCCGATCACGACGCTCTGACCATCCTTAACTGTCACAACTGTATCGACCCTGCGCCTGGCGATGATCGGGGCTGTCTGGTCGCGGTTGATCTGTGTGGTGCGGTTGGTGAGCTGCGAGATCTGGGGGTTGATCTCCATGCGAACAAAACCGTCGTCGCTTATCGCGGGGGTGACGCTCATGATAATACCGACGGGCAACCGTTCAACGCTTGAGATGAGCGTGCCTATGCTGCTGCGTTCTGTAGAACCGGCGACACCGATCTCATCGCCCACGTTAATCTCGGCCTTTTGATTATTATTCACGGTGACCTGAGGATTACTTAATATCTCTAGTTTGCCCTGCGCTTCGAGCGAGCGGATAAGGATACCAAAGTCGGCGGAGGTCACCGAGAGGTTTGGCACGCCCAAGGCGGTGGCTACCCCTGAACCTCCTGCGAGCGAGCCGACGTTGTAGGCTTCGCCGCCGAAGGGGCCGACGCTGATATCCATCCCCCACTGCTCGGTAGTGTCGAGGGTTACTTCGGCAAGTAACACTTGGATCATTACCTGCGGCGGGGGCGTATCGAGTTCGTCCACGATACTTAAGACGGTCTGCATATAGCGGGGCGAGGTGCTGATGACCAGCTTGTTGCTCTTTTCATCCCCCACTACCGTTACTTCCTGCTCGAGCCGACGCATGAGTGCGCCCGAGAGTTGAGGGCCCAGTGTCACGCGTTCGCTGTCGTTCTCGCCGCGGAAATAGGACCGGAGCGTGGTTTCGATTTCGCGTGCTTTGGCGTTTCGGAGGGAATAGACGCGGCGGTCGCGTTCGTTGGCGGCGATGCCGTCGAGTTCTTGAATTACTTTGCGGACAAGTTCGAGGTATTCTTCGGTACCGGACACGATGAGCGTGTTGGTGCGTGCATCAACGGCGATTGCCAGTTGCTGGCGTTCATCGGGAACGGCGGTTACGTTGGGAAGGTCGGAGATGCCGCCGGGCTCGGTAGAGTTGTCCGTCGTATTGTCGGCGGGGTTGTCGCTGCGGGCCGGGCGAGTGCCTTGGGGGAGCAGCACCATGGCGTTGCCGCGTTGTTCGAGTTTGAAGGTGTCTCGGAGTAGTTCAGCCATCTGGCGGGCATCGGCGTTGAGAAGTGTAAACTTCTCAATCTTGCGCGAGCCCGCGCTGCTGCGTTCGATCTCCATAATCATTTCGGTGATTAAGGTTACCATCGTTTCGGGCGCGGTGATCCAGATTGAGTTGGTCCTAGGGTCGGCGTTGAGAGTGACCTGATCCTTTATCGCACCATCGATCTCGGCTTCGGTGGGCTTGCGCCCGTCGCCGACGACGAGGTCTAACTGTTCACGGAGAAACTGCAGCTTGCTCGCCTGTCTTGCGCCCACGCCGCGGCCGCCGCCAACGGGGCGGCCAGCGATCACGGATTCGATGAGCGTAACGACTTCGCTTGCGTTAGCGCTCTTCAGCTCGATCCACTTAATTTGCTGCAAGGCGGCCACCTCGGCGGAATCGATCTTCTTTGCGAGGGAGCGGAGCTCGATCATGTCCTGCTCGGTACCGCTGAAGATAAGCGAGTTGAGCCGTTCGTTGGGTGTCACGGAAACGGCGTTGGGCCCGCGGCGGAGGTTCTCTTTGTCGGCGTAGAGGGCGGTGAGCGACGCCGCGGCCTCGGCGGCGCGGGCCTTGGTGAGCTGGATCATGTCGATGCGTTCGCCCGCAGCGAGCTTGGCTGCATCGGCGGTGAGGGCCGTGATAAGCTCCTTTACTACCGCGAGATTCTCATCGCTACTGGCGATGATAAGAAGGTTGCTGAGTGGCTCGGCCTCGATGCTGAAGGCATCAAGCGGGTTACGAACGCCTCCGGTCTGAGCGGCTGCGGAGATTCTCTCTCGCATCAGGCGATCAATGCGCGGCGCGAGTGCTCGGGCGTCTGCCCCGGTGACAGTCAGAATATGCAGGCCTACGGAGAAGTTAGATTTCTCACCGTCCAGCGTCTTTAGCATTCCCTCGACGATCGCAATGCTCTTGGGGCTTGTCGCCACGATCAGCGAGTTGGTTCTTAAATCATTGCTTATAATTAACTTATCTTCCGGACGGGTATCGGGTAGTAACTCGCGCTGCCGGAAGAGGTCGCGAAGGATCGACGCAACGCGTTCGCTCGCGGCATGCTGGAGCGGGAAGATGCGGACGGTGTTGGATGCACTGGCGGCTTCGACGTCGAGCTGAGCTACGAGGGCGCGGACAATCTTAATATTGGCGGGGGTTGCGACCACGATGAGCGAGTTGAGTTGTTCATCAGCGGTGATGACCAAGCCGGTAACCGGGGCGAAGAGATCGGAGAGGATTGGGGGCGTAGGGATAGAGATCGCGGGAGGCGTGGGGGTTCCCGGTTCGGTCGCGGGTGCGCCCGGTGGTGTGGTCAGGGGCGGCGTGGAGAGCGTTGACGCATCGGGAAGTTGCGCTGCGATGCGAAGCCGACCGAACTGGCGTTGAAGCCCCATTGATTCGGGGGTGGAGGTGAGCCCGCGGACCAGGACATCCTGCAGCTTACGCGCGAGCACGGAAGCGTCGGCGTGTTTGAGCGGGATGATCGCCGGCTCTATCCAGTTGGCCGCGCGGTCCGAGTCGAGATCTTTAATTAAGACCTCCACCAGCGCTACTGCTTCCTCTCGTCCGGCCACGATGAGTGTGTTTGTGCGTTCATCGACCGCGGCCGCGATCTCTCCCGCGAGCGCTTGGCCTGTGGCGGTCGGGGGGAGCCCTTGGCGGCGTGTTCCGGGGAGGCGGCGAAGGGCTTCACCCTGGCTGAAGAGTTGTGTTATGACCTGCTGAACGCGTGTAGCGGAAGCGTTACTCATCGGGAAAATTCGGACGATCACCGCGTCGCCGATGGGGAGCGTGTCAAGGAGTTTAATTACCTCACGGATGGCGTCGACGTTGACCTGGGTCGAGATAATAATAAGTGAGTTAGCCTCCGCATCGGCGATGATGCGGATCGGTTTGCCCAGGTCGAGCTGTTTTTCGGTCTGCTCGGCTCCGTTCTTGATGATCGATAATCGCCGGATCTGCTCGGCCAGGGCTTTGGCGGGGCCGGTTTCGGCCACCTGAAGCGCTGGATTGAACATCGCGGTGAGCGTATCGGCCACGGGCTTAGCGCTGGCCATCTTAAGTGGGAGCACCGCGACGACCTGCTGGGGATCGGTCGGCGAGGCGTCGAGCGCTTTCACGAGTGATTCGATGGCGCGACCGTCGCCCCCGCCCGCTACCACGGCGATGGCGCGGCGGCTGGACATAACTGTAATTGTTACAGGCTCCGCGACCACACCTGGGCGATCCGGGGGGGCGGGTCGCGTCACGCCCATTTCTTCGAGGAGGCGTTTGATCTCCGAGGGCGCATTATTCGTAATGTCGATAATGTACACGGATTGATTGAGATTCGCCGTGGGCATGACGGGCCCGACCTGGTCGGGATCTATCACCGGGGCATCGAGCTCCTCGATCACCTTTCTGATCTCGGCGAGGAGGCGTTCGCTCGCCGCGATCACCAAGGCGTTAGCGTTGCGATCAACTTCGATGGCGAGCGTCTCGCCCTGTTGCCTGGCGATCTCTGAAAAGGTGGCGAGGAGCGTGACGCGGAGCCGGGCGGCGGCGACGGAACGTAAACGGATGACGTGGGGCATCACGCGTCCCACTTGACCCTGCTGTTCCAGCGTCTCGGCAAGAGCCTTTACCTGGGCGAACTTCTCATCGTCGGCCCGCACGATCAGCGAGCCGGAGGCGTCGTCGCCAATAATAATTACCGCGCGAGGGCCGCTGGCTTGGGGGCTGCGATCGGTTTTGTTTAAGAACAGCTCGCGGATCGTCGAAGCGACCACGCTGGGTTTGCCGGACCGGAGCGGAATGATGCGGGCGCTTGGCATTCCCGCGAATCCTGAAACATCAAGCTGTTTCACCGCGAGCATGATGCGGGAGAGATCTTTCTGACCGGCGAATACTACTAGCGAGTTGGTCTGCGGCTCAGCGGAAACGCTCGGCAGATCGGTCGCGTCTACTAGTACGGTCGGCTCGGTCAGCTGGAACTGATTGCGTGCGGCGTTCGTGCGATTCTGTGCGGCGACACGAGTCTGGGCTTGCCGGAGCTGTTCCTCAAGAGGCGCACGGAACCCTTCGTTGAGGGCGCGCGCGATGCTCGCGGCGTCTGCGTACGTCAGCGGCACGACGGCGAGCTGGCGCTTGGTATCGTACTCGGAAGTATCGAGTTTCGTAAGCAGAGCGCGGATGCCCTCCCACTGCTTCTTGTCCGCGCGAATTACGAGAGAGTTGCTGAGCGGGTCTGAAAGGATCGTAACGTTACGAGCGGCCGGGGTGACGGCCTCGCTCGCGAAACGGCCGTAGAAGACCTTTAGCGCATCGGCGGTCTGCTGAGCGTTGGCGAAATCGAGCTTTACAAACTCGGTCGTGCGCTCTTCGGCCACCGGGACATCAAGCTCTTTGATGATCGCTTCGAGCTCCACGATCTGGTCGGCGGGGGCGTAGACTGTAATTGTGTTGTCGGCGCGGGAATAGTCCACGCTCGCGGAGACTTCGTTAGGACCTTTGGGCCGGGCGTCGAGCACCTGCTCCAGGGTCGATGTAACGGTTGAGACATCTACGTTTGCAAGCGTGTAGCGACGGAAGACCGCCCCGCTGCGCATCGGTTCGGTGTCTATCTTCTTAATCTGCTCAACCACCAACGCGATGGCCTCTTTGCTGCCCGTGAGCAGCAGAGAGTTGCTACGGATAACGGGGGTTACAGTTACTTTAACATTAGGTGGCAACGCAGCACGCAGCGCGGTGGCGACGTCGGCGGCTTTGGCGGTGGTGAGGGAGACAGTTTCGATGTTCGCTTCGTCGGCCTTGGGTGGCGCATCGAGTTGCTTGAGGAGCAGCACGACTTCATCGAATAACTTGTCCGGCGCGGAGATGACCAGAGCGTTGGTGCTGGGTTGGGGCGTTACGACCACTCGATCTGATGGCGAATCCGCCTTGGTGAACATCGACCGCAGGACATCGGCGGTGTCGCGTGCGACACCGTTACGCAGAATGAAGACCTCTACACGGCGGTCCTTCCCTGAGTCGGGTTGATCGATCTGAGCGATGAGGTCGCGGAGCGTCTTGAGATCGTCTTCCTGGGCACTCGCGATAATAACATTACCATCGGGCGACCCGATGATGCTGACCGGGCTCGCGGTTTCAAGCCCCTGAGCGCGGACGCGGTCGGTGAAAAACTGGCGGAGATTGGTGGCGGCCCTCTCCGCTCTGGCGTGGTTCAGCGCGATTGCTTCAATACCGCGCTTGGCACCTTCGGGTGCATCGTCTAACTGCGCAATATAACTTACTGCCTTCTCGATCTGATCAGCTTTGCCGACCAAGATCAGACCTTTCCGAAGACGGTCAACCTGCACGGTTACCGCGGCGGGGTCGGGGCCACGCCAGGAACGCCAGTTTGGCGTCATGAACGCTCGCTCAAGCACGAGCTTGACCGCTTGCAGGTCGGCGTTTTTAATTAACACGCTTCGGACGGTCATCTCCGCGCGCTGTTCCGCGGGCACATCCATGGCGGTTATCAGCCGCTCGACCATCGCCAACTGCTCGCCCTGTCCCAACAGCACGACGCAGTTGGCGGCGTCGTTGGTTTCGATGAAGACCTGCTGATCCGTATTGTTCGCGTTGCCGCCCACCATCGAAGTCCAGCGGACCTCATCAATTATGTTACGGATCGTGTCGGCGATGTCGGTCGTCCGGGTATTATTCAAGGGGACAATCTTGAAGACCATATCCGTCGCGGGGCTTGGGCTGTCGAAGGTTTTGATTAATTCTTGGATCTGCTTGAAATCCTCATCGCTCGCGCAGATGATCAGCGAACCTGTCCGCTTGTCGCCGGCGATAGCGACCCGATTGACGACTCGTTGGCCGGGGCGTGAGGAGATCTGAGCCCGCTGCGTGAAGAACTGCTGGAGTGCCTGGGCGACGGTCGCGGCATCGGCGCGTTCGAGCTTCGCGGAGCGCACCGGCAGGCCCGCGACTTCGGCCGAATCGATCTGCGCCACGAGGGACTTAATCTGCGCGACTTCCTCGGGGAGGGCACGAACAATTAAGATATTGGAGCCTTCCTGGGCTGACATCCGGATCCGCTCGCGTTTGGCGGGGTCCTTTCCAATAATGACCTCCTCGGTCATCTTGCGCACCGCCTCGGGAGCGGCCTGTTGTAATGTTATGATTGCGAGCTCAAGACCCGGGACCTGCGCCGAGCCGTCTACGGTTGCGAGTAACCGGTCAACTTCCGCGTGTTGCGTGGCCGAGGCGGTGACCAGCAGTGAGTTGGTGCGCTCATCCGAGACGAAGCGGGCTTGGGGGTTCTCCGCCGCGTTTACGCCCTGCCGCTGGCCGTCAAAGAGCGACTGCAACGTGGGGGCAAGGTCCAAAGCGCGGGCGTTGGCGAGGGAGTATCGGCGGATAGCGAGCCTGTCCTTCACCGGGCTCTGGTCGATGGTTTCGATGAGCGCATCAATCAGCGGCATCGCCTGAGTGGGAGCGGCGATAAGCAAGCTGGATCCGCTGGCATCGCTGGAGATTCTGACTAAGGCGGGATCAATTCTATCGGCGGTGATCGACTCGCCCTTACTATTTGTTATGGTTACATCAAGTGAACGGATGCGTTTGGCTTGGGCGCCCTGCCCGCCCGCGAACAGCTCGCGGACGGCCTGAATGGCACGCTGGGCCGACACATTCGCGAGCGGCACTACTTTGATCGTGGTAGGTATAGAGTTATCAATCGCGGCGATGTTGGCGATGAGTGAGGCCACCGTTTCAAAGTCGGTATCATTGGCTAGCACGATCAGCGCGCCGCCAGCGGGGTCGGTGGTTACATTCACCGGACCGGTGAATCCACCACCCCTCCCCGCTCCCCCCCCACCACCAGCAGGCGAGGTTTGTACCAGCTGCGCAATCGTCTGATTAATTACTTGGGCAAGTGCGCTCGCATCTGTCCCACCGGCGAGGGTTACGATCCGCACGTTCGCGGGCGACGCGGGCATTGAATCTGAGAGCTGGCGGGCCAACTGCGCGACGCGATCGGTGGCGCGCGGTGACCCCACAACGATGAGCGAGTTGGTGGCTTGATCAACCGCGATCGTCACCACATTATCAGTTGCCGTTTCAGTCTCGCTAGCGGGTGACGGAGGGCCGACCAGATCGGGCTGAAGTGAGCCCGCCGCGTTGGATGGTATAAAAGTAAGTACGGCTGCAGCAACCGCGGCGACTAACAGCGGACTTAAGGACGGAAGAAAGGGCGAACTGGCCTCGTGTTCAAGCTGGGCAAGGGCGCGGCTGCCGCGGGCGGGAAGCAGGTAGACTTCGTTCAACGGCATATAATGGAACGTCGCCTTCTTTGGCTTACTTTGGCGCTTTAAAAGCTCTTCGGCCGAAATCACCTCAACCTTGGACGTGCCCTGGCCCTTCATCAGCCGCTCGATCGTTCGCGCCAACAGCTCGGCATCCATCTTGCTTTTGTCAACGCCGATGGTGCGGAACTGGCGGGAAGAAACCGCCGCGGCGGAATCCATAGATTTTACAAGTTGAGAAATTACATCTAACTGAGAATCGGTGGCTTTGATAATCAGCGTGTTTGCCTGGGGATCAACCCGGATCGTTGGCACCTCTTGAACATCGTGCTCATCACCGAAGACCGCGGCGATGTTGTCTGCGGTCTTTTGCGCATCGGCGTTTTCGATGGTTATTACGCGTATTGTGCGGCGCTGAGAATCGAAGACATCGCCTTTGTCCAGCTCGGTTACAACCTGCTCGGCGAGATCAAGGACCGCGCGTGGGCCGCTTATGATGATGGCGTTGCGGCGAGCATCGCCGACGACGCGAACCTTGGGAGATTCCACAGCGCCCCGTGCGATGGCCTGCATCTTCGCCCACTCGGGGAGCTTGTCCAGCGAGGACTCAGATTCCAATATCTGCTGGAGAAGTGGGGCGAGCGCGATGGCGCGGGCTTTGGTGAGGAGTAGAGTCCGAACACCCATGCCCTCAAGATCCACCGCTACGTCCAAGGCCTGAATGAGCGTCGCGGCGCGCTCTATCTGCGCCCCGGTGCCCACCACTGTAACAGTGTTGCTCGTAGCCTCGGGCGTGATCGTGGCCTCCGTTTCGCCGGGGCCGCCCTGGGCTTTTACAGCGGCAGAAATACTCTGGGCCGCACTTACGGCGCTCCCCTTGCCAAGCCGGAAGACGCGCAACTCGGTGGCTGATGCCGCGCTCTTGACATCCAGCGAGGTAATAATAGCATCCGCGGTGGCGATCAGTTGACTTGGCGCGGAGATTATGATTGTGTTGGAGGCGGTGTCGGCGTTGACCTCGATGGTCGTCGCTGCACTGGTGCCTTTGCCTTCGGCCAGCTGAATCTCACGCCATTTCGCGCTGAGGATTCGCTGGATGAGGGGCTGAAGCTGATCAGCCCGTGCGGTGGTGAGCGGAAACAACTTAAGATCTGTCGTCGCCACCTTCGGAGAGGCATCCATCTTCGCGATGACCTCTTCGATGATTGCGAATGCCTCCTGGTGCGTGCTTACGATCAGAGTTCGGGTGGTCGGCTCGGTGTTTACGATCGTTGGTGCGGAGGTTGCCTTTGATGCGAGCGCACCGCCCGTGGCAAGGTCGCGGATGGCGCGGGCGACCGTCTCAATA